>Ga0210043_1001408_pt1 | contig 20010 bp, 19 predicted proteins | sample CryGeymet201501t_FD_183990 | JGI IMG/M metagenome (GOLD analysis project Ga0210043, IMG submission 183990) | Groundwater microbial communities from Crystal Geyser aquifers in Utah, USA - Crystal Geyser metaG 2015-01t (SPAdes) (version 2) | ecosystem: Environmental > Aquatic > Deep subsurface >... | reverse complement strand
TTAAATAGAAGAAATTTTTAGTTTCTTTTTTGGCTGGAGTTAAATTCAAAATAGTAAAAAGAGCAATTAAAAGGATTATAATTATTCCAATTTTAAATTTTGGAGATAACTTCACCCCGTTAGAAATTTTCATAAGTATTTATAAGTAGCCTGACCCCATTAAAAATCCTAGGTAATAAGGAATTTCTAACGGGGTTCATGTTAATTTATTATATCACATTTTGGGGGCTTGACAGGCTTCTTTGGTTAAATATAATAGTTTTTAGTAATTCCGAAAGGTCGAAATATTTATTTAAAAACGAACTTTAATTTATCTTTAAAATCTATCTTTAAGCTGTTTATGGTCAAGGAAAAATTCTATATCTCCCCAGTTTTTGAATGGGAAAAAGAGTATTTTGGAGAAGGAGAGACAGAAGAAGATTTAGATTTAGAAGAGGAGGAAAAATGGCCAGAAGAAGAGGAAGAGGAGGAGGAAGAAGAAGAGCTTGAATAAAATAAAACCCTAGTAGCTGGCGACGACCTACTTTCTCGCAGTAATCTGCAATATCATCGGCCCTGAGGTATTTCACTTCCGAGTTCGAAATGGGATCGGGTGGAACAACCTCGGTATTGCCGCCAAATACTAGGGTTTTATTTTATTTATGGTCATTAATTGCTAGCCAAGAAGGCTGATGATTTATTAGTACTGCTCGGCTTAAGCGGTTACCCGCCTTACACCTGCAGCCTATCAACCTCATAATCTCTGAGGAATCTATGAGTCCTAATCTTGAGGCCTGCTTCGCGCTTAGATGCTTTCAGCGCTTATCAGTTCCCGACTTAGCTACCCAGCGATGCTCTTGGCAGAACAGCTGGTAGACCAGAGGTCAGTTCATCCTGGTCCTCTCGTACTGAGGACGACCCCTCTCAAGACTCTACGCCTGCGGTAGATAGGGACCAACCTGTCTCACGACGGTTTGAACCCAGCTCACGTACCACTTTAATGGGCGAACAGCCCAACCCTTGGAAGCTACTTCACCTCCAGGATGTGATGAGCCGACATCGTACTTTCTCTATTATTTCTAATAGCGTGGACTATATCTTCACCCCGTGAGAATATTATATCTCATGGGAGTTGGCGTATTATGATGGGTTGGAATTACCATCATCCAGTTGTATTTACAACTAAGTCTCTACGGGGTCACTACCCAAGTTTGTATTTCATTTCTGGAATTATATAATTTTTAATTAATTTCTTAAATCTTTCTGCACTACCTTGTTTTATCCTAATACGGTAATATTCCTTATCTCGATTCAATGAACTATCAATTTTGTATTGCTTTTTCAACATTTGGATCAATCTTTTCTGTGATAGATAATCGAAACGTTGAGTATTTAAGTAACAAGTCTTATAACTTTTGCTTCCGTCATCCATAAACCACACTGCTATCATTAATGGATCCAGCTTTAGATTGGGAACAATTTTCTCTCTGCTTCGATAAAATTTCTGGTAAAACTTTGTCAATGCTGGATGTTGTTGGGTAAAGAATCGATAAGCGACTCTTCGTCCTTTTCCTTTTCTCAGTTTCGGAGAACTCTTTACCAAATCTCTTAATTTCAGATATTTCCAATCAACGTAATCTTTTTCAGATATACTGTGATTGATTTCGAGAAAAGCATTTTTCCTTCCTGAAATAATTCTTAAATATCCATCACCTAATAGTGATCCAATAATAATCGATTTTTGTACTTGAGTTAGACTTCCCACGGTATTACCCATTCTTTTATTTTAACATGAAAGAGTTTGGGTTTCACCGTTATTAGCCAAATTTTTAATATGACATTGCTGTCATAGCACCCCGATTTTGTCGGCTAAAAATTTTGAGGTGCCGAACAGGGCCGTTGATGAGGACTCGCGGGCCCTACTAGCCTGTTATCCCCGGGGTAACTTTTGGCTGATGATCTTCGGATTTTCTACTAAAATCCGTCGGTTCACTAAGTTCGAGTTTCCTCTCTGCGCGGCATATTTGCCTTGCAGTCAAGCCGGCTTTTGGCTTTGCCCGACCACTCCGATTTCCATCCGGAGCTAGCCGACCTTTAAACGCCTCCATTACCTTTTAGGCAATTTTGTTAATTTTAAAGCTCTAGGGATTTTATATTCCATTGAAGGAATTATATAAGATTTTATTATCCCAATAAATTTTTCTGCCGATTTTCCTCCTAGATATATCTGCTCTCCTTTCTCGTCTTGTCTTGTTGAACTGGATAGATCAAATTTCTTTTTAAGTATTTGCTGAAGTTTTTGGACATCGCTTTTCTTAAAGTCCTGAGTATTCAAGAATAATCCTTTATGTCTTCTTGATTTAATCGAACCGTCGTCCATAAACCAAATCGCTAATCCTAAAGAAGTAATATCTTTTTCTAACTCTTTGGGTACGATTTTCTTTCTATTCCTATAAAACCTTTCTTGAAACTCTCCTAACATTCTATGTCCATAAGTAAGGAATCCATAATTCAGGTAAGTTTTATTCCAAACTTTCTTTCTCTTTGATTTTGGTTTGCTCCTTACCCAATTTCTGAATTCTTCGTAAAGCCAATCTACATAGTCTTTTTGTTTGTAACTATGTTCTACTTTTAACCTTCCTAGTGTCGGGGTATAAAGTTTCTCCAGATGGCCATCTCCTAAAATCAATCCAATCAATATTTCTTTTTGTCTCTCACTTAGAGAAAGTTTACTCTTGTATTCCTCTATTTCTCTACTCCTCATAAATTTTTGAGCTCTAAGTTTCGGGTTAGTTAGTGGGCACTAAAACTAACTTTACCGAATCTTTAGGTCGCCCTAAAGTTCAGACTGTATCACTACCCCGTGTGATAATTTCATATCTCACGGGGACTCGACGTACAGTCGTTGAGGGTATCGCTTTAAAAATGATTTCCCTGCTGATTATCTGGTTTCACTTGTTGGATTACTCCTTAAGTACTCCAGATGTCCCAGCATATTAGTCGAGTTTGCATTTGAGATTCCTCTCAAATGGCCCCATAAATTAAGGCAAGTGCCCCACTTAAACTGACCGAGTAGCACTGTCTCCCGCCTTTAACGCGAGATTAGAACTAAGAGTTTCAAAGATGGGTGTTTCATTGGCGGCTCCGTTCTGGCCGAAACCAGAACTTCAAAGCCTCCCCACTACGCTACGCATCAAAACCCAAAATTCAATACCACCCTACAGTAAAGCTCCCGGGGTCTTTCCGTCTAGCCGCAGGTAAAGCGCATCTTCACGCTTATTGCATTTTCACCGGGCAACTCCTGGAGACAGTCCCCTAGTCGTTAAACCTTTCATGCGGGCCACAACTTACGTGGCAAGGGGTTACGCTACTTTAACACAGTTATAGTTACTGCGGACGTTAGCCTGTGGCTTAAGCCACTCAGCCCGAGCACATAACAAGTTATGTGCTTGGACCGGCAACTTTAACACACAGGTACTGGTCAGGCCTCAGCCCCTATACATCCTCTTACGAGTTGAGCAGGGACTTGTGTTTTTGATAAACAGTCGCTAGGGGTCTTTTGTTGCAACCCAGATAAACTGGGTAGGTCTTATCGCGAACTTACGACCACTTTTTTGCCGAGTTCCTTCAGGAGCTTTCACCCGTTCACCTTGGCACTCTTACGCCGACCTACCTGTGTCGGTTTGCGGTACGGATCCCGTTAGATAGTATATTTCAAACTTTTCTGGGCAATCTAACCTTTGGAACGGCAGGATAAACCCACCTCAGAATCCAATAACTCTTCCAAAGATTTTGACTGCGTCATTTGAAGTTTATCTAACGGGAGGGCCGGAATATTAACCGGCTGTCCATCAGCTACCCCTTTCGGGTTTGCTTAAGGATCGCCTAACCCTTGGATGATCGCCATTGCCAAGGAAACCTTAGGTTTTCGGTGTAACAGGTTTTCACTGCTATTGCGGTTACTCATACCAACATTCTCACTTCTCAGCGCTCCATCAAACCTCACAGTTTGACTTCGCTGCGCTAAGAACGCTCCCCTACCCCGAGCACATAAAAAATTATGTGCTCAGCCTTATCTTCGGTACTGAGCTTAGCCCCGATAAATGCTTAGGTGCAGAATCCCTTAGCTAGTAAGCTGTTACGCACTTTTTAAAGGGTAGCTGCTTCTAAGCTAACCTCCTAGCTATCAATGGAATTCCACTTCCTTTGAAACACTTAGCTCAGTTTAGGGACCTTAGATGAAGATTTGGGCTTTTCCCCTTTTGACTACGGAGCTTAGCCCCCATAGTCTAACTACCCGTCTAAATTTTCCAGCATTCGGAGTTTGGTAAGAATGCCTGGATTGCTCCACGATATTCTTTCCAGTGCTCTACCTCTGGAAAACAAAATTCTGGCGGGCGCTAGTCCCAAAACTATTTCGGGGAGAACCAGCTATCACCAAGCTCGTTTAGGTTTTCTCTTCTTGCCACAGCTCATCCCAGAGTATTGCACGGCTCACGGGTTCGGGCCTCCCCTCGTCTTTCGACGAAGTTCACCCTGGCCATGGCAAGCTCGCTTGGCTTCGGGTCGTTCCACACCAATTTAATATGCCCTTTTAAGACTTGGTTTCCCTTTGCTTTCGCGCTAGAAGCGCTTAGACAAATTGGTGCGGGACACTCGTTGGTTCGTTCTCCAAAAAGTACGCCGTCACCCTTGCGGGCTCCGACTTTTTGTGAGCGAGATGGTTTCAGGTTCTATTTCACCGGGATCACCTCCCTACTTTTCACCTTTCCCTCACGGTACTGGTTCACTATTGGTGAGGTTGAGTATTTAGCCTTGGGTCGTTAGTCGACCCTGCTTCCCACAGGACTTTCTTTTCCCGTGGTACTTAAGAAAAGAGACTAAGAGATTGCTCGGTTTTTGACTACGGGACTATTACCCCCTTTGGTATCTCTTTCCAGAGTATTTCGTCTAACCGTCAATTTTTTCACTCCTTCCAAAGTTTTCACTTAAGACGAAAGCCTTGGAACGCCTCTCTCTTATCAACTTCGAAGCACATAACAAGTTATATGCTCGATCTAGGCTCTTCCCTTTTCGCTCGCCGCTACTCAGGGAATAAACATTTGTTTTCTTTTTCCTCCGCTTACTGAGATGTTTCACTTCAGCGGGTATGCTGTCCCGCCATTCGACGGGACTAATTTCGCTTATCGCAAAATTAGGTTTCCCCATTCGGAAATCCCCGGATCAAAGGTTGCTAGACACCTCCCCGAGGCTTTTCGCAGTCACGCCACGTCCTTCATCGCCTCAACCTCCCGAGGCATCCTCCATCCGCCCATAAGTAACCATCTTGGCTAGCAATGAATGACCACTAATTATAATTTTTAATTTCTAATTTTCAGTTTTCAATGAACTTTCTGTTTCTGTCCTTACAATCAAAAACCGCTTCAGCGAAGCGGTCTCTGCAAACATCAAATTTGCAGAATATTAACCGCTTCCTTTATTTAGAATGGTTCCCATTTTTCTCATACCTGGTTCAATTTTAACAAACCATGGCTTCTTGTCAAGCCCTTAATGATAAAAACAAAACCAGCTTAAATTTTTATCCCTTCAGTTTCTTCCTCAAATCTTGTAAAATTTCCGCTGCTACCTCTTTCCCTCCTAAACCAAAACTAATACCAAGAGAAATTACGAGCATAGCCACAAAACCGGTAAATAATGTCTCCATAAAAGGTCTGGCAATTCCCAATTGATGCAAGATAGCCAAAATAGCGAAAATCCAAATCGACCACTTGACAATTACACTAACCAAATGACCGTATCCTATTTTAACTCCCTCCACTGCCGCCCTAACTATCTTTTCAACAATATCAACTACAATTACCGTGACCACGAAGATGAGGGCAGCCACAATCACATTGGGAAGATAAGCTAGAGCACTTTTGAGAAAAGCGGCAAATTGAACAAAACCTAAAATCTCCACCGCTGCCAATAAAAAGACAATGACCAAAACCCATTTAACAATTGCTCCGACAAACTCAGCAGCATTGACTTTTAATTCCGCCTTTTCCAGGGCCTCCTTCCAACCAGTTTTTTCAAAAAGTTGATTAAATTTTATCCTGGTCAAAATTTCAGCTATCAACTTCCCGATGCCAATAGCAATGAACCAACCAATAATAAAAACAATTATTGCCCCGATTAGAGTAGGAATAAAACTTAGAAATCCCTGCCAGAGATTCTGGAGAGCATAAGTTGTAGTCTCAGCCCAAGTTTGAACTATCATAAACCCTACGAATTACGAATTAATACGGATATGCGGATAATTCGACCTTTAAGTGTTTAGCTAATTTTAGCAAATAAAAAAAGAGTTGTCTTGTGGAAAACTTTGTGGTGTTTGTTGGACGAAATCCGAACCTTTTTTGAGCAGAATCCTGACGCTGACTGACGCAAAATTGCGGAGCAATTTTACTAATGGCTCGCGGGCAAAAATTTTCCGGGGACACACACTCCTTGAACCCCTCCAATTTTTACCCGCTCGCCGAAAAAACTTTTGAAAAATTTTTAGGTCGTTTTTATAAATCATCTAAAGGACTCTCAATTTCTTTCAATTTTTGAGTAGAAGCTTTTGTGTAAATTTGGGTTGTTTCTAATCTTTTATGGATTTCCTTGTAAAATTTAGAAATTTTCTGTACAATGTAGATAGGCGTTGCTAAATTATGAGTGCCATATTTATGATTACGAAAATCATTATACAAAAAGGTCGATTTTTAAGCAAGTTTTAAATAGTGCGTTTAAAACTTGTTGTGCAAAATGTCGCTTCGCTCCATTTTTGCACAACGGCGGCGGAAAGGAGAAAATTATTATGAATGAAGAAAACAAACAAGTAACTATTATGGAGTGCTCTTTAAGTTATTCCTTGAGCAATGAAGGTGGACAAAGAATTGGGGGCGGAGAAGCACAGGCCCGACTTGATGAAGAAAATCTCTCTATTCTTCCGAAATTTGGTGAAGCGTTGTTAATTCCTTTTAGGGATATCCTTGAGGTCTCGGAAAGAGATTATAAGATTTACCTTGGTTTGACCTCGAAAGAACAATTCACCCTTTTCAACCTTGGATATCGCTATGAAGATTTTTTGAGGGTTCTCAACAGGGTGCGCAACGAGATATTACTGAAAGATATGCTTATGCATGAAACGCTTAGAAAATCTGGAATAGAGGCAGAGTTCGTTTATTTTGACGAAAATGGCAAAGAGTTGCAAAAAGGAAAATGCGAACCACGCTTATATGAAACCGCAATTGTGGTGATTCCAGAAAAAGGAGAACTCGTAAGAATCCCTTATAGCGACATTTCAGAAATTCGGGATGAAAAATTTGCTCTTGCCATCACCACGGATTTTGGAGAGAAATTTGTTTTATCTAAAATGGGCAGACAATTTGACCCGTTTGTGAAAACTCTCTCCGACTTAATTAACGAACTTTCTTTGAAAGCTCAAACATCGCTTAAGGAATTATTACCTAAATCCGACCCATCAATTATAAGACGAGCGGCTCGGTTTATGAAAGAAGGTAAAGCAGCCAGAAGGAGCGACTTAGAATCAGTTTCTCCTGAACTCTGGGTAGAATTGGAAAAGAAGTTAGAAATTGCAGGCATAAAAGAAGAATACGATTTCCTGAAATCACTCTCTCAGCAAGAAAAACTGTGTATCGGTTTAAAACGTGGACTTTTGGGAGACTTAACCGGAGAGTATATCTGGTTTTTGATACCGCTTTATAGCACGAATCCTAATGAACCGGGAAACGCAGTTGCAATGGAAGCAATTTCTGGAGAAGGCGGTGGAAAGGCAACTTACTTTTTCAGGATTGTAAGCAGGAAGGATTATCCGAATTTCAAGAACATAGAAGACCTACATAAAGAAGTGGATAGTTTTATCAAAAGAATAAATCGCTGTATGCTGGCAATAAACTTTAGAAGAGAACCGATTTATCTACCAGATGAAAAATTAGATGAGCCACAATATCAGAAATATAAGTTTGCCATTGCCAAAATACCAGCGCTGCAAGAGTTGCGTCAGCTTTTCATCGGCAGGGTAATACATCGAACACCAGAGCAATGGAAAAAAGATGTGATGGATTTGCTGCAATTTAATGTAAGTGCGCAGAATGATAGTCTTAAATGGACAAAAGGAATGGATGATGAAAACGCCTTGTTTTATGTTACCAAATTAAATTTTAATCCGCAAAATCTCAAAGATGTATCAGAACTTGCAGGGGCTGACGAAATATTTAAAGCAAAACGAACGGAGGGCACGATTCCACCAAATTCAAAGGTCCGTTTGCAATTTAGAAGCTATTGCTTGGACGCAGGTTATCCCGCCCCTGACCACAATGACCCCTTTATATTCTCCTATGAAATGATAGATATGCCCCTCTTCTTGAAATTAATGACCTATGTTATAGAACACCCAGAGTTAGAGCAGTCAGTGGTACAAAAATTAATTTGGAATCTGTCCAAGAAACTAAAATTCCACGAACTTTCGGAGACTGAACAACAACTTCTTTTAAAAATTGATCTCTATGCAGACGCTGAAGTTAATAATTACAAATACGGAAGATATTGGCCGGGAACAAAATGCGTATTCGACCGAAATTTACCAAAGGAGATTGTACCTCAGCCAATCCCAGAGACCGAAATTTACGCCAAGCCTGTGAAGATAGGTGGATATTCCAACATAGAACTTGAATTTTATAATCCCACTCCAACTCCTCAGGTTTTAAAACTCATTAAGAATAATCCTGGCATGCTCACCATGAATCCAAGAGGAAGAGATAAATTTCAGCGTCTTGGTGGGTTTACTTATATCACGGGTGTGCGAGGTTAAAATTATGAGCAATAATAATTGGTTTAAAGGCGTATAAAATGTCAAAAGTAAAAATTTCATATACAATTGGCGATGTCTCTTTAGTAAGAGATGTTAAAAAAAGAAAGATTGAGGCTGTACCATTCAAAACATCGGTAGAATTGAAAGATGGTGATAGAATTATCACAGGTCCGACATCCTATGTGACTGATTTATGGGATCGCCCAAGCCCTATCAATACTGAAACTGGAACTGGGGTTGTCATGTTTCCAAATAGCGAGTTATTGCTTGGAATAAAAAGGAATCTGATAAAAAGGATAGAACTAATAAATGGACTTTTTAGAATCACCACGGACAAGGAAGTGATAACTCCAACTGCCGAGCTGAGATTTCCACACGGTGCGAATGAGTTCTGGGCAGACATCTCTAAAGACGGCTCCGTGGTGGTTGCTTCTGAAGCCGTCCCGATGGAAGTGGTAAACAAGAAAACTAAAAGAGGCGTTGTCATAAATTCCAGACAGCAAGTAACTGTTACCCCGGAAGACATTCTAGAACCATGTGCTGTTGACCAGAGATTTAAAGAAGCGTACAAACTTCGGGAAACGCTTGACCAAAGTAAAGCGAAGTTCCTCTATAGCGATATGCTGAAAAGCAATGTCGCGCAGGAGTACCAGAAATTCACAAAAATTCTCGAAGAGAAGACGGGAAGAAAAGAAGATTACGACCCTGCCAAGTATCAAAAATGGCTCAAAGAACAAAAGGAGTTTGGTGAGTGGAAATATGATGATGTCGTGGATAGTAAGCTGCCTGAGTTTAAACCTGTGAAGGCGGAAGAGAAACCAATCCCCGCGGCAAAACCCAAAATCGTTGATATTAATAAAACAGTAAATTACCAAGGGATTGATTTTAAGATTATGTCGGCGGAAAAATGGACAGAGTTTAAGAATCGGAGAGCTCCAGCGGGAAAAGATTTTTTAGTGTTAAATGTTGAGGCAAAGAATAATTCCACCAAGCAGGTTTTTGTATTTTATGATGAAGAAGTGCGACTGATAAACGAATCCGGTGAAATTATTTCTCTTGAAAATTATAAGATGGAAAATAATTTTGACCCCCGATCTGAAGCCAAGGGATTTCTATCGTTTTTAGTTGCTAAAGAAAATAGTAAATTCAAACTCCAATTTGGCAAGAAAACTTTATCAAAGGTCGAATTGGAGTTAGATTTATCAAAAACTAAAGAAGGAGGTTATTAATTATGCCAGGATACAAACATCCTTGTCGTTATTGTGGCGGGCTAATTCCACCGGACTCAAATGTTTGTCCTTTATGTGGGAAGGTGAATCCATTGGGACCATTGAGATGCCCAAAATGTAGGAATCCAATCCAGAAAGATTGGAAGAAATGCAGCAATTGTGGGCTATCCTTAGAAATTGTTTGCCCAAAATGTGGCAAGACAACATTCTTTGGAGACTACTGTGAACATTGCGATGCCCGATTAGTGGTTACTTGTCCAAACCCAAAATGTAGAACTGAGCAGCCACCAATTGGAGAAAAATGTATAAAATGTGGTAAACTATTAAAATGAAAAGGAGGATAAAACTATGACACTACAACCATTTACTGACAATTTTGCTGACAACAGCACAGAGGCAGGGTTTCAGTTTACTTTTTTCTGTGATCTTTGCAGGGAAGGGTATAAGACCAAATTTAGTGAGTCCAAAACCCATAAAAAAGCCGGGCTACTGCGAGGACTTGGTCGGGCAATATCAATAGGCACATCTTTGCTGGGAAAATCAGGAACGGGTTATACAATTGAAAGAGGTGCTGATATTCTCACAGAACGCTATCAAGGCATGTCCCCAGAATGGCAGAAGGAACATGAAGCTGCATTTGAACTTGCCCAGAACGAGGCCAAACAACATTTTCATCGTTGTCCTAAATGCAAAAAATGGGTCTGCGAAAACGACTGGAACGAACAAGAAGGTCTTTGCGTAGATGATGCGCCAAGAGTGAGTGTTGAAGTTGCCGCTGCCAAAGCGCAGAAAGCGGTTCAAGATATACAGGAAAAAGCAGCGGGTACTCAGGTCTTTGCTGGAGAAATTGAAAGCAAACAAACGCTCTGTCCCCAATGTGGCAAACCTGCTGGCGAAGGTAAGTTCTGCAATAACTGCGGAGCGGCACTTAACTTAGTCAAATGCCCGAAATGCGGCGCTCGAAATCCGGCGGAGACGAAATTCTGCGGTGAGTGCGGAACAAAACTTGGATAAAAAAACCACCGCCGTATCGCCTAACAGCGGATAAAAGGGAAATCAGAAATTTCCTCAAATTGTTTTCGGCTACTTTTTTATCCGCAAAATGTTGTACGTAGGATTTTCTAAGATTTATAAAAACGACCTAAAAATTTTTCAAAAGTTTTTTCGGCGAGCGGGTAAAAATTGGAGGGGTTCAAGGAGTGTGTGTCCCCGGAAAATTTTTGCCCGCGAGCCATTAGTAAAATTGCTCCGCAATTTTGCGTCAGTCAGCGTCAGGATTCTGCTCAAAAAAGGTTCGGATTTCGTCCAATAGACACCACCAAATTGAATTAGTCGCCTCGCTCGGGGCTTCGCCCCTCGCTTCGGCGGGCAGTTTTGCGAGTAAATCAAAGGGCTTTTTGAAATCAATTTCCAAGCGTCCCGCCGCAAGGCGGCGGTTCGAGCCGATTTTTTTGAGATAATTTTTCATTTCCGAAAAATTATCTTGCAAAGCGAGATTTTATTAAATTGTCGGTATGGCGTTTCTTTTTTCAATTACAATTAAGAAGTAAAAAACTATGATTAAATATTTCATCTATTGTCGCAAATCAAGCGAGGACGAGGAAAGACAAATTTTGTCTATTGAGGCCCAGCTTGCCGAACTGCGAGAGTTTGCCAAGCAAAACGGGCTTTTTATCGTCCGCGAATATACCGAGAGTAAAACCGCCAAAGAGCCGGGCAGAGAAATATTTAATCAAATGCTTTCGGAAATTGAAAAAGGTAACGCTTCGGGAATTTTAGCGTGGAATCCCGACCGCCTTGCGAGAAATAGCATTGATGGCGGCAGAATAATTTATCTTGTTGATACTGGTAAAATCACCTCGCTAAAATTCCCTACCTTTTGGTTTGAGGCGACGCCACAAGGAAAATTTATGCTTTCGGTCGCTTTCGGCCAAGCGAAATATTACACCGACAATTTAAGAGAAAACATTTTGCGAGGAATAAGGCAAAAAATCAGGCGAGGCGAACTCTCGGCAAAAGCCCCGCTCGGATATTTTAACGAGCCGAGATTAAGAACTATTGAGCCCGACAAAAAAACTTTTAACAAAGTGAAAGAAGTTTTAACGGCTTTTGCCACCGGCGAATATACTTTAACTAAAATACAAAGCAAAATGTTTTCTCTTGGCTTGGTTGGCAAAGAAGGGAAATCATTACATCTTTCAACAATTCAAGGAATTTTGAAAAATCCTTTCTACTACGGGCATTTTCTTTACCGCGGAGAACTTCATCAAGGAACCCACAAACCAATGATTTCAAAGAAACTTTTTGACAAAATCCAAGAAGCCTTAATTTCCAACGGCAAGCCCCGCAAAAAGCGAGGACCGAAAAACTTTTTATTCCTCAATTTTGCGGCCTGCGGAGAGTGCGGATATACCATCACCGCCGAAAGAAAAATCAAAAAGAGCGGGAGAAAATACCACTATTACCACTGCACTTTCAAGAGCAAAACGCAAAAATGTTCACAGCGTAGCTTTTTGCGGGAAGAAGTTTTTGCCGAACAAATAAAGGAGATGTGTCAAAAAGTTTCTTTGCCTGATGAGTGGCGAGAGAAGTTTTTAGCAAAATTGGAAACTGAGAGTGTGGAAGCCCGCCACTCATCAGACCTTTTCGCTCAAAATCTAAAAACGGAGTTAGAAAAAGTAAAAACAAAAATAAATCGCCTGATGGACGCATACCTTGAAGGCGATTTAGAATTGCCGGAATTTCAATTGAAGAAAAACTCTTTAATGTCGGGAAAGAAAACTCTTGAGGAAAAATTATCCGATTTTGAGCGAAAAGGCAATCATTGGCTCGAACTCGTAAGAAACTGGATAATTGAAGCCAACCAAGCTAAAAATTTCGCTTTGAGCGAAAATTTTTCCGAAATGAAAAATTTTATCAAAAAAATCGGCTCGAACCGCCGAATTTTTGACCAGCGGCTTTTTGTAGATTTCAAAAAGCCGTGGAATTACCTTTATTTTCTGCCCGCCGAAGCCCGAGCTCGCAGCTCGGTCGCGGCAAAAAATGAAGCAAATCGGTTATGGTGGACCCGGCCGGATTTGAACCGGCGATCTCCACATTGCAAATGTGGCGCTCTACCAACTAAGCTACAGGCCCTTTTGTGGGCGCGGAAGGAATTGAACCTTCTACCTCTTCTTTATCAGAGAAGCGTTCTAGCCGGTGAACTACGCGCCCAGAACGTTCGATGAATTAGAAATTCATCTCACCTTTTAATAAACTTTCAATTTATTAAAATAAATAATTCTTTTTTTACTGGAAAGTTATGTCTTCTCTGTTTGAAAATAATGTTTAACCCTATTTCTTTGAAAATTTTTTCCCATTCACTTTCTGTTTTAAAAGAGGTTTTAGTTGGACGCCACCCACCCACCACCCCTTTTTGAAAAAACCTATCGAAAGAACTTCCATGAATCTTACAGATTAATTTGGATAAAAATCCCTCGGATAGATCCTCAAAAATAATAATTTTATCTTTTGTCACCCTTTTTGCCTCTTTCAAAAGCAAAATTGGATCTTCGGCGTGATGTAAAACATAATTTATCAAGACAATATCAAAAGAATTTTCAGAAAAAGGGAGATGCAAACCATCATAAAGCTGGAAGGGGAAAGGAGAAACTCTATAATCTTTAACATCTACTCCCAAAACCTCTGCCTGGAAAAAATTCTGAAAGGTCTTCCCCACAATTCCTGAACCGCATCCCAAATCGAGAATTTTGGCACCTTTTTCGATGAAATCTTGGCAAGCTCGGCACATCTTTTTAGCTGCCCTCTCATAGATTTTAGAAAAAATTCGATAATACATTATTTTTTAACCTTAGAAAAACTTCCTTTCACCAAATCCGGTATTATTTTTTTCAAAGAAGCCCCCGAAATCTTTATTGACCAATTATAATCGCCGCCATTTATAATGATTTTTGGCTGCTTTAACAAAGAATTATCAATAAAAGTTTTTAATTTAAACATGTTCCCAAAAGGCGGGATGGCTCCAATTTTCACTCCCTTCAAGTTTTTCTTCATCCAAACTTCTTTAACAAAATCAATTGTTTTTGCTTTAGCTATTTTCCTTAATTTCTCTTTGTCTAAGTTTTTATTGGCTGGAATTAAAACTAAGGCGGGGTTTTTATCCAGTTTTACTACCAAAGTTTTACCAACGATTTTTGGTTTTACTTTCAAAGTCGCTGCCTTATCAAAAGCAGTGAACACCTTGCGATGCGAAATCTGCTCATATTTAACTTTATTTCCTTCCAAAAATTTAATTATTTTTTTAGGAATTGCCATATTTTAATATTATATCAAAAAAAACAAAAAAACAAGGGGCTTCCCCTTGCTAAATTTGTGGTGTCTCTGAATGGAAGCGAGTTTCTTAGAGTTGCTCCGACAGTCTCAGTTTGAGGCCTTGAGACCAACGCCTTGAAATTAAAATCCGAATTCCAGATTTCAATTCCAGTCGACAAACAAAATTAAATTTAGTGATCCACCGACAGGTTCCCCTACCGGTGCCTTGTTCATGTTTTTCCCTATATCGCTATAGAGCATGGACTATATCATCATCCTCTGTCTCAAAGTTTTAATCTTTCTTGGATGCCAAGTTCCTATCTTTTTTAGGAAACTTTGCTGTGATTTCGCAAGAACGTACATTCTCCAATAATCTGGATCTACAGAACGACTTGGATTATGGATTTTGCCTGTTTTTATCCTTAAATCATTTAGAAGCTTTTTAATCTTTACTAACTTTTCTCTATCGTTCTGAACTAATTGGATATAAAATCTTGCTTCTTTGTTTTTGGGGATACCGCCTTCTGCATCGAAGAATCCCCTTATATAACCAATCTTTTCTTCATCGCTTCTTAATCTTAAGGGATTGAAATTAAAATCCAAGAAATCTGCCAACGTTTCTAGAACATATACTCTTCGGTATTTTCCTTCTTTATAAATCCAAGAGTTATAATCCAGATACTTAAAAAGTTTTTGTAAAAACTTAAGCCAATCTGTACCGGCTTGCGAAATCCGAAATCTTTTATTGCTACTGAATGTTCCATCGTGTAATGCTCCAAGTAAATAAGCTTTGAATAGAGGAGCTCGGCGTGTAGTCTCTGAGGGGTCGCTTAAATTTTTGACAAAATTTTGGCGACTTCCCTGCTGATTGTCTGCACTGGAAACTTTTTCACGCATATTAATTAATTTTAACATGCGTAGCTCCAGATACACAGATGTTCCAGCATATAGCCAAGTTTTTTCCCGAAAATTGTTTTCCGGGAGTCGCAACAAGTAGATTACTTTGACGACTTCACCTTTATCACTGACCTTACCTTAGTTCCTCTTGCGAGGTGCTTCAGGTACTGTCAGCTCTCCTGGTGTGACGGGCGGTGAGTACAAGACTCAGGAACATATTCATCGCACCATAGCTGATATGCGATTACTAGCGATTCCGGCTTCATGAGGTCGGGTTGCAGACCTCAATCCGAATTGAGACCGTTTTTGATGGGATTAGCTCCGCCTTACGGCTTGGCAACCCATTGTAACGGCCATTGTACCACGTGTGCAGCCCAGGGCATCAAAGGGCCATGCTGATTTGGCGTCATCCTTGCCTTCCTCCTGGTTGTCCCAGGCAGTCCCCTATGACAGATAAAACATAGGGTAAGGGTTGCGCATGTTACCGCATTTAAGCGTGCGTCTCAAGATACATGCTGACGACAACCATGCAGCACCTGGGCTAGTGTCCTTGTGGGTAGTCCCATATTTCTACAGGATTTCACTAGCCTGTCAAGCCCTGGTAAGGTTCCTCGTTTGTCGTCGAATTGAGCCACATGGTCCACCGCTTGTGTGAGTCCCCGTCTATTCCTTTGAGTTTTAGCCTTGCGGCCGTACTTCCCAGGCGGGACACTTAACGCGTTAGCTTCGCCACCCGAAGGGTCGACACTTCAGATAGCCAGTGTCCATCGTTTACAGCGTGGAATAAAAGGGTATCTAATCCTTGTCTCTCCCCACGCTTTCGTCTCTCAGCGTCAGGGTCGCCCCAGCTGAATGCCTTCGCTTTTGGTGTTCCGGTCGATATCAACGGATTTCACCCCTACACCGACCGTTCCATCAGCCTCTAACGCCCTCTACCCCGCCGGTTTTTTCTGCAGCTCCAAGGTTGAGCCCTGGAAATTTAACAGAAAACCTGTCGGGGCGCCTACAGACGCTTTACGCCCAATAAATCCGGATAACGCTTGCGGGTTCTGTATTACCGCGGCTGCTGGCTGAATTCTAGTAGATTTATTTACTAGTTTCGGACTATATCTTCACCCGCCAAAATTTTGGCGGGGCTCGGCGTGTGATAATGGTTTAATTCTGGATTATCCAGTACCCACTATCTCTCCTACATTTTTAAAAACGCGGGATTAGTCTCTGAGGGGTCAAGCTACAATTGAGGCAATTTATGAGAAAAACAATTTAATATATATGGCTTAACTAATGAAAGAAATTTGTCTCTTCCTTTAGCTCCAATATAAAGTTTTGGATAACGTCTACCTCTACAAAGCGAGTTATAAACGCTTGCCTTAACTCCAAAATTTCTCTCAATTGCCTCCCCTAATATCTTAACTTCCTTCAACAAGAATGAATCAGTGCTAAACACAAAAGCATAGTGATCTTTTGGACGAAAATCTAACGATCCGTCATCCATATACCATACGCCTAGTGTTAAAGGCGAAGTTAATAGTTCGGGAATATTTGTGGGAATTATTTTTCTTCTCTTCTTGTAGAATAATTCATGAAGAGAAGTTAATTCCTTCAAAGCCCTTGTGCTAAAATACCACTGATTATTATCTCTCCTTTGCTTCGGTCTAGAATTACAAAGATTTTTTAATTTTTCATACAACCAAAACACATAATCTTTATACTGCACAGACTGTTTTATTTGCAATCTAGTTCCAACGCTTCCATTAAACTCAAGAGAACCATCACCTAAAATATTTCCGATAATAATCTCTCGTTGAATCTTTGAAGGAAGAATTGTCACGGGATTCATTCCTTCATTATATCATAACTTGACTTCCCTGCGGATTGTCTAAAGTAAATCTTGATAATTTATTTACCAAGAGGCGGTAGCTTTAGATTCCCCGCATATAAGCCGAGTTTACTTAGGCTATATTACTACAACCATTCTGCGCCAATTTGCACAGAATTTGCACCCGCTTATTCCTCCGTTACTGTCACCCGAAGGTTCTTCACGGAGAAAAGCAGTTTACAGGCCGAAGCCCTTCTTCCTGCACGCGGCGTCGCTGGATCAGGGTTTCCCCCATTGTCCAATATTCTCGACTGCTGCCTCCCGTAGGAGTATGGTCCGTGTCGCAGTGCCATTGTTGGGGAACATGCTCTCACATCCCCTACCCGTCATCGCCTTGGTAGGCTATTACCCTACCAACTAGCTGATAGGCCGCAGACCCATCCCTGCCCGGCCTCCCTTGCGGAAGACCTTTAATATGGTTTTAAACCCGTATACCATCGGCTATTACCTCACCTTTCGATGAGCTATGGCCGTGGCAGGGGTTGGTTATCTACGTGTTACTAACCCGTTCGCCGGTTACCCTTTCGGGTCCCCATGACTTGCATGCCTTATCCACGCCGCCAGCGTTCATCCTGAGCTAGGATCAAACTCTCAATAGAAACCCCAGTAGAAGAGCAAAGCTCTCTACGGGGCACGAATAAATTCGGAGCAACTCTAAGAAACTCGTGTCACATTATTAAATTTTCAAAGTTCTTCTATATGTTTTCCCTTGCAGGGTGGTGGGAGGGTGGCGTCTATGTCAAGCAAAAAATCAGGAAGAGACTCCTGATTTTTCAACTCTTTTCTTTTTCCCAAATCTCTTTTTACTCACAACCGCATTTTTTCTTTTTCTTCTTAGCCATACCCGGTAGTAGAAATTCGACTAAACTCCGTTTATTATCACTGCCGCGGCAGTGGTCGAATTTTCACTACCGGGCATATATTTGTCTCTTCAATTTTAATTTTAATCTTCCAAAAAGGGCTTGTCAAGGGCTGGGCCTTTATTTAATTTCTTTTTCTAACCAATTTAAATATTCAAAACTACCCTCTTTTATTGGAATTTCTAAGATACAGGGCACTCTGTAACTATGCAATATTTTAACCTCCTTTTCAATTTTCTTAAAATTCTTTTTTAAAGTTTTGGTAATTAAAACTACTTCCCTATCTTGAACTATTTTATTTTGCCACCAATAAATTGACTCGATGGGAAAAATATTACAACAAGCAGCTAATCTTTTTTTAACCAAGGATAAACCAATCTTTTTTGCCTCTCTTTTATTTTTGCAAACAATATAAATGAGAATCATGAGCCAGCGGTCAGGCTCGAACCGATAACAATTTTATTATTTGGGAATGGACTATTTTTATATTCCCAGTTTTTTATTGAATGTGAATATTTCCTTTCGAGTTCTAAATAATTTTTCTTCAAAAGTAAAATTAATTTTATATTTGGATAAAGTTTTCTAAATTTCCTATCTCTTATTTTGGAATATTTCCAAAGAAAATTTTTAACTTCAATATAGATATTATAATCTGGCAAATAAAAATCTGGCGTATAATTTTGTGAACCCAAATCAAATGTTTTCGGCTGAAATATCCATTTGATGCCTAAATAATTAAATAAACGGGCGATATTTGCTTCCCACCGACTATAGAAATAAATTGTCTCACTAATATCTTTTCGAATACCTGCTTTTCCTCGAGCAGCTTTCGGAGAAGTTGGTTTTCCTCCTATTACTTCCATTGCACATTTATTACTGCAGAATTTTCTTTTTACCCAACATTCTCTTAAAAATACTTTCTTACAACGAGGATTAGCACATATGGTTTTTATCCTAGGTACTTTTATGATGCCCTTAAATGGATTTCTTCTTCCTTTTAATGATTTTGCTACTTTTAATCGAGTTTCAATAGAAGGAGGTTCTCTCTTTTTATTATTAACACGAGCCGCACAACTTTCACTACAATAAATTTTTGGATTGCTTGGAATAACTTCAAAAGTTTTGCCACATCCTTTTCTTGCACATATTCTTTCTTCTCTTTTGAAATGGAAATTAAAAAGACCTTTTCTCCAGTTTTCTTTAGTTATCGCTCTTTGTTTTTCTCTGTATTCTTCGGAATTATAAAAATCGTAACTCATTGAAAAATCTTTTAAAAAAGCCCGGGAGAGGGATCGAACCTCCAAACCTTCGCTTTACAAAAGCGCTGCTCTACCAATTGAGCTACCCGGGCATAAAAAGACGGGCTCGCTCCGCCTTTGAGCTACGCTGGCATAATTTATTTCTTTTTTATTTCTTTTTTAACTTCTTCCCAATAATTGTCTTCTTTTTCAATTTTCTTTTTTTGATTTTTTTCTCTTAATTTTTGAAGCCAGTTAAAAGTTTTATTATCGGTTCTCAAACTCAAAATTCTAATTTTCGTCAAAATTTTTTGTAAAAATATCTCATAAGAAAAATTTCGGAAAGGATTTAATTTCTTTAATCTTTCTTTCAATTTCGAAAAAAAACTTTCTTTTTGAAGTAAAATTTCAGGCAAAGTTAATAAAACCGGAATTTTGCGTACAATAATTCCTACTATGCCAAAAACTGAGCCTAATAAAATAATTGAAGCTACTATTTCAGAGTTCATATCTGACAAATCTTTTAACAACGATATTTTCACCAAATTTAGAAATGTACTCGTCAATTAAGTCTCTAACTGTTTTTGTTTCATCTCGAATCCAGGGTTGTTTCAGGAAGGGGGTTTCTTCTGGTAGAATAGCCACAATTTGAAGACATAATTCGTGAGCCAATTTTTGAAAATCTTCAGAGCGGGCAACGAAATCCGATTCACAACGTAGTTCAACCATTGCTCCAATTTTTTTCCCGGAGTGGATGTAACTT
>Ga0210043_1001407_pt1 | contig 20032 bp, 26 predicted proteins | sample CryGeymet201501t_FD_183990 | JGI IMG/M metagenome (GOLD analysis project Ga0210043, IMG submission 183990) | Groundwater microbial communities from Crystal Geyser aquifers in Utah, USA - Crystal Geyser metaG 2015-01t (SPAdes) (version 2) | ecosystem: Environmental > Aquatic > Deep subsurface >... | reverse complement strand
CCGGCGAGCCAAACCCGCTCACCTCGCGCACCCAAAACCCATTGGCGTCCGCTCCGCACACCCCCGCCCCAGCCACAAGTTTTCCATCGCTCGCCCGGATCCCCACCTGCAGCACATCCGCGTTGTACCCACCGATGTACGAGGAGAAGATCCGGAACCCCGTGAAATCCACCCCCGGCGTCCCCGTCCCCACCCGGATCTCCCCCGCCGTGAGCGTCCCCATATTCGCCGTGATCGCGCTCAGCGTCGAAATATTCAGCTCCGTCGCCGTGATCGTGCTCGCCGCGATCTGTCCCGCCGTGATCGTGTCCGCCGCGATCTCATTCGCCGTTACTGCCCCCGCCGCCAATTTGGCCGTGATGATCGCCCCCGCCGCGATCGTGTCGCTCCCGATCGGACTGGTTGCCGCGTTCACCGTCGCCGAATACGTGCCTGTGTTCCCGCTCGTATCTATCGCCCGGATGCGATAATACCGCGCCGTCCCGGCCTGGATCTGCGCCTCTGTGAAATTCTGATCCAGAAACATCGTACGGCGTGGATAATCCCGCGTCGTCCAGTCTGTGCTCCCATTTGGCGACGACTGTACCTCGTAATATGCCAGATCTGCCTCGCTGTTCGCCGTCCACGTCACCCCGATCAGCGTTCTCGCCCCGGCTGCCGCCGCCCCGGTCACCTGCGCCGGAGCCGCCGTATCCGCGCTCGCCGTCACGCTCAAATATCCCGGCGATGCCGGCGACCAGGCCGAGTAATTCCCCACCCAGTCCATCGCCCGCACCCGGGCGTAATAGGCCACGCTCCCCCGCAGCCCATTCCATTGATATTCCCGCGTCCCCCCTGCCTGGATCAGCCCCACCATCGGCCAGTTGAATGCCGTATTGTCCGCCAGTTGCACCTCGTAGTGGTCGAGGTCTGCATCACTCACCAGCCCCCACGTCGCCCGGATCCACACGATCTGGTGCCCGTCCGCGTCCTCGATCACTCCCGTTGTCAGATTCCCTGCCGTGAACGTCGGCGCCGCCGGCGCGTCCACATCAAACACCGTCCCATCCAACGAGTTGGCGGTGTCCTCGAGTTGCCCCAGGCGATCCATCCACAGCCGCCCGGTCGTGATCGCTGTGGCGATGCCCTCGCCGAGCTCGAGATTATAGAATCGCTCGCTGCCGCGCCAGTAGATGGTCAGCCGCCGCACGGTGAATGTATCATCCAGGCTCCAGGCGCTGCATACCAGTCGCACGTCCATCCCGGCGCGCAGGCCGGTTTTGCGCGTGGTGACGGTATAGAGAATAGCCGGCCCGGCTGTCTGGGCCAGGATCGCATCGCCACGATCCTGGGCGCCCCCCGTGGTCGTGATGCGATTGTCGACCACGATGGCCGGCCGCACGCCATAGGCGGCGATGCTGGCCGCGTCTTCGCGCCAGATGCGCACACTTTTGCCGACGACCAGGATCCGATTGACGATCGTGTTGGCGCTCAGGCGGCGCGCGATTGCCTGGTAGCCAAATGAGGAGGATTCATCAGGGCTGTCGCTCAGATACCAGGAGGCGGTATTGCTCTCCGCGCTGAAATAGTGGAGATTTTTGCTCTCGTCGACGTACCATCTGCCGCCCATGCGCGTACAGATCTCGGCCAGCGCCTGGCGCAGCGTGATATCCTCGAACGAGATCGTCATACTGGCATCGAGCGTGCTGACGTAGGTCGTGGCATTGATATCGGTCCGATAGGAGGCGAAAAGATCGGCGATGATCGCGCTGTCTGCCTGCGCGCTATATGCCTCCTCGCCATCAATTATGGCCTCCTCGATCCAGATCTGATAGTCCTTGCAGGCGACCTGGATCCATCGCCCACCATATCCGGGTGCAAGCAGAGCCCAGTCGAGATCCACCACCTCTCCGGCAAATAGCGTCGCGCCGTCGTCGGTCACGGTCACGCTATTTCGGGTGACGATATTCAGGCTGGATGCCTGATCGAATAGCGTGAATGAGCAAATGGCCGAAAACTCGCCGCCCGCCTGCTCGATTTTCAACGAGCCCGCTTTCAGATATGCCGTGCGATCTACGCCGGCGATGGTCAGTACCTCTGCCATCAGGCGATATTCCTCTGCAATCCCCGCAGATCCAGGCTGCGTGCGATCTCCTCGGCCAGCCGATAGATGTCATCCTCGCTGCGGATGCTGCCTGCGCCGAAATAGTTGTTGATCTGGACGCCGCCTGCGCCGGGCGACGCGTTCCCGGCGATGTGCGGGATGTGGATGGCGGCCTCGGTCTGGGTCCTGACCCTGGGTTGCATGCGCGCTACCCCGCGCGTCATGCCCTCCATCATATTCACGCCCACCTCGAGAAAAGCCCGGGAAGGCGAGCCGATCCCCAAAAAACCTTTTGCCGCTTCCAGCGCCGCCCGCGCTGCGCTCCTGGCTGCATTTGCGATCGCCTTTGCTCCATTCGCGATCCCTCTGACGATGCCGTCGATGATCGCCCTGGCTACCGCGCCCCAGTCCGTCTCGGTAAAGAATTTTTTGATCGCCGCCCACGTCGTCTCGCCGATCGACGAGATCATTTTCCAGATTTTGTCCCATGCCTCGCGCAGCTTCTCCCCGAAACCGCGCCAGTCCCCCTCGAATGCCAGGCGGAACGCGTCATACACATCCATAAATACGCCCTTGAACCACTCGAACACGGCGACGATCCCCTCCCAGATCTCCTGCGCCTTGGCGATGATCGCCTCGCCATGCTCTGCCCAGAAGGCCTTGATTGCCTCCAGGGTCTCCATCACGAATGTCCGGATCCCCAGGAAATCGCCCTCCCACGCCGACCGGATCAGCGCCACCGCCGCGATCAGCAGCAGCGCCGTGGCGATGATCGGCAGCGCCGCCGAGACGACCGAGATCAGCGCCGGTACGACCACCGCCGCGATCGCGATTCCCAGCGCGATCAATACATCCTGCAGCTCCACATTCTGCCCGATCCATTGCATTGCCATCTCGATGTAGGGCGCTGCCGCGTCGATGATTTTCTGTATCCCGTCGCGGATGCCCGTGATCGCACCGATGATCGGCTGCGCCACCTCGGGCGGCAGGATAGCCTGCAGCGCCTGGCTCAGCGCGTCGATGGGATCCTGCCCGGATAGGATCCCACTCACCAGGCCGGCAAAAGCGTTGGCGACGGTCTCGACGATAGGAGCCAGGATTTCCAGCGCCCCGGTCAGGATCGGCAACGCCGCCGCTCCCACCTCTGCCACCACGCCCATCAGCGTGCTCAGCGTCGGCAAGAAGGCCAGGCCGACCTCATCCTTGGTATTCTGGAATGTGGCCTGGAGCTGGGCCATTCCGGCCGCCGCGCTCCCGGTGACCTCGGGCATCGCCGCCGTATTCGCGGCCAATTTTTCCATCACCATGGCCATCATGGCTTCCTGTTGCTGGGCTTTGGTCATGTCGTCGACCAGGACGCCGTTGGCCACCGCCCATTTTTCGCTCGCCTCGGTGATGTTGACCTGAATCCCCAGATTATCCAGGATCATCGGCGACAGCCGGCCCACGCCGGTCACCAGGCTGTCCAGCATGAATCCCATATCCTGGCCAGTCGAGGCGCTGACCTTCGACAGGTATTTCATCGCGTCGGGCAGTTGCCCGGCGAACGAGGCGCCGACGAGCTGGCTCGCCTTATTATAGCTCAGCATCAGATCGCGCTGCGCGATCATCCCACTCGAGCCTTTTTCCAGCGCCGCCATCATCTCTGGCCCCGAGCTGCCTGCGCTCTTGGTCAGGCCGTCGAACGCCTTGCGTACCGATTCCAGCGGCGCGGCGTCGATCGCCAGCTTCCCAATCGCCGCCCCCGCCGCCGCCGCCGCCCCGGCCACCACCCCCAGCCCGCCCAGCGCCACCGCGCCCACGGTCCGCACGTTCGAGCCGACCCCCTTCAGGAATCCGCCGACGCCCTTCTCGGCGCTACCCATATCGTCGACGAATTTGCCCGTGTCTGCCGTCAGTTTGACTACCAGCGTCGCCAGCGTGCTCATCTACCCTCATTCTCGTACGTGCAGCAATCTGTGCAGCAATCCGCCGGATTGCTCTACCGCTTCGCCACCACGTCCCCGATCGGCGCCTCCCGCCTCTGGCCCAGGAACGGCTCGCTCACCCATCCCCGCCTACCCCAATGTCGCACGCAGTAGTACCATCGTCCCTGATCGAATTGCGCCGCCATCACCGTCACCCGCGTCCCATGATCGAGCTGCCCCACCGTTTTCTTTCGCGGCACGCCTTGCCACAGGTTGATCGTCCCTACCGTCAGCGGCGGCTGGGCGTCCAGGTCCCGCCCGTCGATGTATGCCGTCTGCCCGACCTGGAAACTAGCTTTCCCCATCCCGTAGATCCCTTCCCCCAAACGCCGTATTGAGCATCTCCACCAGCTGGAGCTGCTCCTCCCAGGTCTGTCCCTCACTGCGATCCTGAAACTGTGGCATGAACTCCTGGACCCCGAACGGGCGCGCGCGCTTTTTGGGATCTCGCGCCGTATTCGCCACCGTGGAGGCCACGATCGCGCTGCGCAGATCCGCGCGCTCTTCCCCGAATGGCTCCAACTCATAATAGGCCAGCCACTCGCTCAACTCCCGGGAGCTGATCCGTCGCAGCAGCTCTGTTACCGTCATCCCCAGGGCCAGGGCTAGTCGGAAATAGAATCGCCGTTCTGGCCGTCGTCGGAGTTTTTTGCCAGCTCCTCCACGTCCTGGTCGCTGATCCCGCTCAGGCGCTGCGCGGCATTGAATACCCGCTGCAGCGCCGCGGCGCTCTTGCGCCCCAGAGCCCGGATGTCGGCGTCTCCGAATAGTCGCTGTCCCTTGTCATCGACTACGCTCAGCGATGCCAATCTCGCCCGCAGATTGGCCATCCGCACGGTCGTCTTTTTCCCGCGCTGATCGAGGATGCTCTCCTCGAATGCGTCGCGCTCCTGCCCACTCAGGCCGCGCACACGGACCGTCCCGCCCCATTCCGGGACCTCTACGTCCTCGTATTGAATGTCCGCGATCTCCAGGATTGCGTCCCTCGTCAGATAGCTCGTCATTTATCCTCCCTATGCCAGCGTTGGCTGTCCGCTCGGTCGCAGGGTGATGCTGCCGGCCAGCTTGCCCTCGTGCGGCGCGCCGATATCGACATCAGTCACGAATGCCGCGAACGCCCACGTCGTGTTTCCCGAGTCTGGAAACACGAGCTGGAAATTGCGCAGCGTGCGATCGACCAGGTCGTTGATCAGCCCTGCCGTATAGCTGTGCGTCGCGTGCGCTGGATCGAAATTGAGCTCCAGCGTAATCTCTTTCATTTCCAGCAGCGTCCCCACGAACTCCTTGTATCTGCCGGTCGAGGAGTGATGGGTCACCTCCTCCGTGTCCAGGCTCACCCCCAACCCGCTGATCGCGTTGATCTGCGCGATCGTGGTAAATGTCTCGGTCGGCGACCCGCCGTCGCCGATCTTGATCAGCGTCCCAAATGCCGCATAACTGGTCATCTCGAATCCTCCTCTAATCTAGCCCAGCCCATCCCGCAGGTGCATGCGCGCCTGGTCGAGGCATAACTAGTCATCTCGAATCCTCCTACTCCAGGCCGGCGATCACGCCGAACTTGACCGCCACATTGCTGGCCTTGAAATACAATTTTCCATCCGTCTGTTTCCAACCTTCCAGATCGAACGGCCCGAATGCCGCATATGCGCCGGCTGCCATGCTATAGGTCGTGATGTCGCCTGTGCGCCCGAGAGCGTCGACGACACTCTCAACCGTCACCGTGTACGCGCTCGCGCCCGTGTTATGCGCGATCACCACAACCTTGCCGGCGTGGGTGACCTGCTCGAAATTCGTCACGTCCGCCGCCGTCATCGTCAGGACTGCCGCCCCGGCCGTGTATACATTCGTCTTCGTGCCCAGCGCCGTCAGCGCTGTATGGCTCTGTCTCGCCATTGTTGCCTCCCTATTCTATCTGGGTCGCCCGCCTGCGGGGGTGTCTGGCCTGGGACCGCCGGACACCAGTCTGGCATCTATCGCCTCCCCCTCACTTCCCGTCTCACAATCTCTTTCCCATCCGGTCCAATCACCCCGGTCGCCACGACCTGAACGTGCGCCGCCTCGAAATGCGCCTGCATCGCCGCCTCGCCATCCAGTGTATCCCACGGGCAGAGGGCGCATTGCCACCGTGGATTTCCCTTCCACGTCCCTTCCGTCCATCTCGACGTTTTGTCTCGTTTCATCGTCCCTCTCCGATCATTCCCGGTACCAGATGCTGTAATCGTGGCGCACCACCGGAGCCTCGAATCGATCTGCCCACGCATCGCTATCATTTTCTAGGAAAGAGCGCTCCACGGGCACCGTGCCCCACGTCGCGTGTCCCACGCCGTCCAGCGCCGCCCGCACCGCCTCGGCCAGCGCCTTCGCCCCGCTGTACGTGCTGGCCAGCATCGTGAGCTGCATCCTGGCCATCGCCAGCCCGCTCGCGCCCTCCATCACGTGATCGCGCGGTCCAGAGATTCGCTGATAGACGATCGCCGGCAGGCTGGCATCCTGTGGCTCCACCAGGGGATAGATCCGCGTCCCCACCAGGGAGGTCACCCCCGCCATCGCCAGCAATTTTGCTACCAGCCCCTCTTCGAGCGTCGCCACGTCCGCGTCCTTTCTTGTTCCCACGGAGAGTGGGAATATTGCGTTCTCTCGCTCCCACGGTCTCCGTGGGAACGTCGCGCGGACAGGCAGGCGATTTCCCGCCCTTCTCCGCTCAGCGGGCTTCCTGGGAGCCTTTAGGCCACTGGAGAGAATCTCATGGCTCGATAGCCTGATCCAGCCGCTCTCTGACCGCTTCCACCGCCCGACCCTGGGCTCCATCAAATGCCGGCCGCAGGAATGGCCGTGCTGCCATCCCCGTATGTGCCACCCTCCCCGTACGGATCATCGCCTGATCTCCCTGGAATATCAGCGGGTTGCCCGTGATCTCGTGCGCTGTCGCCCCGCTCTCGACGAATTTCCAGTACCATCTGTCCTGCGGCGGCCCCACCTCGGCCTCGGCGCGCGTTTTGGTCGTCTTGGTCGTCTCGGCCTCGATCTCTGGCGCCGGAGCGTGCGCATTGGCCGCATCGGCGATCACCTCGCCCCCGGCCTGTACCGCCGCCGCCAGCACTTGCCCCACGTCCACGCCCATCCGCCGCAGCGCCCTGATCAGCGCCTCCCCGCCCTCCACCTGCATCCGCACCTGCCCACCCATCGCCATCTCCCTGGATCCCCTGGGATCCCTCTGGGGTCGCCGGGCGCCAGCCCGGCCTCTCCCTGGATCCCTCTGGGATCGCCATCCCCTGGGATCGCCGCTCCCTGGGATCGCCGGGCACCAGCCCGGCATTCTAGATCGTCTCCCTCACCATCAGCTGCAGCTCCCTGTGTCGCCCGTCCACGTCGATCACCGCCACAATATCATACGTGTGCCCATCCCACGTCGCCCGCATCTCGGGCGCGATCTCATCCAGATAGCGCATCACGATTCGCGTCGTCACCTCGGCCCCCTGCCGCCGCTGCTCCAGGAACTCATCCCCGCGCAACGGCTCCACCGCCGTCCAGAACGTACCGACCTCCGACCAGGTGATCGTCTCCGCACCATAACTATCCTGGACGACCGATTTTTCCTCGATCTTCACCCGCCGCCGCAGCCGTCCGGCCCTCATTCTGATTCCCCGTCCTCCGCCGGCTCCCAGACCGGTTCGTATCCCAGCGCCCGCACCTGGTGCGACAGCCGACTCACGCCCTCGCATAGAGTACGATTCGCTGTCTGCAGCTCCGCGATCTGCCTGGCCTGCGCGTCCAATCTGGCCTGCAGTTCCGCGATCCGCTTGTTCTGCGTCTGCATGATCAATTCCAGCTCCCCGATCCTCCTGCCCAGCGGCTCGACCAGCGACAGCGCCGCGCCGGTCAGCGCATCCGCCGCGGTGATTTTTTGTAGCGCTTCCTCCTGTGCAACTTTTCGCCTCTGAAGCCGCAGCGCCAGCAGCCCGGGCAGCGCGCCCAGGCCGGCCCCGATCGTCACGCCGAGAAACACCCATATCTCAGGACCCATCGGCCCTCCACAGGGTCAGAATGCCATCACCCGCCGATTCCACGCCAACATCTCGGCGCCCAAGGGGATCGTCCTCAGATTGCCCGTGGCTACCGTGTCCTCACGGTTCTCGTACAGGTGCCCCACGACTAGCAACATCGCCTGCCGGATGACCTGCGGCGTATCGGCCGCCGCGGCCCCATACCCGGCCACGAATCGCACCCGGATTCCGGACACTTCGCGCAACGTCACCGCCGGCCACGAGTATCCATTTTTGAGCACGATCCGCCCCGGGGTATGATCCGTGTCCGCAATGTAGCTGGCGCTGGAGAACGTGGCTTCGTCGCCGTCGATATCCGTGTATTTGATCGACGTCACGCTCTGCAGCGGCGGCAGTGGCAGGCTGAACCGATCGCCCGTGGGCCACGTATTGAGCACCAGCTCCCACGTCTGCGTGATCAGCGCCCGCCGTGTGAATGCCTCGGCCCATTCGCGCGCCGCCTGGATCAATCCGGCCAGCAGCGTGTCCTCGTCCTCGCCATCGATGCGCAATTGATCTCGCGCCTCGGCCAGCGTCAACGGTTCTACGGTCGGCCCCGTGATCAGCGTCAGTCCCATCTCATTGCCTCATTGTTTCCCGAAAACACCCGGACCCCCATCGGGTCGCCAGGCCCTCGTAGATCCTCGGAGATACCCGACAGGGTATCGTCAGGGGGCAGCCTGGCATCGTCGGGTCGCCAGGCACCAGCCTGGCATCGTCGGTTATTCGCCCCACCACACCGTCACCGTCGCGATCGTGCCGCTGATCGTCTCCGCCACTGCTACATCCAGGTACCCATTCATCGGCAGGCGGTCGTAGGTCCCGCTGATCGCCGCGCCGTCGCTCCCGGTCTGTTGCGCCGCTGGATAATACCAGGTATCCGTGTAGTAGTCAGTCAGCGCCAGTAGGGTCAGCGCCGGGCTGCTCAACGTCAGCGTCAGGTCCGTCGTATCCGAGATCGTCGCCGCATAGTCCATGTGCACCGCGAACAGGTGACCCCGGATCGGGTTCCCCGTGCTCCCCGAGGCGGTGACGGCCCCCGCCGTTCCCGTCCCGGCCAGCGTGATCGTTTCCTCTTTCAGCCATCCATAGTCCGCCGAGGCCTGGCCCGAGAAGCCGGGCCCAGACTGTGCGTCGCGTGCGAGCTGCATCGTCCGCAGGATCGCCACGCTAGAGATGGCGACCAGGGCCAGGATTGCCACTGCCACCAGTATCCTATCCCACGAGGCGCCTACGCGCCGTTTATCGTTCATTGGTCTTTTTCCTCCCGCGCCGGCTCACTGCCCGCTCCGCCGGCCGCTTTTCCGCCGTTTCTACGCCTGGCGTGGCCTCGACCTGGGACAGCGCCTCCGCAAATCCCCCGTCGATCAGCATCTGCGCCAGGAGGGTCGGCAGACCGGTCTCTTGGCCGGGCTTCAGATTGAGCCCCGGCCCGGCCAGCCGCGTCTTCATTCGCACGCGCATTGGATTCCTCCTGTCTCTCGGCCTACGAGCTGGCCAGGATCCCAACACCCTCCAATGCCGCCAGGATCGCATTGATCGCCGCGATGATCGCGTCGTCGTCGGTAGCCCACGTTCCGGTAGTCGCCACGTCGGCGATGTGGCTCGCCTGCGTGCCCGCTGCCGTGATTTTGCCGCCCGATGTAATAGAGAGCTCGCCCGACGCGTCCACTACCTGTTTGGCCCCGCCCTGCTCCCGGTATATCTGCGTATTGTACATCGTTCCCTCCGTCGTAGATCCCCCGTTTTGTTGGGGGATAGGGGCAGGCTCACGCCTGCCCCTGGCTTTATGTCTTGATGAATTGGTTGTCACTCGGCAGCAGCGCCGTTACCTGTGTCACCGGCCGCTTGACCCCGCCGCACAGATAGTACACGATGTCGCCATACGACCCGTTGGTCACGCCCGATGCCGTCACGGTCAGGAAATGGTGGTCATCCGACAGCGCATCGACCTTGATGTAGAAAACGATCGCCTGGTCATCGTCCGTCGCCAGGCAAGTTTTCTTGCAGTTCGTGGTATCGATGCTGTCTGCCGTCCCATCAATCGCATCCGTCTCCTTGACCTCGAAAACCGGTACGTCGCTGGCGTGGATCGCGCCCAGGTGCACGACGACATTCACCTCGTCGTATCCGCTCACGTCCACGTACGCCCCTGACGCTGGATAGTTCCCCGCCGCCAGCGCATCCTCCGGGCTCGTCTGCCCGGCGACGATTTTGACGTCCTTGTTGAAATTCATCGATCATCCTCCCTATCTGCACAGATGCCCTTTAGGGTACAGAGTGCCCTTTAGGGTACAGAGTGCGATTCGATTACGCCAGTTTGACCCGCACAAATGCCTCGGCCAGCACCGGCATGCCGTCGCTCTCCAACCGGCCCACGAACCCGACCTGGTTGGTCGCGGCATACAGCTCTACCAGCCGCTGCATTTCCATGGACAGCGCGTCCGCGATCCAATACCACTGGAAATCGCCCACGATGCCCACATACAGCCCGGTGGTGAAGGTGTTCGGCGCATACTCGCTCATGAACACCGGCAGGTTCAGGATTCGATCCGGCTCGCCAGCGCGTACACTTTCCCGCCACAGGTATTGGCCCTCGCCGTCCTTGAGCTTGGCGATCTGTTTGACGGCGTCGCGATGGAACAGCCACCTGGCCCGTCCCCAGTACTGCGGCTTGAGCGTGTATTTGGCCTCGATCAGCCCGTCGAAACGCAGCTCGGTCGTGGTATTACCCGTGCTCACGTCCCGCCCGGTCCCGATCCCATCGTTGCTGGCCGTGAACACGCCCAGCGGCTCGCCCGAGCCATCCCCATTCAGGTACGCATTTTCCGCGGCGATGCCGAATTTGTACGCCAACCGCGCGATGACCAGCGCCTCGACGTCGGGCACCGCCCGCAGCAACTTGCGGCTGACCTTGATGTATTTGGCCAGCGGATGGGGATGCAGCTCGCGCCGCCCGAACGACATGGTGCCGTCCTCGCTGCCGATCAGCAGCTCGCTGGTCCACGTCGGATCTGCCGGATCGTTGTCCAGGCTCGGCATGCCGAGCGCATCCGCGTTCGCCACCGGATAGATGGTCGCCCATTGCCGGATGTACGCGGCGTTGTCCACTGCCTGGATCAGGCGATCCACAAACTGCAGCGGCGCCAGCAGATAGCCGCCCGAAGTGCTGGGATCCACCTGCAGCGCCCGCGCCTCCTCTGCTCCGCCGTTGCGCATCCACGCCCGGAACCCGGCCACGTAGGCCGCCTGTGCCGCGCGCAATGCCCGTTGCCAGGCTGGCTCGCTCGTCCAGCTCCGGTCCGCGTTCATGTGCTGCATCGCCCGCGACTGGAACTGGAATGCCTGCTCAGCAGAGTGGCCACCTTCTGGTTCGGGCGGAGTGCCTGCCTGCAGCGGCTGCTCCAGGTCGCGCTCCAGCGCCTGCTGCTGTTCCATCCGCTGGATGCGCGAGGTCATCTCCCCGACCTCGGTCATCAGCGTATTGTACTGCGTCTGTTCCTCGGCCGTCAAGCCCCGGTTCTCGCCCTCGGCCCCATCTACAATCGCACGGGCATCCGCAATCAACTTCGCCCGCTTCTGCAAAAGCTCAATCAATCTCATCTCCATACCTCCGTAGGGACGCACCCACGTGTGCGCTATAATTCTTTCTCAGCGATCTCGATTCTTCGCCGCGCCAGCTCCAGCCGCGCCCGCGCGGCTGCCTGGTCGGCCTCGTTCTCTGGGTGGGGCGCCTGCCCCGGCGCAGAGGTTCTCCCCTCGTTCCCCTCATTCCCCTCGTTCCCACCTGCCTGCGCAGGCAGGCGCTCCGCGTGGGAACGTATCTTCGCTCGCACCGCCACGCTCGTCTGTGGATATGCGGGAAACGTCACCGGTGAGACATCATACAATTTCACTTCGATCAACTCTCGTCTGTATAGCCAGCCTCCTACGACCTCCTCATCGCTCCACTCGTCGCGGATGGTCTCGAATCCGAACGAGCTCTGGTCCACGTCGCCGCGCCGGATCGATGCCACCGCGTCCCGCCCGGCCTGTGTGTCTGGCGGCCGCAGGCGATAGCGCAATCCGAGGGCGTCTTCCGATAGCTCCAGGGTCCGGTTTTTCGTCCGCCCGAGGACCTGCTCGGCATTGTGATTCCACAGCGCCCGCACGTCCGCCTCCTGGATCGTTTTGGTGAATGCCCCCGGCCGGATCAGCTCCACGAATCCGCCCAGGTTTTCGCTCCACTGCCCGAATACCGCCGCGTAGCCCTCAATCACCGACTGGCCCGCGTCTGCGTCCTCGATCACCCGCAGCTCTGGCATGTGCACACTGCGCCAATCGTGCAATGTGCGCACCTCGCGATTTTCGAGCTGTATACTCAATACATCAACCTCAGACGCCGGCTCGAACGAGCCATCGTGATCCTCGCAGTGTCCGCGCGCCTCCGAGGCGGTCCAGATATCGCGATCGTAGCGATACGCCTGCTCGGTCATCGCGTCTTCGTCTTTCAATCGCCCCATGATCACCGAGTACGCTTTGCCCTCGTGTTTTCGCGCCACGCGGCGAAACGAATCCGCCTTGAATTGATCTGGATCCCTCAATCGACAACTATGCTCGTTTGGATATGGCATTTTATGATCTCCCTATCCTGCCGCTACCATGCAATCGCATCCATCGTGCGCCGGTGGATGCCCGATATTCGTATGCGTGATCAGCGGCGTCTCCGCTCCCTCGGGCTGGAATCCCACCCCCGCTGAGAGGAAAAATTGCCCGCTGCTGATTATCTGCCCATCGAGTGACCGGCAGTAGGGACACGACTCGCTGATCGTCACCCATCGCCGCGTCATGCGTCCCAGCAGCGCGAATGTGGCCACCGCCAGGCCATTTCCGAATCGCACGCTCTCCCATCGCGCCGTCTCTGCCGCCCGCGCCTCCGGCCAGGTCTCCAGTTCGGCGGTCACCGCCTCCATTGGGTCCTGCCCATCGCGCATCGCCGCCTCCGCCACCTCCCTGATCCGCCCCTCGCTGATCGCGCAGTGCCGCCCGGCGAACTGCGCCAGGTAGGCCGCGATCCAGCGCTCCAGCTCTGGGGTCAGGCCCGTCTCCTCCTCGGCGATCTCATCCTGTGCCTCGCGCGCCACCAGGTCGCCGTAGCTGGAGGATAGCGGCGCGAACTGGCGCTGTACGAATGCCTGGTGTCCCTCCTCGCCATAAAATCCGTCCATCCATACCGCGAACTGCCCGTAATCGCGGCGGGATAGGAATTTGCGCGCCGCCGCCCCGACGTCGTTTGCCTCACGTCTCAGCACCCGTGCTGCCACATCCTGGTATATCGGCCGGTATGCTTCAATCAATCTGTGCCGCGCCTGCACACTGCGCGCCGATCGCTCCTCTGTCTCCCTCGCAGCCGCCCCTGGACCGCCAGGTGCCAGCCTGGCATTCAGATCGCCAGGCGCCAATCTGGTATTCAGATCGCCAGGCGCCAGCCTGGCATTCAGATCGCCAGGCGCCAGCCTGGTATTCGGACCGCCAGGCGCCAGCCTGGTATTCGGACCGCCAGGCGCCAGCCTGGCATTCGGACCATCCTCCGCTGATCGTCCCAATCCAGCCAGGCTATTCGCCGGCACCATATTCAATGGCACCAGGTACATATCCCCGCCCTCCACCGGGTCCATATTCTCCGCCCGGCGGATGTCATTCGCGCTCAGCCAGCCATTCTGCCGGCCCTGCGCGTAGGCCTGGTAGCGACTCACCGTGTCGCCGCGCAGCAGCGCCGTGGCCAGGAACTCGGCAAAATATTGCGCACGCTCTGCCGTGCTCAACAGGCTGCGCCCGATGGCCTGCTCCCAGCGCGCAAACCACGGCCCCATCGTGTAGACCACGAATTCGATGCTCTGGTGTTCGATGTTGCTGAACGTCGCGCGATCCAGATCCGCCAGCATGTGCGGCGGGATCCGGAAAATGCGCGCGATCTCGCTGACCTGAAATTTGCGCGTCTCCAGGAATTGCGCCTCCTCTGGCGGGATCCCGACCGATTTATAGCTCAATCCCTCCTCGAGGATCGCGATCCGCTGCGCGTTACTCAACCCCTGGTGCGCCTGATCCCAGCTCTCCTTGAGACGATTATAGGCCTCGTCGTCCAGGTGCCCGGGATGCTCGAGCACGCCGCCCGGCCGGGCCCCGTTCCCGAAAAATCGCGCCCCGAATTCCTCCGTCGCCAGTCCGAGTCCGATCGCCTGCCTGGCCAGCGAGATCGGCGAATATCCGATCAGCCCGTTGAATCCCCACCCGCGCAGGTGAAATATCTGCCACGGCGCGAATTTCCGGCTCGTCCGCCCCATCTCATCCGGCTTGGGGAGCTGGTACGTGTAGATCAGCTCGCCTCCCTCCCGTTTCATGCCCATTTTGTCGGGCCGGAGCGGCCACAGGGAGGTCACCTGCCCGCCCCGGTTGTACTCAATTTCCGCATATCCGTTTCCCCACAGCGCCACGTGACCCGTCAGCGTCTCACGGAGTTCCAGGCTACTCATCTCCGGGTTCGGCGCATCGTGCAGCAGCGAGTACAGCCTGTGCGCCGTCGCCCGTGTCCGCCCACCGTCTGCCTGGCGCTGATACAGGATCAGCGGCAGGCTCGATAGCGTTTCCGCCAGAATGCGCACGCACGCGAATACCGCCGTCAGATTCAACGCCCGCGTTTCGTCCACTGGCACCCCGCTCGCCGTCTCGAGCCCGGCCCAGCGCTCGACCCAGCCTGGCGGCGACTGCGATACGTGAAACGAGTCGCTGCGTTGTCCTAGCACCCGGGCCAGGATCCCGTTCACCCGCCTTTTCCTTTCCGTGCTGCACCCGCCGCGCCCAGCGCCAGCAGCACGATTCCACCCGCCATCCATGCCGCCGGCGGCCACACCTGGTACAGCCCCCAGCATACCATTCCCAGCCCGATGAGAGCCATCGCATCGTACAGATCAAAGGGCAATCGCAATTGTGGCTTCATCTCTGCGCCTGTACCGGCACGACCGCCTCCAACACATTTCCCCCCACCGTGAATTTGATCTCGACGCGATATTTGTGCCCATCGGTCAACGATTTGAGCGTCGGCAGCGTGATCACGTCGCCGTCCACGCTGGCCGTCCCGCTCAACACCGTGCTGCTCACATCCGCATAATCGGCGCTCTCGTCGTAAGCCTCCACCGTTATGGTACTCGGGGTGCTCCCCCAGGTCGTCGTCGTCAGCGAATAGGCAATTTGTTCATCTACTCCCTGGTACTGCAGCCCCTCCGCTACTACCCGATCGTCGCGATTCATCGCGCCTCCGTAGGGGCAGACCTGCCTGCCTGTACCCTTAAGGGCACCGGCGCAGGCAGGTGTCTGCCCTCTAAGATGCCGCCGCTGTACAGGTCACGGTCACGGTCAACGTGTCGTTGTCGTCGAGCGTCTTATCGCCCGCCGAAAATGCGCCCGCGCCATACAACGTCCCCGTTGTTCCGCCCTTGGTCGAGTTCGTGACCAGGAACGCGCCGCCAATCACGGTGCCGTTTGTGCTGATCGTGAACACAGCAGGCGAGGCACTATTGTTCACGGACTGTCCGCTCACGGTCCCGAATGTTGCCGTCTGCCGTACCGCCTCGTCGTAGGCGGTCACCTCGACCCACCCGGCGTGCGACGCCATCGTGTCGGCCGCGGCCACGGTCGGCGTCCCGTCCGTCAACCCGATGTACCAGGCTGCTGTATAGGCAGAGCCCTTCAGGTGTTGGGTCAGGCTGTCGTCCAGTCCGACGTTGACCACCAGGTTGTCGAATTCGTCGATCCACTTCAACCGACCCTGCGCGTCTCGCGCCTCGACACGCCAGCGTGTGTGCAGCGTTTTTTGCACGTCTCTCATTTCCATCATCTATCCTCCACCGTCAGACTCAACGATCGCGCGATCAGCGTCAGCGCCAGGTCGCGCTCTTCCAATGTCAGTGTCGTCTCTCGCGCCCGCAGCGTCAGCGCGATCGCGACCACTGCCGCCTCCGCTGCGTTCCACGAAAGGCCGAGCGATCTCGCCACTGCCAGCGCCGCGCTGGCCGTCCCAATTGCCGCCGCTGCCACCTCCAGCGTCCGCGCCAGGTCCACGTCCCCCAGCGCTGCCGCTGTGCCCTGCATCCCGAGGGCCAGTATCTCCGCCAGCGCCGCGTTGGCCGCCGCTGCTGCACTGGCTGCCATCGTGCTGGCTCGCGTACAGGCCAGCGTCAGGCTGGCTGTGATCCCCGTCGTGGCCCCGATGCCTGCCCAGATATCGAGCACCAGCGCCGCCGCTGCTGTGGCCGTCGCGCTCTCCGAAATCCCCCGGCTGCTGGCCAGCATCAGCCCCGCCGGCCGGCCCGCGCTGGCGGCCTGTACCGCCGCCCGTACGATCGCCAGGCTCAGCGTGCCCGAGGCGCCCGCCGTCGCCCCATCACCGAGGCCACCCAGGCGCGCCATCGTCGTGTCTGCATCCGCTGCCGCGCCCGCCCCCTGCCCAATCCCCGCCGCCCGCGCCAGGCTGGCCCCTGCATCCGCCACCGCCGCTGCGCTCTCCGAGATTCCCCTGCTATCCGCCAGCGCCAGGCTGGCCAGGCCCCCCGCCAGCGCCGCATCGGCCAATGCACGCAGGATCGCCAGGCTCCAGGCGGCTCCGCCCGCTGCGCTGCCTCCATCGCCTATCCCCCCCGTTCGTGCCAGGGAGGCCGCCGCTGCCGCTGCTGCTGCAGCGCCCCCTGCGATCCCCGCTGCCCGCGCCAGGCTCAGCGCTACGGGATAGTCCGTCGGTCCGCCTGCCGCTGCCGCCAGGATCACCCCGATGGCGGAGACATATGTACCGCCTGTGCCCGTCAGCGTGGTCGTAGTGGTCGTGCTGGGCTCGGTGCAGGCATCTATGTATATGGAGTTGTAGGCGGTAGTGTTGACGCGCACCGTCTGCCCTGCGCCGCTGGAGTCGCAGTCGGTGTCGTCGGCAATGAACAGCATACCCATATCCCCGGCGACGCTGTCCAGGGCCAGGCTAATACTCTGGGCCAGGGACGTGTCACTGGAGCGGATGGGGCTGGCGCCGTCCACGCCCGAAAAATAGAGTATGGCGATGTGGAGGCCGTACTGCCGGGTACCGTTTAGCACCCAGGTCAGGGTCTGGCTGCCGGTCGCAAAGCCACTGACACGAAAAACTGTAGAGCATGTGTCGTACCCGGCTCCGCCGCCGACAAATTGTACCTGTGTTCCGGCCTGCCCGGCCAGCGAGCAGCTATTTCCCGTCGCGACCCATGAGTAGCCGCCGAAGCAGATCAGCGCGAACGTCGCCCCGGCGGGCACCGTGACGGAGACTGAGCTATTGTGGCTGTCGGACGTGACCAGGCTCACGTCCTCATACGCTACGGCCATAGGGTGCCTTTACAACCCGGTGGGTTGCCTGCCTGCGGTAGGCAGGTGTTACAGGATCAGCATCTTGCGGATCTTGTCCATCACGGCAGTCGGGTTGTAGGTTGGCGTGACTGCGGCTCCGTTGTAGAGGCTGACGATCTCGTTGAGCACAATCCTGAACTCGACCAGGTCGGTCCGGATCTGGCCGGCGGGGACGCCCATGGCGTCCAAATCTGCCGCACTCATCGTCTGGGTAAAGGTGCTTGCCTGCTGCCAGCGCAGCATGCGGCTGGCGATCTCGCCGGCGATGGACTGCAGGTCGTCGTAGAAGCGCGTTTTGTTGGGTAGTTGTACCTCTGTCAGTGCCATCCGTCCCTCCCTATCCTAATATTCGGAGTCCTCGCTTGCTGTATATCGATTCATCCTCTACGTGCCGCGTCGCCCGGTCCAGCCCCATGATCAGCGCCACCAGGCCATCGATTTTCTCCCTGGATTTTTCCTTGTCCGGCTTGATGTTCCCCGCCGGGTCCTGCCGGGCGACCAGGTTATCCGCCATCCACGTCAGCACCGGATTCCCGCCATGCGCCAGCTTGTGGCTCAGCACCAGTTTTTCCAGCTCCTTCATCGGCGGCGACATGCTCTGGAATCCCTGCCCGAACTGCACGAGCCAGTCCTCGCCGCCCATCTCCATCAATTGTGTCTGGATCCGGCTCGCGCCCCAGCGGTCGAACGCGATCTCCTTGATGTCGTATGCCTGCATGTCCTGATCGACCTGGTATAGGATATATTCATAGTCGATCACATTGCCCGGCGTCGCCGTGATGTAGCCTTGTCGTACCCAGGCATCGTATGGCACCCGGTCGTGCCGTACTCGTTCGGCGATCGAATCTTCTGGGATCCAGAACCGGCATAGCACCTGGTACGCATCCCCCACCACCTGTGGCGGGAACACCAGCAGGAACGCGCTCACATCCGTCGTGCTCGATAGATCCAACCCACCGTAACACGTCCGGCCCCGCAGTCCCTCCGGATCCGCTGCCTCCCCACACGCCCGCCAGTGTTCCAGCGGCATCCATTTGGTCTCCGCCTGCGTCCAGATATCCAGCTCGAGGCGCAGGAATGCATTCAGCGCCGCCGGCATTTCCGCCGCCCGGACCGCCTTGCGCTGCAGGTCATCGGCTTTTTTGCTCACGCCCAGATTCGGATTGGCTTTGATCCAGGTACTCTCGTCTGCCCAATCATCGTCTGGGTCGAGAGTATAAATCGTCCCGAAAAACGAATCATCCTCGATCACGCCATCCAAAATCTTTTCCATGTACTCATGCAACTGAAAACAAAGCGATTGCCGGTCGTATCCCGCCGTCGTGATCCCGAACATCAACGGTTGCCGACGCGCGCCCGTCGCCATTTCCAGCACATCCCACGTGTCGCGTGTTTTGTGGGCGTGCACCTCGTCTATAATTGCCGCGTGCACATTCAATCCGTCCATCGTGTCCGAGTCTGCGCCCAGCGGCTCGAATTTGCTGGCTGTATCCACGATATGGATATTATCTCGCACGATGCGTACCATCCGGCGGAGCTGGGGGCTCGCCTTGGCCATCCGTGTCGCCTCGCTGTGTGTGATCCGTGCCTGGTCCCGTTTCGTTGCCGCGCTGTACACCTCCGCGCCAGGCTCCCCATCTGCCACCAACAGATATAATCCCAATCCGGCCGCCAGCGTCGATTTGCCGTTTTTTCGGGCCACCTCCAGATATGCGGTGCGGAATCTCCTCGTCCCATCCGCCCGCTTCCAACCGAACAGAATCCACAGTACCGCTTGTTCCCACGGTTCCAGGAGAATCGTCCGTCCCGCCCATTCCCCTTTCGAGTGTTTCAACAGGGCAAAAAACGCGATCACCGTTCTGGCCGCCATCTCATCGAATCGCAACTCATATTTTCCGTTTCGATCGCCATCCAGATCGCGTTGATGTCGCTCGCACATCGCGCGCACCCAATGGCAGGCAATCTGCCGCCCACTCAGCACATCATCGATGTACTGCTCGGCAGTGAATACGAGATCAGCCATCCCCGCCGCTCACCATCTCGAACAGTTGTTCTGCCAGGGAGGGCTCCTCATCGTCCGGTTCCACGTGCAGCCGTTCCCTCGCACTCGGCGATAGCCCAAATTCAACGAGCACTTTCCGGAGTTGCTCCCAGGATCGATTGGCCACGTGCAACCAGGGGTTCTGATACAATCCGCCTTGCCCACCTTCCAGGACCTCCCCCTTTTTCTCCAGCTCTTTCTCGGCGTGCACCCATCGTCCCCATGCCTGGCAGTATAGGGCGAGCGCCGCCTGATCCATTTCCGTGTACAGTTCCAGATCTAGCAGCAACTTGACGACCCGGTTCCATTCCGCCTTGCCGGCCTCATTCAAATGCCGGGGCGCATATGGTGCTCGATCAGGCACTGGGGGTTGTGGGGCACTCGAATTCAACGGCCTATGACCTGGATTACCGGCCAATTCGTGCAATTTTGCCGGTTTTGGTTTCCGTCCTCGCACTATCCCTACCCCTAATCAATTTCGCGAGCGCGTGTTCATGAT
>Ga0210043_1001405_pt1 | contig 20044 bp, 32 predicted proteins | sample CryGeymet201501t_FD_183990 | JGI IMG/M metagenome (GOLD analysis project Ga0210043, IMG submission 183990) | Groundwater microbial communities from Crystal Geyser aquifers in Utah, USA - Crystal Geyser metaG 2015-01t (SPAdes) (version 2) | ecosystem: Environmental > Aquatic > Deep subsurface >... | reverse complement strand
CTAATTAATAAGATTGTCAAGATCTTGGGGATTCCATACAGCACTAATGGCCTTTCTGCTAAGAATATTAGGGATCTTCAACAGATGCTGTTAACCCCCGGTGAGATTACCACATCAAATAAAGCTTTGTTAGACAGTAGGACATGCTCAAATTGTGGTGAACTAATTATTGATAGACAGGCTTGCACATTGCTATATAAGTCCGATGGAACAATCAGTATTGCATGTTTATCTTGTGTTGATCCTATGTATAGCGCTTTTAGTGAGGAGTTCGGCGCAGTTAGGTTTAAACAAGGCATGTTGGATAAAATCCATCTTGATATGACCAAATCTAAAAAGAAGGCCCTTAAAAAGACCAAAAAGACTACTCTTGATGTTGATCTCCCTGCCGTGCCAAGGGTCATGCCTACTCCTTTTGATATATGGCAGCGAGATTTCATCAATAATAACAGGGTTTTTGAGTTAGATACTGAAATTACCGCTGATCCTATTGAGGCCGATGACATGGATACTACTCCTGTTGATGAGGAGGAATATTAATGAATTTGACTGAATTAGAAGCTACCCTAAAAAAGAAGGTTGACGTAGAGGAGGAGGAGGAAGTGGAGGAGGAGGAGGAGGAGGATAACGATCTATATGAGAGTCTGGAGCTTTTATGTGAAGTTCACGATTTTTTGTCTTCCTTAATTAAGATTAACCGTAAGGAAAGATTCCTTAAAAAGTATGGCAAGATGGGCGAGGATCTTGCCAATCTTGAGTTTGACCTGAGTCAGTATTTAGATCAGTGGGATTTTCAGTAAGGATAAGTCATGTTATACATCTATCGTAGAGCAACTTCAAATGGTGCGAGAGCATTAGCCAACGCACTTAATGGTCGCAGATGGAAGGGTATTACTATTCCTATGGAACGTAAGGCCCGTCCAGGAGATTACGTTGTGTGTTGGGGAGAGTCTTTTCCCAATATCAATGGAGTTAATGTTCTGAACGGAACTCCTATTCAGTCTAAGTATTCAGATGCAATCAGACTTAGAGAAGCTGGAGTCTCTACGATTGAGGTTTCTAGAACCAAGCCGGTTGTTGTTCCAACTGTTGTCACTGATCCTGCGATAGTCCATTTCAACAGATTAAATGAGCTTATTGAGGAGTTTAGTAACCTTAGCCTTAGTCCTGATGGAACAGTCCCCAGAACCGAGCCCATGAGGGTCGGAGTGACTCAACTTATGGATTCTGTGACAGGACTTCGTGATACTCTTGATAGACCTATTACTACTGTAACCCCCGAGGTATGGCTTCCTCGAAGAAACAACCATGTTGGCGGTAATGATCTTCTTAGAGATTATGGATTTGTCCCCGACTATTGGTCTAAGAAGTTGGATATTGTTAGAGAGTATCGAATTCATTCATTTCTTGGCCATTCTATTAGAGCAGGAATGAAGACATACAGAGATGGGATTCTTGATCCTCATCCGTGGATTAGGTCTTGGGATGGTGGATGGCGCATTGCTTATGACGGGGTAACCCCTAGACAGAAGCATCGTAACATCGCTCATGCTGCAATTAGGGCTCTTGGTCTTGACTTTGGTGCTGTCGACATTGGTGAACTTGCAGACGGTAATCTTATTGTGCTTGAAGTAAATAGAGCACCCGGATTAGAAGGTGGAACTATTACTAACTATGCCAGAGCCATTAGACTTTGGGCTGATGGTGAAAGATGGGAAGGATAAATTATTACTCGGTTGGGGTAGGAAATAATTGGGTAGAGATAAGATCTAGCCATAAGGAACCTAGAGTTTTAGATACGGTCCTGTCAGTCAAACGTGTCCGTAGGTCTATAGTTAAATTTGGCTATTTCAAAATGCCGTCTGGCCGTTGGGTTCCACCCAGATATAAGAGGACTACAGAAGTTGTTAAACTCCACTCAAAAACAGTGGATGGTGGCAGGCTACGGGGTCGTGTTACTAACAATGACTTACGTAGGTTAGGCTTTGGGCATTATATTAAATCCGCTCAGGTATATAAACTCCCTAGTGACACGGCAGCAAACGTGTTAACCTTCATTAGAAGAAACAAGGATTAATCAATGGCAGACACATGGAAAATAGATGATGCACTTCCTCTTATTAGAGCTCTTCAACCCATTACTAGAAGGTTTAATTATCATCTTGCCTTAGGTGGGGGAGTTCTAAATAAAGGATACAGCAATAAGGATCTTGATCTGTTCTTTCTTCCACTAGATAATAAGACAGATCAGCCAGATCCTAATGGACTAAAAGCTTACCTTGATTCAAGGTGGGGGGAAGGACAGGATCTGTTTAAGGAATATTCAAAAGAATATTCTCCGAAGCATAAAACCTCTAGGACTTATTACAATAGCAATGATACTCTGGTGGCTGACGTAAAATTTAATGATGGTTATACAATGATTGGAGCTACAAATTTGGAGATAGCGATCTATGAAGAACGCTTGATCCAGAAATTGATTAAAGAAAAGGAGGAAGAAGATAAGGATAGGCAGAAAAAGAGGTATCACTCAAAACTTAAATATGATTTCTTTGGACTTCGTATTGATGTTTTTATATTTACGTAACTCGGAGGTAAATGACAGTTTTAATTAAACTTATTATTACTTTTGTCTTGATTGTCATTGCTGCTCTAGCTATTAATGAATTAGATAAAGATCCATAATATGAAAACCTTTCATCTAAATCGGATTAAGGATGTATCTGGTATTAGTGGTACCGGAATTGTGGCAAATGGTGTGGAATTTAACGATGGCAAATGCGTTATTTCTTGGTTTGGACCTATTCATAGTATAGAAATATTTAATTCCATCCATGAGATAGACGCTATTCATGGACACAAGGGCGCAACACTACTAGTTTACGATAAGGAATAATAAATGGATATTGAACAGACACTCGAAAATATTAATACAAAGCTAGACGATTTCATTTCTATGTATGAAGAAACCTCTGAAGATATGAACGAGCAGCTCGATGATATCGAGGAGAAACTAGACAATCTAAATCTTCCATCGGGAGATGGCTATGGAATTGACTAATGTTTAGGATTCTATTGGTAGGTTTTGGAATCGCTTTCACCTTTGTAGGGTGGGAGCGATTCAAGATCTGGTATTCAACTAAGAGGACGAAATGGAAGAACTAGAAAGTCAGCTTAAAGATATTCAGGACGACTCCTTAGGGGGTTAAACTACGGATGTTGTGCGGGACAGTAAAATTTTAGAGAGGAGATAAAGATGGTAAGACTTAACACTATGGCTTGCTGCGGACTTAGAGAACTTACTGGTATCCGCTATTTAAGAGGAACATCACAGCAAAGATTAAATACCATGCTTAGTCAGGCTTCATTTACAGGAAGGTTTTGCGAGGTTATTTTTACATGGGCAGGTAGGAGAAGACCCACGACAGATAGAACATATGGAAGAATGCTAGCTAGGATTATTAGAGATAAGAATCTTGGAACTGTTACTACCATCAATCCAGTTGAAAATCCTAACTCAGGTAATTACGTAGAAACATTCATCTGGACTCTTGACAGACTGGCCATCGCTAACTATATGACTAGATATCATATTACTCCAGATCCATTGTATTATAATAGATTTTGAAATGACTAAACCAAATGATCCTAGAGAACTTGCAGTAGCTCTTATAAGTAGATCTATTTGCACGGTTCAGGTAGCCGCAGTTCTTGCTGATTCAAATGGAATTTTTAGTTGGGGCTGGAACTCAGCAGGTTCGGGCTTTGGCGAACATGCTGAAGCTATGTGTATGCGAAGGGCTAATAAGAAAAGGGTGCCGGGGGCTACTCTCTACGTTGCGGCTGTAAGGAGAAAAAGTGGTAATACTATCCTTGCCAAGCCGTGTGTAGAATGTCAGCCCCTCGCAGCTAGGTGCGCCCGTGTGGTATATAGGGACACGGGGGGAAGGTGGATTGAAGGGAATGAAATGGAAAACGGTAGCAGCAGGGCGTAGAAACAGGGGTTGGCATCGTTGGTTCGCATGGCATCCAGTATTAATTGATGATAACTGGATCTGGTTAGAAACTGTCGAAAGACTCACAGTCTATCACACTATGAACTATCACATTATGAAGTTTTATCGCTACAGAGAAATTGAAGAGGAAGATTGTGGAACCTAATTTTGTGGCATTTTCAAAAATGGCTCGGCTTACTCGTGAATGTGTGATCACAGAAAAGATTGACGGAACCAACGCACAGATTTATATTGTCCATTCTCTTGCGCCGGAAGAGGGTGTCATTGCACATAAATCATTAGGGAATGCGGGGGATTTGTCTATGTTCACAGGATCTCGTACTCGTTTCATTACTCCTAAGGATGACAACTTCGGCTTTGCCCGATGGGCACAGGAACATGCCGAGGAGCTATGGGCTCTTGGTCCCGGTCGCCATTTTGGTGAGTGGTGGGGAAAGGGTATCCAGCGAACCTATGACCTGCCTGAGAAACGCTTCAGCCTATTTAATACATCCCTATGGGTTCCACAGGGATACCCTCTTGGTGACAAACAGGAATATGCTCCGGCTTGCTGTTCAGTAGTGCCAATTCTATATCAAGGATTGTTTGGTCCTGCACATGCTGATAAATTTATTGCTAAGCTGAGAACTGAGGGCTCAATGGCTGCTCCGGGTTATATGAATCCTGAGGGAATTGTAATTCATCATATCGCGGCAGGAGTTAGCTTTAAGAAAACTATCAAGGATGATGATTCACCTAAGTCTACTCTAATCACCTGTTCTCAAGGAGTGTAACATGAAACTAGCTCTTATGTCTGATACACATGGTATGCTTTCTGATCCTGTCTCTCTAGGGGGAGCAGAGGCTATTATTCATGCGGGAGATGTAGGTGTAGATCGAAAACCTGAAGAGTGGATGTTCAAGGAATTCTATCTGTGGGCTATGAAGGTTAGCATTCCAATATTTATGACCTGGGGCAATCATGATTTTATAGGACAGAGAGCATCTTATGGGGTATGGGATGCCCTTCCTGACAATGTCCACATACTGGTTGATGAGGCGGTTGAGATTGGTGGAAAGCAATTCTGGTTTTCACCGTGGTCGCCTACCTTTTTTAATTGGGCCTTCATGAAGGATGAGAATCAACTAGCCGACATCTACGCAGAGATTCCTGAGGATACCCAAATTCTTGTAAGTCATACCCCTCCATTTGGGAAGGGGGATCGGGTTTATAATGATGGAGCTGTGTCTAATGTGGGATCTACTACTCTTCTCTATCGGATCGAGCACCTTCCCGCCTTGGAGATGGTAGTATGCGGTCATATTCACGGTGGCAGGGGAACCTATAAAATAAAGCGTGATGGACTTTCCGACGTAATAGTTGAGAATGTCAGTCTTGTTAATGAGGCTTACAAGCCTGTGTTTACCCCGGTTATTATGGAGATTTGAGGGATGACCCATCAAACGAGAACTGTCCGATTCATGAGGCTGTAGAATGGCCACTCGAATATTTCTAATTAGTGATACGCACTTTTACCATACTAATATTCTAACTTTTACTGATCCGGAGGGTAAACCTATCCGACCTGAATTCTCTAATGTGAAGGATATGAACAATCATATGATAGCAAGGTGGAATGCGGTTGTGAAGCCTGAGGATCACATTTATCATCTAGGCGATCTTACAATGGAGCGTGGTAGTCATGCTAGAGCTAAAGTTGCCCTAGCATTTGTAAAGAACCTCAATGGACACAAAAGGTTAGTTCTAGGTAATCACGATCACTTTGATGTTAGGGATTATGGGGAAGCTGGATTCCAGAAAATTTACGGTTGTCATAATCTGAATGGAATACTCCTTACTCATATCCCCGTGCATCCTATGAATATCGGACGGTTCGCAGGTAATGCTCACGGTCATATTCATGAGAAGAGTTCACCGGCCGGTCCTTACTATAATTGTTCAGTGGAAAAATTAGCCTATACCCCAGTTGAATTTGATGAGGTAATGGAGCAGCTCAAATTTCTGAAGGCTAAATGGGATGAAAAAAGTTCTTGACACAACAACACTTCTATTTTAAATAATCAATCATAGCTGTAATTATCTCTGGATCATCACGAACCATTCCAACAGCTATATTACAATTATGACATAATAAACCCCTTACTATGCCTGTTGTATGATCGTGATCAATAAATAATCCACGTTTAGATGGAGATTTATGACATATTTTACATAGACCTTTTTGTTTATCTTCCATTAGTCTACGTTCAGATGCAGTGATTTTATATCGTTGCCATAAGCTTCTGCATACACTGCATTTTTTATCCTCTATTCTATGTGTAGTTTCTTTATTACAAGCCGAACAAAATTTAGAATAGCCAGATTTTGTCCTCAAAAATCCACCCTTTTTATACTCGGTTATTTTGTTATAGAAACTTCCTAGTGAATTAGCCATTATTATCCTTTTATGCTTTCTTGTGTGTCCCTGAACCTTGACCACTATATGTTGTGGTACCAAAATGAGGTTTACTGACAAAAACCCTTTCTATATATAGGTAGGGAAGTTGTCAGTAACTCCTGCCTTCCTAGTTACCGGTGTGTCCCAGATATCTCCAAATTGTCCGCTCGGATAATTGGCCATCAGTAGCTGCAATCAATTTAATTACGTCTGACATGCTCATTTCAGGGAAGGCATTCTGAACTCTAGCAATCTTTGCCTGAGTCTCAATCTTCCTAATTTCCACAAATGGCCTATTGCCAAGTAGGGTGTGAGTGAGGTTATCCTGATTCCGCATCAACCTGTATTCATCGGGGGCATCACCCTTATATTTACGCTTGAGCAACTTGTAAATTTTAGATCCCTTGCTAGCTTCTGACTGACCTTCAGCCATACCAAAGTAGAAGATATTTGTTGCAGCATCTTCGACTCCTGATGCTCCCCTGATTGCATACTTCTTACGGGACATTTCTGTTCCGGTCTTATAGTCCACAACAGGTTTACCTTGGTGGGCTAGGATGAGGCTGGAAGCACCTGTATTCTGGGCCACAAGGCTCATAGTGTCCATAACAAGACGCATCTGGATGTTATCGTTCTCTGATCCTTCTTGTCCCGTTATAAAGGCAGCTAGCGGGTCAAACACAATAAGATCTGCTTCATCTGCCCATTTAGACATCTTAGCTACAGCAACTGGATTCGGCTTTCCATTATTAACTAACCACTTATCATAAGCCAATTGCTCTGGTCCTACTAACCATACATTCTCAGACATGGGTAACTCAGTAACCTGCCAAAGCCTTTGGATAACCTCCCGATAATGCTCACCTAGAATGTAAAGGATTTTTTTAGCCTTGACAGTGGGGACAAGTTCACCCCATAGTGGAATTTCGGTTGTCAAAGCCGAGCAAACTTCAAGGGCTAATAGGGACTTTCCTACGTTAGTTTCTCCTGCAATTACAAGTTGACCCTGCCTAGGTAATAGGCCCGGAATAATATCTGCTGGACCGTCATGGACAGGAGCTATAATGGGGATGCCGATTTCTTCGATGGAAGGAATAGGGCTGATAATATCGAAATTAGACAATAGTAGTTTCCTTCTTAAGGAATCACCCTTTAACATTGCCCTACCGTATGGGGGTGCTCGCAAATTTTCTTGTTTGGAATCCGTAGATCATACTATATATAGTGGTATTCTGTCAACATACTATATCTTGTAGCTTAGGATTGAAAGGTATACAAGGCAAATTCGCGCACCCGCACGCGGGGAACTGCGGACGCGGGCACGGGCGCGGGAAAATTACTTGACAGCCTCGAATTTTTGTGCTAGGCTGGTTTCTCAATTCTGAAATTCCCCAAAAACAAAATTAACCGGAGAACATGGGAAAAATTATACATATACATAGTCGTCCTAGGGCAGTTGTAGATTGGGAATGTCACCGTAAGTATTATTACTCCTATGAATATGGCGGTAGGGGTATTAGATCTAACGCTTCCTTCTTAGCTCTTTTTCTAGGAACAGCCCTTCATGATGCTCTAGCAGGTATCGCATTTCAAACACAGCTTAAACAACCTGTAGATATTGATGCCATTGCCAAGGCAACTCATGATGAGATTCTAGAAACTCTCTCTGAAGACAAGGATTCACAGAAGGATCTAACTTTCGCTGAAGAACAGGCTATCCTTATTGAAGGTTCGGTGAGGGCGTTCTATAAGCACGCATGGCCCGCCCTTCTTAAGGATTATCCAGTTGTCCTAGCTGTTGAGCAGGAAATGACCTTTGGCCACGATGGCATGTTATTCGTGTGTAAACCTGACCTTGTGTTAGGTAAGGTTGATGGCTCATCGTGTGTCTATGTGGAATATAAGTCAACCTCTTCCAAGAAGGAACAGTGGTTTGAATCTTGGCGAACTGCAATTCAACTCCACGCTACTACCCGTGCCATTGAACAGACACTGGGTATTCCAACAGACGGCTTCATTGTTCAGGGGATTTATAAGGGGTATGAATCCTATGGCAAACAACATTCCCCCATATGTTATGCCTATCGGAAGGCCGGTAATCCTCCCTTTACTAAGGAAGAATTCTCCTACGAATACAAAGCTGGATTCAAGAAGTATCCTGTATGGGAACTCGATGGAGGGTTACAGCTGTGGATAGCCAACATGCCCACCAAAGTCCTCGCCGATCAACTTCCTCGCACAGAGTTAATCTTTGTCAAGGAAGATATGATGGATGCCTTTTTTGCTCAACGCGCTATCAGGCATAAGGAGATTCGGCTAGCCACAGCCATTATTGATGAAGCAGGTAAAGATGATGATGAGGATGTTGTTCGTGAGGTTCTCAATACATCCTTTGCTCAGAACTTTGATAAATGTACACCGGCATGGGGATTCAGCTGTCCATTTAAACCCCTATGCTTTGGTGAGATAGGAGATCCATTGAAGTCAGGCTATATGTGGAGAGAGATTCACACTGAGATTGAAAAACAGCTTATAGGAGAAACTAAAGATGAGCCGGAACAGAAGTAGACATAATATAGGTATAATTAACGAACTCCATCAGGCGCTTTGGAATGTCGTAATGGCAGATAAGTATTCTGATGATCAGACAACTGCACTTGATCATGGCTATTACGTTGCAACTAAGTATCAGGGGTTCGTAAATGAGAGCACTCAGAAGGCAACAGAGAGCACTAGCGAAACAGCGGAGACAAGCAGCGAGGGAAGTGAAGCAGCAGAAGCTACAACACCAACAGAGGGAATGTAGCCACAAGTTTATAAATAGCCCTTACTGTATTAATTGCAGATGGAGGCCAGATGACAGATAGAAATTGTGAACATGAATTTAAGAACGGAAGTATTTGCCCAAAGTGTGGCCGAACCCTCCAAGAAATTATTAAGGACTGCCTAACCAAAAAGATTGTTACGGACCGGGATCTAGGGGATGAGGACCCATCATCAGATCTGTCAGACACCACAGGTTATGGTCATGGAATCTAACCCACTCGATACCTCCAACACTCTTAATAATCTCAACACCCCAGATAATGCAGTAAAAATGTGGGACTATTACTGTCCTACTTGCTATACAAAATATATGGTCTGTGGGATTTGTGATCCAGATGAGAACGAAAAGGTTGGAAATTAAGTATGTCACTAGCCAAAGTTAAAATTGATGAGGCAACCCCACGACACCTAGCCGAAAACTGTCTAGACAACCTTAATCTAATTAGGATCCATAGGAATGGTCTAGAAATACTTAACAAGGAAGAGGAGCAGCAGTTCCTGGAATTCCTATCCAGCTTTATTGAGGTCTATTGGGAGGATAGTTAAATATGAACAATCAGTTATGAGACAACAGCAGATGCCCTCTCAGATAGATAGCAAAAATTCAGACGTGCTTCATCCATTCTGCTAAAAGAGGGTGGAGTTAAATGGAGGGTTGTTCTACCAAATGCCTAATAAGAATTATATCGCAGGTCGCAACCTAGAATACAAGACAGCTAAGGAATGGCGAGACAGTGGACATCTAGTCCTGAGAACAGCCGGATCTCACGGACCTTTCGACTTAGTTGCAGTTAATAACCATAGGCATAATGTAACTTTTATTCAGTGCAAGAGAGTGGAGACCTCATCAGAGGCGGCTAGGCTTATTAGAGACTTCAAGAAAGATCCACCAATCAAGCCTATGATCTACAGTAAGTTTGATCAGGCCATAGTAATCTATATCAAGAGTGAGAAAAGGACTGAAACAGTTTATGTTTAAGGGAATCTTAAATAACTGCGGGAGGGAGGCAAGGCGTCTCACGGGTCTCATAAACCCGATAAGGTGGATTCGATTTCCACTCCCGCTTCCATTGGCCTGTAGCACAACTGGCGGTGCATCTGGCTTTGAACCAGAAGGCTCTAGGTTCGAATCCTAGCGGGCCAGCCACTTCTAATATCCGGATGTAGCCCAACCTTGGCAGAGGCACTAGTCTTAGAAACTAGGTGATGGTGGTTCGAATCCACTCATCCGGACTAATTTAACTAATTCAATGGGCGGGTAAGCATAGTTGGCGAATGCAGCAGACTGTAAATCTGCGACCTAAATGGTAAACACCGGAGGTTCGAATCCTCCCCTGCCCACCACACTTCGGAGGATTGACAGAGCGGTAATGTGTCCGCTTGCTAAGCGGTAGCCCTCCGTGAGGGGAGAGCAGAAAAATCTTGACAAACCCCGAGGGTCGTGCTACGATGGTTTCCATTCCACGACAAAACAACTAAATGGAGGGAACTTTAATTGGAGACACACGGTTTTATTATTGCCGTAGATCTACCATCTGAGCTTGATCCTGTATTTGCTTCTGATAGAATTAAGGAGTTGATTAGTATCATGCCTTATAATATAGTAGACTGTACTCATCTGGGTAAGATTGATGTAATACCCGATGATGATGATAAAGGAGAGAATGAGCGTAATTAGAGATAACAGTTTCTTAATCTACGGTGATACTGGTGACGGCAAGACTACCCTAATCGGAGAGCTTGCTGAAGACAGATACAAAAAGACAGGTAAGATTACTCGTCTTTGCACAGCGGATAGAGGCGGGTATAAGAGCATTCAACCTTACGTTGATCTAGGAATTATTGAGGTTGAAGCACTTGACGGTGATCCATTCTTCTGGATGAATAAAGTAGTTAGAGGTCACGTCAGACACAATGGTAAGTGGGTTAAGGAGATCAGAGATGATATTGGCCTATATACCTTTGAAAGTATGACAAGTATGGGTGATGCACTCATGCAGGCTCTGGCTAAGAAAGCGGGTGAAGGTGTTAACATCGGAGGCGGTGGTAATGTAAACTTCACAGTTTCAGAAGGCGGAGAAACACTCAAGTTTGGTGGCAACAACATGGCGCACTATCAGGTAGTTCAAACAAACATCATTGAAGCGTTATGGGAAAGTCAGAAGCTACCTGGATGGTTACTTTGGACGGCGTCTGCAAAACGCGATGAAGATCCAAATGCCAACGGTAAGCTGTTGGGTCCGGCTGTTGCAGGTCGAGCATTAACAGGTGAGGTTCCTAGATGGTTCGTTTACACGTTCCGTGTAGCAGCTATTCCGGCTTCAACCGGCAAGCAAGAAAAGCACATTCTCTACCTTGGCGATTTTTCTGATACGTCAGCAGGTAACGCGAAGGGGCTAGGTAATTGTAGAATGCCTTTGGATGCACCCACATTCTCAACAGTTATTGAGCCTGCTTCAATTGTAAAGGCGCTTGAGGTAATTGATGGAGGTTATGACAAAGCAGTAGAGACTATTAAGAAGCGACTTGGAAATAGAGTTCCAAAGAAAGTATTATAAGGAGAGAGTATAAAGTATGGCAAGTATTGCAGAATTAGGTAATCTTAACTCAACGGATCCTATTGATCTTGATGTATATCCTGAGACAAAAGACAAGACATTTGGCATTCCACCCCGTGGTGAGTATGTTGTAATGGCTCCTGATGAGTTTCCCGATGAGGCGTTCGGCGCAACCGCTCAGAATTACCTCAAGGCGCAGGTTGATCCGACAATTGTGGGACCCACAAATGAGGGTTATACAATCCGATTTACAAGACTGAGTGCTAAGCCATGGGAGCGTGATGGCGTTATCATGAGTCAGATCAGCCAGTATCTTCAGGCATGTGGTTTCAAGGGGGCTTGTCCCGGAGATCCGTCAGGACTTGTAGATGCCATTCGTCAGACAGCAGGAACTACTTACAAGGTCTATGGAGACTGGCGAGCTTATAACAAGCGCACTGGTCAGGAGATTAAGGGTATGAAGAATTTCCCCCTCCTTCCTAATGGTGAGCATCAGGCTTGGGTTGATGATGAAGAGGATCTTGACGAGCAGGGTAGACCCAAGAGAATCTGGGCGAACTTTGAGGTTCGTAGATTCCTACCAGAGAGCGTCTAATGCCTAAGTTTAGATTAGAAGATATGTTACCGCCGGGTGGAAAAGAAAAGACATCTGCTCAGGGAACAGCAAGTGGCGGAACACGGGGTTATTCAAAGAATAACTATGGAGCTACCCCCTACCGACCCTCACTATCTGAGGAGATTGACTTTCTGATTTCAGACACCAAGCACAAGCTTGAGGTTCTAGAAGAGGTTAAGGTCTTTCTCGCAGAGAATCCTGAACTTGTAGAGCTTCAGGCTAAGCTTGATTCTCTGTTAAATGGTTAGTAATCTCTACTCCTAGAGCCCATTCAGGTTGGGTTAAATCTGATGACAGCCGGGAAAGACCGGCATTTTTTATACTATAAGGAGATTAATGAGTATTCCAAATTACTTAGATGTCATTGCTCGTTTGTCACAAACGTATCCTGATAAGTGGGCTGCTGCCCATACAGGCGGTCCGGGAACTGAAGACTTCATTCGACTAGCTGCGGCTTATATCTATGAGAAGATTGATGTCAATGTAGGACTCAATGGCAAGCGTGGTAATCCGAATGATATCAGTGATGATGCTCTAGCAATCTTTGCAGATGAAGGTTCAGTTATTGATAGAGCTGGACGGAGGATGGAAATCATTGATGTAATTGCAGGTGCGGGCGGACCGGATCCAAAGCCATCTTGGAATGCTGTTGGTGGACCTTCACCGGGGGCGTGGGTAAAGCCTCTTTCTGATATTCCTATCCCACAGCCGGTTCCTACTCCTACTCCTACTCCAACTCCAACACCATCGAATGAAGAGGTTATTAAGCTTATACGTGAGGTTCTTGTTGGCATTAATAGCCTAAGCAATCAGGTTTCGGATCTTAAACTAGATGTTGCAAGTATCACTGATGATATCCTAGATATTCATGAAAATTCATTTGACACTAGTAATGAATCGTTCAATGCGGCCATGAGAACCCTAGATATCCTTGATGCCCTGAAAAACGGTCTGACACTATCGGGTAGTGCTGGATTCCTAAGACTTTCAGGTAAGGCTAGAGATGAAAGAAAGAATAACTTTTAATCTGATTTATGTGTAGCGATTATCTTACAGAAGGTGAAAAGGGTTGGACTAAAGCATTAAAGGAGTATAACAGTGTCTAATAATCCAATTCTTAAGTCAGGACTAGAGCAGCTTAACAAGCTTCTGGAGACTATTCCAGAAGAGAAGAATGGAGCTCTCCTAGTATCGGCAGACGTTAATGGATGGGGAATCCCCATCATTCGGTTTGGTGTAGCTACACGAATAGATAAGGGTTTTAAATTAGGTGCAGAAGCTGAGACTTCATTTAGCAAGGCATCTACTAAAGCCAGAGTGTATGCTGCTTTGACTTGGAAGTAGACTTCACCGCGCAGTTTACTTCCCTCGATTTTTAAGAGGGAAAATGATTAATTCAACAATTACTAAAGGAAGTGCAACCGGCGATGATATCATGAGAATTGCTCAGAAGATTGAGCAGACATGTTCTGAAGAACGAACAGATCATATGATTATCGCATTTATATCCTTATCAGCAATTCTACAAAATCCTACCATTGATCCGAATAAACTACCCGATATTGTATCCAGCGTAAGTGAGTTTATGTGTATGTTAATTGATCCTGCCGTAGTAGGAGCTGAAGACAAGCCAGTTGTCTTAAACTAATATTATGTCAATGCCGTTGCAGAAACCCCATCGTTCCAAACAAGACTACCAAACCCCACCTGAGTTTCTAAAAGCTCTCAAGAACAGGTTGTCTATTAAAGACTTTAGTATAGATCTTGCCGCCTCTGAAGAGAATAAGGTTACTTCTAGGTTCTATGATGAAGAAGCAGATGCTCTAAGGCAATGTTGGGACTTTGCCGGATGGGGCTTCTGTAATCCTCCCTATGCTAATTTAGCTGATTGGACATATAAAGCAGCCACAGAATCTTCCTATTATGGCTGTAATATTGCCATGTTAGTTCCGGCCTCAGTAGGCTCTAATTGGTGGAGAGATTATGTTGACGGTATTGCGCACGTTCTTTTCCTGAATGGACGTATTACCTTTGTGGGAGCTATCAACGTTTATCCGAAGGACTGTGCAGTTCTTTTTTATACTCCAATAGTATGTGGGGGTTATGAGATTTGGGCATGGCACCAAGGTTGCTGAAGCAATAGCAGAACAATGGGGATGGTTATGATCACGCTCGCTATAGATTTTGATGGGGTCATTCACGATGATAAGAATCCGGTGAAGGGGAGGAAAATGGGGCCTCCCCTCCCCGATGCCAAGATGGTAATCACCCATCTTAAAGATGCTGGATGCACTATTATTATTCATACCGTTCGTGGTGGATACCCACAACATGTAGAGGAGTGGTTACAATATTATGATATCCCCTACGATAGAGTAACAAATATTAAAGAGCCAGCTGACTTCTATATTGATGATAAGGCCATCCGGTTCACTAACTGGATGGATACAATTGCACAATTAAAACGATTTCTCTAATCCCATTCACTATACAGATATAAAGAATGTTAATCAAACCCGGCACATGTAAAAACTGCCCACTTTATGAATACCCACATGGTTCTAAAGTGGGCTTTTCTCGTTTAGATGGCACTGGCAAGAGCGGTGTTTTAGTCATAGGTGAGGCACTCGGTGAAGCTGAGGAAGAAGCTGGAGTTCCCTTTGTAGGAAAGTCTGGTTACTATCTATTCAATGCCCTATCTAGGGTAGGAATAGAGCGCGATGATCTCATGCTCTTTAATACTATTGCTTGCCGTCCCCCCAAGAATAAATTGGTGGGAATGCAGTGGGAGCAAACTGCTATTGAGCACTGCACACCAAATCTGGATGCAGCCATCGCTAAGGCTAGAGAGGTAGCCAAGGGGAAGGGAAAAACATTTACAATCCTAACCCTGGGTAAGACAGCCTTCAAACGTATTATGGGCTATACCGACAGACATCCCATCATGCGTTCCAATTATCTGTGCTATCCATTCTGGAATGAGCAGTATGGTGCATGGGTAATTGCAGCTGACCATCCCTCGTACTTAATGAGAGGCAAGCACAGTCTTTTGCCCATCTTACAGTTCGCATTTAAGCGTGCTATTGAGATCGCAGATAAGGGATTAATCCTAGCTAAGCCAACTTATCTGTTAGATCCACAACCCGCTCAATTTGCTCAGTGGGTTAATGATTACTTCTACACCCTGGAAAGAGATCCATTCAATACCTACTTATCATATGACATTGAAACTCCAATGAAACAGGGTAGGGATGAGGAAGAGGTAGCTAAAGAGGATGATGATGATTATACGATTTTACGCTGTTCTTTCTCATATAAACCTGGTCATGCAGTATCCATACCTTGGAGAGCTGAGTATATACCTTCTTTGGAAGCTATCTTTGGCGCTGATGGTGCTAAAGTAGGATGGAACAATGAACACTACGATTATCCTAGGGTTAAGGCAAAGATTCCAATCATAAGGGGAGATCAATTAGATGCCATGTTAGCGTGGCATGTTCTTAATTCTGCGATGCCCAAGGGTCTGGGGTTCGTCACTCCATTCTATGTTCATGATTCCTTAATGTGGAAGTACCTTTCTGAAGCAGAACCAGCATTCTACAATGCCAAGGATGCGGATATGGCTCTACAGAACTTCCTAGGAATTAAGAAGGATCTAGAGGAGAACCATCTTTGGGGTGTCTTTGATCGGCATATCATCCAACTCAATAGAGTGTTTGCTTATATGAGTGGAAAGGGCGTTCATCTTGACATGAACGCTAGGAATGAAGCAGAGACAAAGCTGACCGAGATTCAAGCAGATATTGAGGATAAGATTGATAAAGTTATCCCTCTGGATGCACGGCAATTGAAGGTCTATAAAAAGACTCCCGCTAATACTGAGGGAATGCTTAAGGTCAAGGGAACCGTTAAGAGTAAAAAGTGCCCCAAATGTGGCGAGCTGTCTGTCAAGGCAGATCATTTCAAGTCAATTGGTAAGAAAAAGCTTAAGAATGGCGAGGAAGAGAATCCATGTGCTGGACTTAAGAGTGAACCCACAGTGGTGTCATCTTGGCTTTACGCTCAAGCACAGCCTTTTAAAATCTCCATTAAGTCTTTGAAGAGGTATCAGGAATCAGTAGGACATAAACCTATTATTGATCCTAAGAAAAAGACCGTGACCTTTGATGAAAAAGCTATCATGCGTCTTATGAAGGCTCACAAGGATGATGCTCTTTATCCTCTGGTTCTGGAATTCAGGGGGGTTCAGAAGCTTCTTGGGACCTACGTAGGTATTACTCAAGAGAACGGCAAGATTAAAGGTGGAATGCCTGTAGAGACTGATGGTTGTATTCATACTCTTTTTACACATAACCCATCAACCTTAAGATCGGCTTCTCAGAATCCAAATCTTCAGAACCTGCCTCGTCCCCGTGGTGAGGATGATCTAGCAACTATTATCAGGAAGCTGATTGTTCCATCAAAGGGTAATATCCTCCTGGCAAGAGACTACTCAGGTATTGAAGCTGTTCTTGTAGGGTATTTTGCTAATTCCAAGGATTACATCAGGCTATCAAAGAAAGATGTTCACTCATTCTATACAGCCTACGCACTCCATGAGTTAGATCCAAAGAGAATTAGTGCGAATGATCTTCCACTATTGTCATGGCCAGACGACCGTTTGTTCAAACGACTAAGCGAGATCAAGAAGGAGTTTAAGGAAGATAGAAACTCTCTTTATAAGCACTTAGTTCACGGAGCTAACTTCTTCCAAGGCGCTAGAGGCGCTGCTGAAAAGATCTTCGCTGAGACAGGAGTTGAGTTCGAGACCAAGCTTGTTTCTAAAGTTATGGGAATCTACTTCGAGTTGTTTCCCGACATTAGAAGATGGCACAAAACGGTTCTAGCTCAGGCTGATCGGGATGGATTCCTTAGGAATCCTTTCGGATATGTTCACCGTTTCTCAAAGATCTATGATTGGGAGAAGGTAGGTGGGCAGTGGCAGAAGGAGCCTGGTGCAGAGGCGAATAAGGTTATTGCATTTGGTCCGCAGTCTACAGCGGCAGGAATCATCAAAGAAGCAATGATGCGATTGTTCTTCACTAGATTTGAAGAGGCAGGTCAGTTCCTCAGACTACTCATTCATGATGAGTTGTTCTGTGATGTTCCCGAATCATTAGTTGAAGCTGTTGATGAAGTCATGTTGGAGGAGATGGAGAAGCCTATTCCTGAACTTCCTCTACCTGAATCATTTGGTATGGGTCCATTCCTTAGTATTGCAACTGAGGCAAAGAGAGGTTATAGATGGGGAGATATGTTTTAAAACTATGATTGAAGAAGATAAAATTAAGGTCTATATCGCGGCACCATGGGTACGTAAGGCCGAAGCTCTAGAGACTCAGGAGAAATGTGAGGCGGCAGGTCTTGAGGTTACATCCTGCTGGATTAAATATCATCCTGAGGTTCTCATTGGGTCTAACACACCCGAAGAACTTAGTATGTTGAGCGAACAAGCCGAAGCTGATCTTGCTGACCTTGAAGATGCTGATGCTGTTATTTACTTAAACTTACAGAAGTCTGAGGGTAAAGCTACAGAATTAGGCTATGCTGTAGCACTAAATAAATTCATTATCCTAGTGGGAGACAGGAAGAATAACATCTTCCTACATCTACCCGAGGTTATTAAGGTAGATACAATAGAGGAGGCAATCACATTTTTACAGAGGTATTTCATTGCAGGTCCTAGATAATGGCTACCTAGAGTTGGTAGAAACATGGGGTTCAGATGAACGGATTATTGAGTCCGCTCGTATGAGCACTAATGGCGGGTTTAAGGGATGGGGACTAACTCACACTGGTGAAGCCGGTGATGAGAAACTCCTCCGTTACCTATACACGAATAAACACCTAACTCCATTCGAAATGTGTGGTGCAACCTTCGAGGTTCAAGCACCTATTATGGTGTTTAGGGAATGGCACCGTTAAGGTATTGATTGACATTATTCGTGTTCTATAGCAAGATAGCGGTATGTTGAAAACAGATACTGCTATTGATGGAACTTCTATTATGGGGTTGAAGTTTGGAAGTGATAAGAAGGTAATTACAGTATGTAATTCTTGTGGTGTAGAAGGTAAAACTACATACCACAACTACATCCTCAGTCAACAAAGACTTCATCGTAATGGTGAAACTTATTGTAGACATTGTGCATCTATAATTACTGGCAAACAAAAACGTGGGAAAAAACTGCATCGAACAAAGCCCGGTGTTTCTGGGAATAAACATCATTCTTGGAAGGGTGGAAGATTCATTGCATCAGATGGATATGTGCAGATTCATCTGGGACCAAAAAATTATCGAAAAGAACATTTTTTGGTGGTAGAAGCATCTATAGGAAGATCACTTAACCCTGGTGAGGTTATTCATCATATTGATGGCGATAAACAAAATAACCACGCTGATAATTTGGTTCTCCTTGAAAATGAAAAAGATCATCGAGCTACCCACAATTCATTATACAAGCTCAGCACTGAATTAGTTAAATCCAAATTAATAGAATTCGATAGATCAACTTTACAGTATAAGGCGGTGGGTAAACTGCGTGAATTGCTGGAACAGCCTAATAAGGCCGATCAGCAGCCAAGCAAGAGTAGCAATATTCTTGAAGGTTCAACGACTAGGTGACGAGTCCCACAGGGACAGTAATTCACCCACGAGCGCGCAGCAAGCTAGTTAGCTTGATGATATAGTCTGAACCACGGATATAATAAACGAACCCGTGGAATTACAGGATAAAGAGCCTGTGAGATAACATAATTGCACCGAACCCAGTCATATAATGAACTTTCTGGGCGTTATTCTAAGCTACCCAATCTCTACTACATACCTTCTACAGAACGCCTAATGAGTGGTAAGCAGTCGATAACCAACAAACAGGGAAGTGAGAATGGAATTTCTAAGGAGGACGCTGAGCAGATTCGGGTTGAAATGGAAAATGCCGTCGCTGTTACAAGAGGTCTTTATGATTTGCTCTTGGAACGAGGCGTTTCAAGAGAACTGGCTCGATTAATCCTTCCTGTTAATCAATATAGCAGGATGAGGGCATCTGGAAACCTGCGGAACTGGATGGCCTTCCTCACTCTCAGGATGGACCCCGCTGCGCAGTGGGAGATTAGACAGTATGCAGAGGCCATACACGATGAACTAAAGGTGAAGTTCCCACACACAATGGAGTTGTTTGACGAATGACCAATGGAGCACCAGATCTAGGTGAATGTATAGTATGTGGAGATACATTTAAATTTAAAACAAGATCACAAGGCGGAGGTACAAGAAGAAAATACTGTTCCAAACGATGCTTACAAAAAAATTGGATATCTAAAAATCCCGAAAAACGTAAAGCAATCGTTTTAACTTACGATACCAAGAAGAAAAACAAAGAAGCAAAGAAGCTTAGAAATAAAGTTAACAAGCTAAAAAATGAGTATGGATGGGCTTTGTCTCAGCTTAAGATTCAATTGGCTAGGCAAAACTGGCAGTGCAATGGATGTCTAGTTCATATAGACGAAAAAACAGCTTGCGTTGATCATGATCATAAATCGGGCGCAGTA
>Ga0210043_1001402_pt1 | contig 20109 bp, 24 predicted proteins | sample CryGeymet201501t_FD_183990 | JGI IMG/M metagenome (GOLD analysis project Ga0210043, IMG submission 183990) | Groundwater microbial communities from Crystal Geyser aquifers in Utah, USA - Crystal Geyser metaG 2015-01t (SPAdes) (version 2) | ecosystem: Environmental > Aquatic > Deep subsurface >... | reverse complement strand
TCCAGGGGTTCGCGTGCTGCGGAGATGACTGCAGGAAAGATTGAGCTCATGCGCGTGCAACGTGAGGATTGGTGAGACTGAGAGCTTTCCCCCGGCCCTCTCCCCGACTACACTGTGGTTGGTCCCAAGCTCAACGGTGCTGGTCGCAGCAGGTTCTGCGTCGTGATCGTCGGTTCGAGGCCGACTGGGATGCACACTAGGAAGGTTGTCATGACTCCGAATCCACATATTCGCTACTTTCTGGTCTCGTTCAGCCACACCAAGGGTTTTGGTCGAAGAGTCTTTGGAACTCAGTCTGCAGTGAATGAGGTACTTTTAGACCTCTGGGAGAAGGACTTTGCGAGAGCCAACATCCTGACTGGTGTGGTTGTTCTAGCTGTGTCTGAGATCGATGGGCCGATAGAGAACCCACGAGAACTGAACTATGGAGAGAAGACATGAAGAAGAGCGCAACTGAGAGAGCCGTCGCGGCAGTCGGCCGTCGATGGATCGGCGGATTCCGCACTCGGGGATACAAGACCGGGCTCAAGTACCTGCACTCGAGCAAGCGACAGCAGGCCCGCTATGCGCGGCAGATCGCGGCTGGGCAGCTGAGAATGGGGGGTGTCGACAAGTGACCTTTCAGACCCCCACAGGCTTCTGTGTAGTTCGTCGTAATCTTGGGCACTGGGACATCACAAACTCTGTACATGGTCGGCTGTTCCGAATCCGTGGGGGTCCTGGCCACTGGCGAGTTCTCGACGAGCGACCCGGTGTTGTGCATCCGTGCGAGGCTCGACTGTTCCGAGAGCAGTCCGCAGCAATGAGCTTCATCTGTGCTGAGCTAATGCATGAGCTTCTTGTTGCAGAGGGCCAGGAGCCGCAGGTCATGGAGGGTTGGAACATCCCATGAGCATCGCTGTCGGAACAAAGATCAGGATGGAGGGTGAGCGCCAACGATACACGGTCACAGCCTCCGATGAGAGGTACGTTCTGATGTGGAAGCCGTTCAACGCTCGACGAACCTACCTGTACACCATCGCAGACCTGGAGCGTGGGGTCCGTGGTCGCTGCAACCTGATCTTTGGACCAGCAGCGCCGTTCAACACCCTCGAGGGTGCGGCCGAGAACCTTCGGATGCTGCAGACCGGCGAGCAGGAGGTGACCCATCGAGGACCGCTTCCACTGACCGACTCCGAGATCGCGCAGCTTCGGCCAGTGGTCTAGGCCCACCACCGACCCAGTCCCAGACAACCTGAGAAAGAGCCAGAGACATGCAGCCACCCCAGTACGTGTTCCGGACCACCCCCTATCGGCACCAGGGCTTCGAGGGTGCCCTCAAGAGCTGGAACGAGGAGGCTTGGGGATGGCTTCTGGAGATGGGATGTGTAGACGCTGACACGGAGTATCTGACCCCCTATGGCTGGCGAAGGATCGCCGAGTACAAGGGTGGTATGGTGGCACAGTTCCACCTCGAGGATGGTCGAGCGGACTTCGTCGAGCCGACTGCGTACATTCGCCGACCGGCCGATCGGATGTACCACCACTGGACCGCTCGAGGTGTCGACCAGGTTCTATCCCAGCACCATGTGATTCTGCAGACCAAGCCACAGTCTCGAAGACAGGAGCTCCCACGCGTCCCAGACATCATCCTCGGCAAGCCCAAGGAGATCTATGAGGAGTACTGGTCGACCACCACCCCCGCCACGATGGGAAGCCATGCAGTGGTTCCGACCACGTTTCTACTCCAGACCCAGACCCAGATGGACATCAGCGAGGCCGACATGCGACTCCTGATCGCATTCCACGCTGATGGGAGCTACGGAACCACTGATCTCTCGACGATCACACCTCGCCGCAAGGGTGCTGTGCGAGTCAAGCACGAGTACAAGAAGGAGCGAATGAGAATGCTCCTCAAGGCTTCTGGGAGATCATGGGAGGAGCGAAGAAAGGAGGATGGCTTCAGCATATTCGTCTTCATCCCGCCGAGGGTCTCCAAGAGCTTTGGGAGAGAGTGGTGGTCAGCATCCTTCGAGCAGCGGCAGGTGGTCTGCGATGAGGTGTGGCAATGGGATGGACAGCTGGACAAGAGACCGAGCGCTGGTCTGCACTACAGCAGTCGACATGTCTCAGATGCGGACTTCATCCAGTGGTGCTTTGTTTCAACCGGCCGACGAGCCGCCAGGCACATCGACCGCGACGGATTCGGCCATGTCAAGGTCACTGGGACGGGTCGAACACGCAACATGGCCATTCTCCCCAAGGGGCGACCCGTCGAAGCGGCCGATGGTATGATGTACTGCTTCAGTGTCCCGACAGGCTGGCTGGTGCTGCGTCGCAATGGTCGAGTGTTCGTGACCGGCAACTCTGGGAAGTCCAAGATCCTGATCGACAACGCCAGTGTGCTCCACCAGGAGGACGGTCTGAATGGCCTCATGATAGTTGCGCCCAAGGGAACCTACATGAACTGGGCCAACCGCGAGATCCCCACCCACATGCCCGAGGACATCCTCAAGGACGCCATGATCCATGTCTGGAAGGGTGGTGCGACGCGTGGAGAGCAGCAGGCCCTGACCACCCTGTGCGATGGCAAGCTGCGCTCCGACAAGCTGAACATCTTCATTGTCAACACGGAGGCGGTCGCAGCAAGCAAGCATGCGGAGAGGTGGCTGAGGAGATTCCTGGAGGGGAGGAGGACAATGCTCGGCGTCGACGAGAGCTCGACAATCCGGAATCCGACCGCGAAGCGCACCAAGAAGCTGATCGCTCTTGGAGGGCTGGCCGAGTACCGGCGGATCCTGACCGGGACGCCGGTCGCCAACTCCCCGCTCGACCTGTTCGCCCAGTTCCAGTTCCTGGAGCCAGGATGCCTTGGGCACAGGAACTTCTTCTCGTTCCGAGCGCGATACGCGATCACGGAGCGGAAGAACTTTGGAGGAAGAGACGTGGAGGTGGTGGTCGGCCATCGGAACACTGACAAGCTGTCGAAGCTCGTGGCCGGAATGGCGACGGTCATCCGCAAGGAGGACTGCCTGGACCTGCCGCCGAAGGTGTACGAGGAGTGGTCCGTCCCACTGACTGCCGAGCAAACGCGCATGTACAAGGAGCTCCGGGACTACGCCACGACAGAGCTGAGCGCTGGGAACTTCATGACGACCACCTCGGTCATCACACAGCTGCTCCGAATGCACCAGCTGGTGTGTGGAACAGCGACGAGCGAAGACGGGGACGATGTGCAGGTGGACTGCGCGAGGCCGGGGGAGCTCATGAAGATCCTGGATGGCGTCGGCGACCAGAGGGTGATAGTCTGGTGCAACTACAGGAACGATGTGAGGAGGGTCTGTGAGGCTCTGCGACACGCTGGCATCTCGCATGTGGAGTACCATGGTGGGACAAGCCAGGAGGATCGCTCTCTTGCGATCTACAGGTTCCAGGGCGAGCTGCGAGAGAACGTCCCTGGACAGTACCGAGAGGCAGGCTGGGACTGGTGGCAGGGCGACCAGTGTCCGGAGCGGAACAGGGCCCAGGTCTTTGTCGGGACACCGCATGCTGGTGGATACGGCATCACTCTGACGGCCGCAAGCGTGGTGGTGTACTACTCCAACAGCTACGACCTGGAGAAGCGACTGCAGTCTGAGGACCGCGCCCACCGCATCGGGCAGACTCGGTCTGTGACCTACATCGACATGATCTCCCCCGGCACCGTGGACGAGAAGATCGTCGCAGCCCTGAAGAAGAAGGAGACCCTGGCAAACCTCATCATGGACGGGCCTGCCAGGATCCGCGATCTGTTCTCATGATGGAATGTTGAGGCCACCATTCACGATGAATGCAACGACAGCCAGCACCACCGCACCAATGACCAGCTTCCCGATCCACGAGAGAGTGTTGTTGACCGCGTCGATCTTGTTCCCCAGACCAAGGCTGATGGCGTCGATCTTGCTGTCGAGAGTCGAGAACCTGGTGTCCATGTGCTTGAACTGCTCGTCCTTCCGAGCACCGTCCACCTCGCTGTGCTGTCGCCAGGTCTCAAGAGCTGTGAGTCGCTGGCTGTAACCAGTCGCTCGGTGCTCCAGGGCCACCATTCTACCTCTGAGGTCCATTCCGTCCATCTCTTCGGTTCGATCGGTCAAAGTTTCCACCCCACAGGTATCAGTGTTCTTCTTGGTCTGAGGGCCCACTCATGGCCTCCAGTCACACCAGAGAGTTCCTCTGGCATTGTGTGCGTTTATCTCGTCCAGAACCCAGCGAGGGGTCTCTGGAGTCGCATCCCGCCGTGGCTCGTTCGCCTCGCACCAGACCCTCCGAGGATCCTCGACCGGCGCTGGTGTCGAACAGGCTGCGAGGGTCAGTGCAAGAGCCAGGACTAGTGATCGCGCGACCATCGCAGGGCCTCCTTCCTAGCTTCCTCGTCGGAGAGGGCCTGTGCGCCCAGTCGAGCCTTGTCGCTCTCCTGCCGCATGTCGAGTCGCTCCTGCTGGGCCTTCAGACGCTCGCGATCTCGCTTCTGGCGCTCTGTCTCGCCGCCTGTGCGTCGCCCTACGATGTAGGCAAGGACTACACTGGCCCCACCGGCCGCAGCCACAAGCCCCCGAGAGCCCAGCAGTCGCCAAGCGACAAGGAGTGCGACCAGAGCGACAACGACCCAGACCCAGAGAGGCACCCAGCTCAGGATGAGATCGATCACGTCCTCAGCTCCTTGTTGATCTCGCGGTATGCCTTGATGATGTGCTGTCGGCCGAGATAGAGGAGCAGCATCGCCACAACGGTGACCGCACCAACTGCGAGCACCGTGTCCCAGCTGGCGGAGAACAGAGCGGAGATCCCAGCACCGCCTCCGCCAAGAATCCCCATGAGCCATCCACCGAGGCCAGTCGTCTTCTCAACCTCCTTCTCGGCAGTCTCTGGGACCTTGGCCTCGGCCTCTCGCAGCTTCGGCGCTGTCTCGAGTCTCTCGACTGCTCGACCGACAGCCTCAAGGGTGCGAGGCCCAGCCCATCCGTCCGGGTTCAGACCAGCACTCTCCTGGAAGGACTTGACAGCAGCCTCGGTCTCTTCCCCGTACACCCCGTCGGCCTTCAGGCTTGAGTGGCCCAGCAGCCGGAGGTTGTCCTGCAGCTCCTGCACAAACGGGCCTCGGGAGCCGTGCTTGAGGATGCTGTCGCTCTCCTCAGGCGTCACAGGAGACAGTGTGGGGGCCAGCGGCTTCTTGTCGGGAATCGGAGCATGGTCCAGGGGTGTCGGGGGGGTGCTGCCGAATGCCTTCTTGAGCTCATTGGTGACGCTGATGCGCTTCCCGCTCTTCCAGTCTGGGGTCATTCGCGAGGTGACTCTTGTGTACTCGAGCATGGTTCCATTGTTGGACCACTTCCCATGGAAGAGAAGGTCCCGCTCAGCGCGACGACGACCGGCGATCTCAGGAGGCTTGGTCCAACTCATGAATGCTCGCTTCGCGGCGTCCATTCTCCCAGCTCGGAAGTGCTTGACCCAGGTCGCACGGCCGATTGCCCCAGTGTTCCAGTGGAACGAGAGAGCTGCGGTGAACTGGGCCTTGGTGAGCTCGACACCCTTGAAAGCCTTGCGCACACCATCGGCATACTGGTCGAGTGCCCACACATAGAGGTTCATGCAGTGCTGGAGGCTGGCAGGCTTGCCGATGTATCGATCGACGTTGTGCCCTGTCGCACTGGTCATACCGACGCACCAGGTCTTGACGCCGACCGAGTCGACGTAGGTCTGTCGGATCAGGGCCTCGTGGGATGCGACCTCCATGGCCACATTGCTATCGACTACTGTCCATGTCATTGGTTCAGTCCTTGTGTGTGTTGATCCGCACCGACCAGGCACTTGCGGTTTACGCTGCAATAGCTCCCCGCATACTGACTTCAATCCTGGCAGACAGGATTCGATCAGCGCCCGCTGTGTCGGTGGACTTCCCGGTGGTGATGTTTGCCTCGCATGTGCTTGCGGTGGCAGCATCAACGACACCGAAGAACAGCATTCCCGCCGCCGATGTCAGCCCGAACGGGCAGCACTCGACCTTCGGCGTGAACGGATACCCCACAAAGCTGAACGCCTGCGCCGTTGAAGCGGATGCGGCAGAAGCAACCGAAAACGCTGTCAGGAACGTGGTCGAAGGTGCCCACACACGGCAACCTGTATGTGTGCCGGAGAAGGTCATCCAGAAATGCGTTGTGGCAAACGGCCAGACGCATTTGTCACCTACCTCCAGAGACACCGGAGCGGCGACACCCGCGCCGTGGCTGGCGACATTCGAGACCGAACTGCTCAAAACCCGGAAGTTTGAAGCTGGAGCGCCGCCAAGGATCTTCACGTTGTCCACGAACACCGATGAGCGGGTAGGGCTCACCGCTGCATTGAGGAACCCGACAATACTGACCAAGCTGGCCCCGTCTGTAATCGTCACGCCATCAACCGTGAAGCTGTAGTTCTCAGCAATCGCCGCAAGCTGCGATCCGTTTCGCCCGGACACAATGCCCGTGAACGTCGCTCCGGCTGGCCTTCTGACTTTCAGGTTTTTGACAACCATGTCACCGCCGGCAAGTTCGGTCCAGGAAACAGGGTCAAGCGCGCCGCGCGGAGCGACTTCACAGTCGATGATCTTGCACGACCGACCACCCACATCAAAGAATGTTGCGCGGTGGCCGATGTAGTAGCAATCATCAGCGTCGCCATGGAAGTCAGCCGAGCCAAGCGTGTCGTCGCCGTTGTCAGATGCCCCCCCGATGAACTTGACATTGCGCATGCAGATGCCTGCATCGCCGCCACCCGTTCCCGTCGCAATGCCGCGACGAGTTCCATATGCATACACATCGTAGAACGTGCAGTCCTGTGCATTGCCGACAACCAGCCCATAGTTGTTTCCGGTGTTCGAGGCTGTGTGGATGTAGCGCCCGCCGCGTCCGTCTGTCTTCCAGAGCTTGTTGAAGAAGGCGGCGTACTGGTTGCCGCCCTTGACGTTGAAGTTCAGCGCGCCACCGACAACCACGCTTGCTATCGCAGATGCTGTCGGCGTGTCCGATGCCTCGACCGAAAACGCCGATGTGACCAGTTCAACCGGGTTGGCCTTGTAGACCTTGGAAGTGGCCAGCGCCCATTGGTTATCACGCAATGGGTTTTCCAGGGTTAGGGTATTTGTGGAAATCCCTGCAATCCGCGCAAAGTCGCCAGCATGATAAGCCTCTCGACCCGTGTGTTGTGAAGCCGAGAACGACCAATCCGTATCGTCCTCAAGTACGATTGTATCCCCGACAGCAAGGCCGGACGCATCGTTGACGACAACCGTCCGCGACCCCTTGGCAACCGCAGTCGCAACATAGGTCGTGTCCGTGACCGTGCCGGAAATATTCAGGTAGCCTGTGCCGGAAAACAGAAGCGTGGCCTCGCCTCGCAATTCAAGCCGCTTGCCTGCGACGGTCGGGATAACTGTCCCGGTGCAAGGCCACACGTCATCCTTGGTCCCCAGGTAGAGCGGGACGTTGAGGACGGCCGCAAGAGTCATTGCCGACTGGATGGCAGCCGCATTGTCTGCCGCGCCTGTCGAAACCGGGAACTGGCGAAGGTCGAAACCATCCGTGCCTGGCAAAGCGTAGAGCTTCACCCCGCCGGCAGTCGTAATCTGGTGATCAGATGCGCCGGAATCCGCGACCTCATACCGAAAACCGCCTGCCTCGACAATAGCCCCTGCGCTCACTTCCGTGCCGCCAGAATATGCAAGGGCGGTGTCAGCGATCAGGGCTGCGACAGTTGCAAACGAGATGCCTGCGCTTGCCTGCGCCGTCGCAGCCGCCGCCTCAGCCGCCGCCTGCGCCACTTCCGCAGCCGCCTGAATCGCCGCGCTCGCCTGATCAGACAACATGCGATATTGAGAGTTTAGCTTGATGACCTTCATGAACCCGGTCACTCCGCCAATTGCCGGGTTGTTGCCAGATGCGGTCTTCACCGGCAGCGCGGTTTCGCCGTTGATCGAGAGAGTGACGGTAGAGCTTGTGTTGTCAGTGACAACCGGCACAAGGATCTCAGCCGCACCATCTGCGGACGGGATCGGGATGGCAGTTGTGACCTGGATGGCGTTTGCGGTGCCGGCACCCACGTTGATCGCGTGGATGTAGCCATAAGGCAGATCACCGCGCCGAGTCCAAACAGGAGTGCCGGACGTGCCCGTATTCTCATATACACCATTATTGGCGACGGTCGCATCACCGAACACCCACGCCATCAGCCCCGCCGTCGGCGAGACAGCAGCATTAAGGTTGGCCAGCGAGTTCTTGATGATCGCGCCTGCGCTGTTGGCAATGATCCGAGCGTCCATCTGCTCGAAAGCGCGGACAACACCGGAGCCTGAAGGCTGCTTATTGGCGTCCAACGGGACGCCAAGGATCGCAGACCGTGCAGTGACTGACGGAATCATAGTAGCCTCATGATTTTAGAGAGTTCGTCTATGTGACGGTGATTGAGCCTGTGGCGACTTCGCTTGATGCGATGCCGGATCCATTGATAGAGGTCAGCCACGCATAGTATGTGCCTGCGCTGAGCCCCGTTTCCTGGAAGGTGTCAGACGAGTTCGGCGAGTTGTATTCAACCGCGATAAGCGTGGATGACCCGAAGTCGTTCGCTGTGTGCAGGTAAACCCGCGCAGCGAAGAAGTTTGCGCTGTTCGGGTTTGTCCATGCAAAGTCGATAATGCCTGACCCGCCCGTCGCTGAGGCACCCGTCACTGGATCAGGTGCCGTCGCGTCTGCAACAGCCGTGATTTCAATAACCGGGTCCACATATGCGGTAGCGCGCCCTGATGATGTCACTGTGCGCCAACGGACCTTGTGGACAACCCCGTTCGGAACCGTGTCGGAATAGGTGAGTTGATCGTCCATTCGAACGACCATCGGCCTCCAGATTGTCTCACCGTTCAGCTGGTAGTAGAACTCATATCGATGGTCCGGGCGGGGAGAGGCATCGAACGTGGCTTCCAGCCTGACGACGCTGCCACCTGACCCGTCAACGGCGACAGAAGACACCGTGACACCAGTGGGCAGGACCGGAGAGCCAGACGCCGGGATCGGGTCAGGGATGACCGGGCGGGACAGTTCCTCGCCTTCCAAGAGCGTCCAGCGATTTGCGTCAACCGGGACGCATCCGAACTGCACCACGACGCCGCTCTGATCAACCTCGACAGGCGTGGCGATCTCATAGTCGCCCGTGAACGTCGCATCGTACTGGAGATCGACAAACCGCTCGCGCTGCATCTGGAGGCCGCGAAGACCAACCGTAGGGGCTAGACGGTGCGATGATTGGCTTCGAAGCCCGAATGCCTTGGCAAGCCGCATAGCCTGGTTGTGGTTCTGGCAGGACAGGATATCGATGGTCAGATATCGCGGTGTCGTGCCTTCCTCGAAATAGATCGAGTTCACCCATGCGGCGGAAGGCTGAGCAGTATAGTTCAGTTCCGGCTCGATGTAGCGAACGATCACGCCGTCCGTCTCGCTCTCACCGTTTACAGATTCACGGCTTGCCATCGCCATGATATCGCGTGATCTGGTCAGGGTTAGCGTCGGAGCTACGTAGTGGCCTACGCTCACATATGCCTTGCCCTCGGCGTCGTGCATGATCACGCCATCGCAGGACAGCAGGATTTCCGCTTCTGCAATGTGGCGTTCTTTGCTTTCAGGAACGGATATGCCGCACTGGTAGCGCGTCACGTCGCCATCAATGCCCGTAACTGTCTGGTCGCAGATCGTTGCCTGCTCGCCAACCTTCGTCCAGTTTATCGAAGCCATCGGCTTGTTGCGGCCATATGGCATTGTCCGAAACCGCGCCCAGATCAGGACCGGGTTCCGAGTGAACGTCCAAGTCGTCTCATCATCGATGTCGTGACTGCCGTTGCGAGGATCGTAACAGCGGGTCCACTGCCCAACGACCGACACAGACGGCTCTCCGATATTGAATGTTCCACGCCAGCGATATGCCTTGTAGCGGTGCTCTGCCTCTAGCGGCGCACAGCGCAACACCGAGAAGCACGTTCCCGCCAAAACATGCTGACTGCCCCACTGTGGGAACTTTGCCTTGAACTCTGATATAGCCGGTGGGACAGGGTTTGATGCCGTGTAAGTGGTAGTCCACACCTTGAAATAGGCAACCTTGACGCCGACCCCGTCATACTGGTTCTTGTCTTCGTTCAGACAGAACTCATCGGTGATGACGCTGTTGCCGGCGTCAAGCGTGACCGGGCGGTCATCGAGGTACAGTTGCACGGTTCCCAGAAGCTCCGCATCGCCATGGACATAAATCGCCCAGAACGCTCCGACATCATCGAACTCACCAAATATGGCCCCGCCACCTGCCCGAGACAGACCGGCATGCCACCAGCGCTCCGGCTCAGCGATGCGAACATTTACCTTTGCAGCTTCGATTGTCGGGGCTTGCGCGACTGCTGCTCCTGCCCCACCCCGCTTGCCGAGGAATGCTTTAAGCGCGGATGCACCGGCAGAAAGCAAGAGTGAGCCTAGGCCAGACGCCAGGAATGCCCCAACAGCAACGCCTGCGTTAACCACGCCGATTGAACCGGCAAACACCAGTGGCGTAAGGATGCCAGCCCCGGCCAATGCACCGCCGACGAACCCGGTGATAGCCGAAAAGACAAACGCATGCGCTTCCGCTGGATACATGACTGTCGTCATCGCCAGACTTGCAGCGAAAAGCTTGACGCGGTTCATCAGATCGATTTCCTGAATACGATCTCGGATGCGGAATATCCGAGGTGTTCGAAAAGGCGGCGAACGCGATCCCCGGACAGTCCGACCTCACAAGCCATGACTACGGTTTTCACGCCCATGCTTTCGGCCCATCCCTCGAAATCCTTGACGAATGATCGGGCAAGGCGGTAACTCCGGTGATCTGGGTGAATGCCGAACTTGGCTTCCATCGCGCATGGTTCTGCTGACCAAAACCCGCTTTGTGAAATCGTGCCGACGAGAAACCCGACGATCTCGCCATCAGCTTCCGCAACCCGCACATAGCCGTTGCTGAAAAGGATCATGGCCAGCGAATTGACCGCGTGGTCTTCTTCCAGTTCGAGCGGGAACACCTCGCCAAACAGACCGATGGCAAGTTGAACGATTGGCCGGAGATCATCCGGCCTTGCTGGGCGGATCATGGTATTTGGTAGGTCTTATCTGATAGGCTCGCCAAAAAGTCACAGCCCTTGTCGTCATAGGCCAGCCCTAGCTGTCGTGCGCGAGCGTATTGGACATTCGGGGTATAGGTGCCGCCCGGCACGTTAGACCGCCCTGAGTTGCCATCCTTGGCCACCACAGTCACGCTATAGCGCCTGACCAATGATGTGCCGTCCGATTCCAGCTTTTCATCAAACCGGCTGGACTGCATGGTCAGTTCTTTGAAGAACTCCAGCGGGGTATCCGGGCGAAGACCTTCACCGACCTGAAACAGCGCGTGGTAGCCCGTCATCGCCCGGCCATTGACCCGCCACTGCTCGGCCTTCATCGCATCGTACATTTCCTGAGCAGACGCGCTCGGCGTATCAACCAGCAGAATGCCAAACTCATAGGTCGGGGCTGTGCCATCCCGTCCGTCCGACATGCGCGGCGTCTGCAACAGGCTTCGGCCATTGGCGTCCATGCTGCCAAGCCATGTATTTCCGTCTTCTGTGTGAAGCTTGCCCTGCCCGATCCAGACCCGCAGCGGATAACCATTGAAATCGAAGTACCAGCATTGTCGCACCATGGCCCGGATTTCGGTCAGGCTGTCCGATGTGCCGATGATCTCATCAAGGCGTTCGTAAAACAGGCTCACAGGATTGCCTCAGTCATGCGGATGGAACCCGGCAATATGTCATTGGCCGGTCGGTAGTTCGCCCGGAAGTTTTCGGGATTGGTGGCAAAGCAAACCATCTTGGGCCGAAGCGTGATGAAATCATCAGCGGACACATCGGCCCTGAGCGGCGGATCGACGGTGATGGTCGCAACGGACCCATCCCATTCGAGATCATCAACCAGATAGGCAGTGTCCGCGATGCCGATCACATGGCCGACTTTCAGCGCGGCTGGCAGGTCGCCCATGTCAACCGTGAGCGTGGTTGTCCCGTCGAGTGCAGCAGCGCCAGCAACGGCCCCAGGCTCGAACTCCCATAGATTGCCACCATCCCACGCCCTTGCGGGGAGAAGGCCCTCAGCGGCCCAAAGAAGCCCGCCTGTGGAGGCATCTGACAGACCAAGGTCTTCGTCATTCAGGACTTGCGGCGTTTGCGCAATTGTGACCCGAAACAGGTTGCCATTCGCGATCTTGGACATCAGCCATGAGACAAGCGTGTCAGGCGATGCATTCCGCTGATAGCTAAACTCCAGATCAAGAAACGAGCGCCCGCCTGGCTCTGGATATCCAACGCGAGCGCCGGAAGACGTAAAACCGCCGTCCTGCATCTGCCCGCCGGCATAGAACAACTGAGCCGATGGTCGGACGCTGGATGGCCAGTCATAGATGGTCGGTGCAGTGATCATGCGAACCCTCCATCGCGGGCCAGTTCGCCGCTCCAGCTTTCAATGCTGCGCTTGGCGACATCGGTTGAACGCTCGACCGCCAGATTTATGATCGTTCCCGATGCGGTCTTGATCTGTTGATCCGCAATGGAAGCCATCCGCCCGCTGTCGTCTTGCAGCACAATGGTCACGACATCGTTAGAACCCTGCCCTCCGTTCTGATTGGCCGGAGACATCATGCGGCGCGTCTCGGATGCCGTGTTGACCCGTGCCCCGCGAGGCAGTTCGACCAGTTCCGGGCCGCGCTCGCCGACCATTGCAAGCCCACCGGGCGCATAGCTTGTGCCGTTGGCAAAGCCGAATATCTTGCCGATGCCGCCTAGCAGACCGCCAAGGAAACCACCGCCACCGCCGCTGCTACCGAAAAGACCGCTTCCGGCTGATTTGGCCGAAAACAGCGCGTCAACGAGATTGTCCTCGATCTTGCTGATGATCTTGTCGAGGACGTTCATTGCAGCGTTGCCGAACGACTTCCAGAAGCCTTCGCCGTTAGCGAGGCCCTGCCGGAGATCGGACAGAAAGCCCTTGGCCGCACCCTTGGCAAAATCAATGCTTTCCTTGGCCGTATCGACTGCGCCACGCAAGCCCTTCCACGGGTCTGTTTTTGCGGCTTCCTTCATTGCAGAGCCCGCGCCGGTCGCTGCGGCTTCTACTTCTGCAAGAGCGGTCGTTGCCGCTTTTATGTCAGGCGTGGAGCCTTTGAACGCAGACGAAACCCCGCCGAGATAATCAGCATTCAGCGCAGCCTGTTGAGCTTCGTTGTGCCGGGATAGCGCACTATGCCGCCCCCCGCCTGTAAGGTTGCTTGCGAATCCGTTTTCGATGCGGGAAATTGTAGAACTAGACGTGTCCAGCCCTTTGATATCGACGCCGGGGATCAAATTGATGGTGTTGATCAGATCGTTGATCGACATCTTCGCGCCATTGATCAACGTGTTGACCGCATCAATGGCCAGGTTGACCCCGCCAACGACCGCAGCGCCGATCACGTTGCCGAAATTATTCCAAAGGAATGTGATGTCTTTATAGGCGGCGACAAACGAGCCGATCATGTAATTCGCCGCTTTCTTCACAACGCCGATCACATCAACGCCGATGGCCTTCTCGACTTCATCCCGGAACACATAGAGAGCCGTGACAGCCGCCGTTATCCCTACAGCGAGAGCGCCGAGCGGGTTGGCTGCAATGGCTGCGGTGATCATGCTGATAGCGGCCACGCCAGCCGATCCGAGCGCCATGAACCCGGAGACAGTCGCAGCCAATACGGCAGGGCCGAACGCTACAGCCATGAGAGTGCCAGCAGTAGCGGCGGCAACGCCGATTGCATCAATGTTGTCAGCAAGGAACGATGCAGCATTTGCAAGGCCCGTTGCAGCCATAGCCGCAGCCTGCAAGGCCCCGAACAGTCCCGTTCCAATGGCCTGCACAAATCCGATGAAAGCGGGATTGGAGATCGCCGTTACAAGGCCCTCAATCGAGCCTCGCAATCCTTCCGTTGCGCCCTTCGACATTTCGAACAGATCGCCCCATGCATTTCCAAGCGCCGACAACGCGCCACCAAGGGTTTCACGCGCGGCCCGTGCCGATCCGCCGAACTGCGTTTCAAGCTCTTTGAGGATCAGCGTTTGCGCACCGACAATGTTCCCGGTCGCCACCATCTGCTTGACGACTTCTTTCTGAGATTCCGAAAACGTGATGCCTGACCTGGAAAGCGTGGTCATGCCCTGCAATGGATCATTCAGCGCCTTGCCAACCTGGATTGCAGCGCTCTTGAGGTCTTGCCCCATGGCGGTTGCTACATTCTGGACAGCTTCGGTCGCAGCAGCAAATTCAGGCCCACGAATGCGCGTGAATGTAAGCAGGATGCCCTGTGCCGAGTTGGTTACCTCGTCGCCAAAGTTGGTGACTTTCTGGAGTGCCGCAGCGTGAGCGTTAAGGCTGGTGAGTGTCTGACCCGCAACCCCACCGGTTGAACGGATAGCGGCGGCAAGCTGCGCCTGTTGCTTCTGCGCCTCGACCGAAGCCGATGTGAACCGGCCCATGAGATTTGTTAGTCCGACAAGGCCAGCAGTAACCCCGACGATTGCGGCAATGGCTGATGCCCGGAACATCCCGTAAGCTTTGGATGCCATCGAAGACCCGCGAGCCATTTCCTTGAAATTGTCGTTTGCCGACCTTCCAAGGCGGGTTGTCCCGCGCTCAACCTTTTCAGCCTCACGGCTAATGTCCGACATCTCCCGCTTGACAACGCGAGCGCCTTCCCGCGCTCCTTGCGGGTCAATCTTGACCGATAGTGTTGCCATGGGGATTTCCTACTTCTTCGGCTTCTCAGCCTGAATAGTCAGCCATTCGTCATCCATGGCTTGCACCATGGTCATGAACTCAAGCCTGAATGATGGATCGCCAAACCCGCACAATGCGCAGTATGCGGAAATGTCAGAAAGCGTGATGGCCTCGCCACCGCTGAAACCCGCCTGACGTGAGCCGTGCAAGTCCCAGAACCCATTCCAGAATATGGCAAGCCGATCATCAAGGACCGGCTTGTTTTTGAGCGTGTCCGAATCCGGGTTTACATGGCGGAGGAATTCTTCTCGGCGTCCTGACCACTGGATTTCCCAGCGAAGGACGCTTCGGAGTTTCCCATGTCCGCGTCCTTGTCAACGGGCCGGAAGTTCGCGTCGTCGCTCGCGTCCTGGAAATAGACCAGCGCCACCTTGGAACAGGCATCAGACGACAGCAGATCAATGAAGTTCTGACGGGTGCTTTCGATGGCCTTGCCGTCAGACTTGATCGTGGTTGACCACGCGATGACGCCATGATCATACATGATGCCGAGGAAACGGCCTTCGGCTTCCTTGTCGCTGACCTTGTTCGACAGGTTCTTGCGGCGCTCCATCCAATCGGAATGGGTTTTAAAGGCCATCGCAAACTGAGGATTGCCGCGAAGGTTGAGCGACTTGGAGCGAATGTTGATCGTGCCCCAATCCATTTCATAGACAAAATCCACGCCCTGCTGTTGCGCAATGGCGGGATCGGGGGGCACGTAGCCATCGATCTTCATGGTGATTTCCTTGTCGGGTTTTGTGGGGAGACGGCCCGACACCGCCTCCCCGAGACGCGCGTCTATTCGTTGTCGGGTGCGAGCTTTTTGGCCTTGGGCTTTTCGATCAGGCCCTTGCCAGCGAGGATTTCGGCGTAGTCATCGGGGACTGGGATCGAGACACCGGCAACGAACTCAGTTCTCTTGCCCGAAGGATAGCCGGTAAAGCTCTCAGTCGGCTTGACCGTCTTCATTAGGAGACGGCCCTGGTTACGATGATCGAGGCGTTGTTCGCTGGCGAGCCGCTGGTGTCGTAGATGGACTGGAAGTCGAACGTCGCCATAACGTCCTGATCATTGCCCGGCGTCGAGATCGTGCCGTTGGTCAGCTTGGTCTTCGGCAGCGAGATCGTATATTTCTCGCCCGTGACCGAACCAAGCGTCATGGACAGCGCCACATCGTCATGATCGTAAAAGGCGTTGTAGAGGGCCAGATCGCCGAAGTAAGCCTCAATGGACCCGGTGATCACGCAACGGCCTGCACCGATGCCAGCGGGGCCGCGTGAGCCGATCTGAAGCCGTTCGCGGAGGTTGTTCGCGATGTTGAACGAAGCGGACATCAGCGTCGGGCTTGGCGATACGCCAGACAGTGACAGCGAACCGACATCAGCCGAAGCCGCCATGATCGCCTTTGTGTTGCCAGCGGTATAGGTCGCGCCAGAGATCGCAGCCGATGCCGTCGAGTGGTCCATGCCCATCAGGGTCATGGACCCGGTAATCCGTTCCTGTGCCGACATCTGAAGCGAAAGCGAACTCACCTGCATCCCGGTGTAGCGGAAAAACTGGTCCGTCGCGCCGGTCTCATAGGTCTTCTCGAACGCGAAGCTCTTAGGAGTGACGCCGTTCTTGAGGACATCGGTTGACCATGTGGAGAACAAGACGCCCTCAAGCAGGCTGTCGAGCGTTCCATAGGACAGTTCGAACCCGATATCACCGCCGACGCCATAGCCGACATCGATCATGTCAGTCACGTTGCGGTGCGAGGCGATTTCCTCAGACGACACCGTGCGCTTGAGGTAATTCAGCGTCTCGGACGTGTAGCGGAGGTTCAACCATGTCGGCGTTGTGGGTATGGTATTTTCGGTTGACTCCGCAAGAAAGCTGAGCCGTGTCGAGGATGTGTCCGCGAACATTTGCATTCTCCATATTTAGGGGTTGGCCTCAGCCGTGAAACTCAGAACGCTCGAAAGCGAAGCTCACCGGGAGCATGTAAAACGGTGGCGTCCCATCAGCCGGTCCGGTGTTCATGGTGCGGAACAGCAACGTGCCAGACCGCCAATTGGTAAATATGGGCTGGATCAGGTCTGCCAGATCGTTGGCGGTCTTCGTGCCCGACCCTCCAGGCGTGAAGATCTGAAACATCAGGACTCCGGCACTGCGCACAAGATTCGAGCCGGGACTGCCCATGCTCTTGTTCATGCTGGCACCGTTCAGGATCGACATTCGAACGGATGGCTCATCCGTGGGAGGGGTGAACGTGAATCCCGGCATCCCGACCGGCGTGCGAAGAGCCAGCGGCGATCCGACCATCCACTGGTCCATGAATCGTGTCTCTATCGCCGCCCTCTGCTGGTCCAGGTTCATTCTGCCCTCTCAAACATCATCTCGATCTCGGCCACGGTCAGTGCCACCATGCCCGCAGGAGCCTGCTGCGACCAGCCATTCTCCAGTCTGTTGGCATAGGGCAGATTGTTCTGTATCCAGATCACCTGCAAGCCTTGGATGCCTGTCAGCACCTCTGATCCTGCTGCGATGGTGGGGCCACCACTCTTGTCCTCAGTGTCGACCATGGCATCCGACGGCCCACCAAGGGACACCGTCCAGTTGCCCCGGAACCGACCAGTGTCGACCGGAGACTTCAGGACCACTCTCGAGAGTGTCTCCATGGCAATCTTCTGCAGGACCAGAGGAACATGCTCCTCCATGATCTGGGAGAACTCGTCCTCGAGCTCGAGCCGGAATCGTGCAGCATTCGAGCTCATGATCGAATGACTGTCGCGGCAAACAGTCCTCCTGCTCCAACAATGTCGCCAACATGGACGACCCGATAGTCGCCCTTGCCAGTGATCGCGATGGTGTCATTCTCCTGCGGCTCGATGGTGTCAAGACCCTCGATCCAGAGCAGCTCCTCCCCCGGTCCAGCGACGTGGCCGGGGAGGGCGTCGACTATCCGTGTCGACGTGTCGAAGAAGGCCCTGCCGTTGTCTGAGGCGGTCGAGGACGCGAAGGTTCCGGTCGCCGGGTCGTAGGCTCCGTTGGTTGTCCTGGTGATCGTCACGGATCGGATCACGCCCTGCAGCTCGGCGGCGACGGCCGTGAATGCCTCGGCGGCGATCTCTGCGACGGTGGTCATGTCTCAAGCCTCATTGTGAGCACTTCGCCGCCCGACCAGTTGTCGAGCTCGCATGCAATTCGAACAGCCTCCGCTGGGGTCGCTCCCGCAGCCATGGCCCCCATGGCGAACTCCTCGCCAGAGCCAATGGCTGTGAACAAAGCTCGACAGGGTCCGGACCATGCGACCCCATCGTTGAAGATGTAGATCTCCCCACCCGGAGTCACCAGCAGGCCCTGGCACATGGTCTCGTCATACACCCCCTCGACGCCACGCTCCTCAGTGTCTCTTCGGAACTTGTCGCAGAGACCGACCTTGGATGAGCTCGCACCGAAGAGCGAGCCGTCCTTGAGGCGGTGTATCTTCTGCTTCATTCCAGCAGTTATCTTCCCACCAGTGTAGGATCTGGAGTCCGCAGCCATCTCACCATTCTTGTAGGCAACAGTCGTCATCTCAGACTCTCAGGAGGTCGACAGTGACGCTGCCGTTGGTGAGGACTGGCTCCAGGATGTTCATGATCCGCTGGAACCGTGGCTGTGAGGAGGGTGTCTTGTACTCGGTCTCGGTCTCAACAGGACCAGCCTTGACGCGCTTGCGGCCGATGGTCCCGCCGACTGCCTGGCTCGGGCTGAGGTCGACGCCCTGCACGATGAGAAGAGCCGCCTCGTACGAGGCATGCTCGATCTCGATCGGGACCTCATCGTCGGCGATCTCGCTGCCCTCGCTGTCTACAGCGCTGGTGCGAGGCCACTCTCGGGTCTGACTCCGACCATCGGTCTTGGCTCCTGGGAACCGGCGACGGAAGGAGTCCACGTAGTCGGAGCCAGCGACCTGTGCCGCAAGACGAGCGGTGTCAGGAGAGGCCTCGGCTGCAGCCCAGGCAGTGTTTCCACGCTCCAGATGATAGGCCGCACATGCGGCGCTCGTCCCATATGCGGCCATGTCAGCTGCTCCGATTCAGTGGTTCAGGCCTTGTCGATCTCGTCGTTGGCTTCCTTGATCTGGGCCTCCAGATAGGATGCACTCCAACGCTGATTCGGCGGCTTGCCGACGACCTTCTTGTACTCCTCGCGGAGCTCATCGAGGGACTTGGTGTCGTCCTCGTTGGGTGCGGGCTGGTTGGTGGTGTCCTCGCCCGGCATCTGAATCTTGTTGCTCCCGAACAGCCCGGTGGTGGCGTAGTGGGCCTCCCGGATGCGACGCTTCTCGTCCATGTCCATGGTTCTCTCCCATGAGGGGTTCTGTGGGTCGGGAACTGAGGCTCGAGAGCCTCAGTCCATGTCAGATGCGTCGATCAGGCCAGCTTGTGCTTGAAGCGAACGATGCGGATGTTCTTGGACTCGTACTTCCGAGTCCAGTTGCCGGCTGCAGCGAGCTCGGCATTGGACGGGAAGGTCTTGGCCGGCACACCGCCGGAGATCGGAGTCCAGGCGATGCCACGCGGGTGCATCACGAAGTGGCGACGCGACACGAGGTACTCCTCACCACCACCGACGAGTGCATTGCGCTCGGTCTCGGTCGGCACCTTGGGAGTGCCCTCAGCATAGCCGATGGCTCCCTGTCCGAAGAGGTAGGTGGTGGCAATGCCTCCGGAGTAGGGCAGACCATCGTCGATCAGGAGCAGCTTGCCCTGATACGAGGGGATGGTGGCCATACCCTGCGAGTCGAGCAGGTAGTCGATGAGGTTGAGCTTCTTCATCAGGCGGTGGGTTGCCGAGTGGACAGCCACAGCCGAGATGTTCTGCTCAGCATCGCCCAGCGTGCCGAGAGCATCAATGAACGCCTCACCATCAAACACAGCAGCCGCTCCGGAGAGGCCCGAGATGTCGAGGGTGTTCACCGCAGGCGACTCAGCCGCCAGCGAGGACATGGCACCACTGATGACTGACAGAAGGATCTTCTGGAACTGTCGGTCCCACTTCGCGGCCATGAGGTCGGCGATTGCGGCCATCGGATCGTCGCCGGCAAGAGCTGCCACCAGATCCTTGGAGCCGTACACCAGCGCACGACCGTTCAGGACAGCGACGTCCTTCTCGGCCGCGATGTTGGTGACAGTCAGGTCAGTGCCGTCGTCGAGGACCTGGTCGTCACCGGTCAGATCCTGCCAGAACGGCATGTTGACGGTGCCGC
>Ga0210043_1001401_pt1 | contig 20115 bp, 4 predicted proteins | sample CryGeymet201501t_FD_183990 | JGI IMG/M metagenome (GOLD analysis project Ga0210043, IMG submission 183990) | Groundwater microbial communities from Crystal Geyser aquifers in Utah, USA - Crystal Geyser metaG 2015-01t (SPAdes) (version 2) | ecosystem: Environmental > Aquatic > Deep subsurface >... | reverse complement strand
CCTGCGGATTTACAAAACGACGCCTGGCGTCGGTTTTACCAAATTATCTACCGGGACGCCTTCGCCGATCTGGCGGGTAAGGCTATCGATTTGTACTCTTCTTTAGCGCCGTCGGCCCCCGCTGCTGTTCAGTGGCCCGCCTCCATACTTACTGCGATTCAGGCTTACGACTACCGGCGGGCGGGCACCCTGGCAGACCTGGAGGCTCCCCAGACCGCGGTCATGGCCGAGGCCGGGGACTGCGACACCCTGGTGCTGACCTACCTGGGTGTGTTAGAGCACTTGGGCATTGATGGCATTATTATGGTGAGCCCCCGGCACGCCCACAGCCTGGCGGGGGTCGGAAGTGGTGTTCAGGGCGCTACGCCCGGGGCCAATGCCCGCTTCACCTTCGACGATCAGTCCTGGTTAGTCGCCGAGTTGACTCAGCAGGTCGACTTGGGGCTCATTGCGGCGTCGATGGCCGACCCGGCGGATTGGTTTGGGTTTGACTTGGAGTTTCGGCCCTAGGGTAAATGGTTCTGTGACAGAACCGATTGAACGTAGATTGGTTCTGTGATAGACTCAATTTGTGGAAAATTTCGACCGGATTTTTTCGGACTCCCTATCAATTCAACAACGACTGGTTCAGGAGAACCCCGAGAAGCTTCGTCCCTGGTTAGAAGCGGGGGTACCCAAGTCCCGGGGGCTACTCTTGTACGGGCCCCGGGGTGTAGGAAAAACCACCTACCTGCTACGCCAAGCCCAGCGTACTGGCGGATTCTACGCCAGCCTGGATCATCCGAGTTTGGCGGGAGTTTCGGTCTATTCCTTGGTGGAGTATGGAATCGCCCGGGGTTACGAATCATTCTACTTGGACGAGGTTCAGTACTCGCCGACTTGGAGTCAGGAACTCAAGGGCCTGTACGATAGTTTTCCTCCAGTGAATTTGATTGCCTCTGGTTCCAGCTCGCTTTTGTTGGCCCAGGGAGTAGGAGATCTTTCGCGCCGGTTCTTGGGGGTGGCGGTTCCCTTTTTGTCCTTTCGGGAATTTCTCTCCTTGCGGGGATTAGGAGATTTTCCTGTCCTGGATCCCTGGAAGCCCGATCCTTCCCAGATCAAGATTATGTTGACCAGTCTTCCCGTATTTCGACACTTCGAGGAATATTTGACCTACGGCCTGCGGCCCCTATTTTTGGAGGGGGTCGAACAGTACCCGACCAAAATCCTTCAGACCCTGCAAAAAACCCTGACCTTCGATATACCATTCCTGGTCGACTCTCTGGGGGCAAACCACCTGCGGCTCATGCAGGCCGTCGTTGGTCTGTTGTCCCGATCCTCGATTCCACGGATTCAGGTCAACAGCCTGTGCCGGGAGTGGGGTGTAGGAAAAGAAAAGTTGTACAATCTGCTTTATGCCATGGAACAGACCGGGGTCTTGCGGATCCTGCGAAAGAAACACGACTTTGCCGCCCAGTCCATTGGGGCCAAGATGTTTCTGGCCGATCCTTCGAGTTACAAGGCTTTAGGTGGCCGGGTTGGAAACCTGCGGGAAGCATATGTGGCCTGCGCCTTTTCGTCCCTGGGTTACGAGGTATGGGCTGCGACAAAAGACGAGGATGCAGATTTTGTGGTGGATTCAGGCTTGGGGCCGGGGGAACAGTTCTCCCGGACCGTGGAGGTGGGTGGGCTTGGCAAATCACCCAAAAAAGCCGATTTTGTGGTCCGCGACGGCCAAGACTACCCCCAACCGGGGGTTATTCCCCTGTGGGTACTGGGGATGGCCTGGTAAAGCTCATTCTTCGCACCACTCACTCGACCCCGCTCAGGGCATCGTCGACAAAGGATGAAAGGGCCTGGCGACGCAGAATCCACAATTGGGATAGGTGGGTCCAGGCGGTTCGGACCAGGGCGTAGGTCGGCACGGCCAAAAGTAGCCCCAAAAATCCCGCCAAGCTACCGGCGGTTAAAAGAAGAAAGATAATAATGATCGGGTGGATTTGGAGCTTGCGGCCCATGACCAGGGGCGCAATGAGCTGGCTTTCCAGTTGCTGAACCACAAAGACCAAAATCATGACCTGTACCATCTTGGCCGGGCTAATAACCAGGGCTACGACCATTCCCGGAACGATTCCAATGACCGGTCCTATGTAGGGAATGAGATTCGTGACCAAGGCGACAAGGGCGAGCAAGAGGGCGTAGGGAAGGCCGATGATGCTGTAGCCGATGAGGACCATAACCCCGACGAAGGAGCTGACCAAGAGTTGACCCTGGATATAGGTCCCCAGGGTGTCACCCATGGAGATCATTATTTGTTCAGCCTCGGGCTCGAATTGCCTGGGAAACGAATGGGCAATGAGCCGGGGAAGTTTGTGCCCATCTTTGAGCATAAAGAACAACACAAAGGGCACGGTGGTGAAAACGATGATGAGGTTCGCAATGAATCCCACCAGCCCGGATATATTTGTACTAATGCCCGAATACAATCCCCGCACCAGGTCGCCTAACTGATTGACTAGGTCCTGGTTCATGTCCGAAAATCCCGGAACGAATTGACTAAAGAAGCTGTTTTGCCCCAGTTCGGTCAGGTACACCCGGACACTTTCGACCAGTCGGGGAGTGGCCGAAATAAGCGAATCAATTTGCCGTTCCAAAATCGGAGCTGCATAGAGGACCGCCAGGGTGAGCGCTCCCCCAATAACCAAATAGACCAGGAGAATAGCCGCCGTAATTGGCATCTTGTGTCGAACCAGGAATTTCGTAATGGGATTGAAGAGATAAAAGAAAATGCCAGCCAAAAAAATCGGCAGAAATAGGGTGCTAATGAGCACCACAATCGGCCGAAATATAAAACTGACCTGGTTAGCGACCAATACGATGAGCAGGCCCAGGAGGGTATACACCAAAACCCGAAACAACCGCGACTGGGTAATGGGGATTGGCGCCTTGGGTGGAGGCAGGGTCTGGGTGCTAGGCCCAGCTGAGTCGGTTGAGGCTGAGCTAGGGGCTGAGCCGCGTCCAGGCTGGGCAGGGTTCTGGCTGGTGGTAGAGGCAGACTTGTCCGCTAATGTTTTCGGTTGTGGATTGATGTGTGGGTTTTTTCGCTGGTTCGATGCCGCGGCGGAGTCGGTGTCTGGCGTGGGTTCTGGTTTTTTGCCCTTGGATTGATTTGGGGAGGTTGTCGCCTTTTTGGAAGTTTTCTTGGCCATGTCATTCAAGCGTAGCCTAGGGTTAAGGGAAGCGCAAGGTTATTTACCCAGGTCTACCTTGCCCAGGGGCAAATACCGTAGGCCCTCGAGGCTTTGATAGAGAATGACCCGGTCGAGGGTAAGGCTAAAGGGTAGGGGCAGGTCTTGCAAATCTCTGGTGTCCGGGCGATTTTTGGGATTGAACCGGGCAATGGTCAAATGAGGGAGGAAGCCCTCGGGGGTGTCGCCGGGGGGGACTTCGACGGGGCCTGTCGGCCCGAATCGACCGAGGGCCTGGTCGTAGGTAGTTTTCATCGCAACCAGTTCCTCGATGGCCGGTGAGGACTCGGGCACCAAAACGAGCACCCGGGCCTTGGCGGGGAAGGGCAAAAACTTCCATCGGTCGAAGGTCAGGGTGATTGGCTTTTGGCCCTCCAGGCTGGAAAGGGCTGCGCGGGCCCGGTTTACTTGGGGTTCGTCCAGGTTGCCAAAGAACCGCAGGGTCAGATGTAGGGCATCGGGGCCGAGCCAGCGTAGTTGGGGAAGCCGATCTCGGGCAGGGGCGAGGGCTTGGTAAAGGGAGTCTAGGTTGGTGGGAGCAGCGGTGAGGCCGGTGAAGCAGCGAATCATACAAGAGAACATAACCAAAAGATTGGGTTTTGGGCAGGCGCGAAGGCTTGGGAAACTGTCGGACAATGGAGTATAGTAAAGCTAGCATGGGAAAACCTCGCGCATTTCAAAATATAGCTCCTCGTTTGTTCTTGATTCTTGGGCTGTTTGTTGCAGTTCTGGGCGGGTGGGGGCAGAACGCGACTCAGTACCCACCTTTGGCAAACGAGTATGTGGCCGTCGTCGGGTCTACAGGACAGGGTGCCCGAGATTTACTGGAAGTTATTTTTTTTGAGATTCCTTCGACGATAACCTCGGACTTGTATTTCGCAATCCGCGGGCCGGGAAAAATCGGAGCAGATCCAGATGAAGGCACGGGCGGATCTACGAGATTCTATATTATAGGAGGGACCGGAGCATATAGTAATGCAAACGCTAGGCTCTCTACCTATGGCGATCCACCAACCGCGGCGACGTATTTGGTTGGACAACCCCTCAAGGTCTTTGGTGTAATCGACGGCGGGGGCAATCCTGGACGAGACTTTCTTACACTTACCGACACCGACTCTGGTCTCACCTACTCGACGCCGATAGATGGTACGAGTGTCCCATTGGCATTGGCGCCAAATGACAATACAACGTGGACCTATTTTCCCGCAGTAAATGCTACTCAAGGCGAATTGATAGGTACTCGCCGGTACTTCCGACTAGTTGTAGTTCATAGCGCGATCGGGGGACAACAGAAAAACGGATTTCAAGCCGACGTTTCTCTCGCGAGTCCTGGAACGTCACCGATCCTCGTTCCTGGAGCCCGGACATTCTCCTATTCTTGGACAATCAACGCTCAGAACGCTACGGGAGCAACAGTGTGGGACCTATATCCATTTGTTCCTAGTGGATCATCAGGGAATGTGACATTCAGCAACTACGAAATGGATAATTCCGAAGGTGCAACCTACCAAAATATCGACGCATCCAAATCAGGTCCAGTCACCGTTAGTGGAAACGATACCTTGGCGAATACAAACGTGCTTATTGACGCCGGCGAGGGAATAGACACTAAGGGAACCTGGCGGTATCGATTTACTGAGACTTTGGGTGGGGGAGAGACGGATCCAAACCCCTTCGAAGCCTGGGCGAGTAATGGAGGCGAGGACCTTCGACTTTACACCGCCGCTATTCCGACCGCCAGTGTACCTGACCCTTATCGAGTAGTCGTTACCCCGTCGAAGACAAATGCAACTACCGGTGAGGCGGTAAGCATTAATCTACAAATTGTCGACGAGACCGGTACCCCCGTAGACTATCGACAAGATATTTTCGTTGTTGCTACCGATACGATAGCAACGACGACACCGACTATTACTCCAAACACCAGCCCGGTGGCGACCGATACGGAGCTCGTAACTACCGATGCCTCGGGTTCATTCAATCTGACCCTTACCGATAGCGACGATGGTGAGAGTGTAACGTTTAGTGTCTTTACCGATGGATCGAATGGTTCTGATAATTTTGGAGCGGGAATCGACGACACCGTAGTAATTACGTTCGCAACAAACCCTTTGCCGACTATTCAGAGCCTCGGAGATACAACGGTAGTCGAAGGTGCTGCTGATACTACCCTCCAGCGGATCTCGGTTTTCGACTCGGGTACAGCGGACCTAACCTCCGGAAACACTCTTCGAATCCGGCTGAACACTCCGGAAGGGGTTATTTTTCGCACCAACGCGCCAACAGTAACCGTAAGAAACAGTGCCGGTGGTGGAACAACAGGTACGATTGGCGCCGTTGTAAGGAATGTGGGGGACACAAAGGTTTTCGATTTTCCAATTACCACTACTTTTGGAGCCAACGATTATCTGACGATCGATGCCCTTCGAGTTGATGCAACCGGAGTTACTATTACCTCAGACCAGGTATTCCAGATCGATTTGGACTATAACGGCGATGGTACCTACGATGCTACGGATTCTCGAACAATCACCCTTCGAGATAGTAACCCAACCTATACGTACATAGGAACCGACGGAGTGTGGGCGACAGCGTCGAATTGGACTCCTACCGGACCGCCGGTGAATGGAAATACTGTAATCGTGAGTGCAACGGCCTCAGCGGCCCAGCCGGTGGTTCTCCCTGGAACGGTAACCACCCTTGCGAATGTTACGATCCAAGGTGGTGGGGTACTGAATCTCAATGGGAATAATCTTGCGGTTTCGAATGTCTTTTCAAACGAAGGTACCCTCCGGCTGCAAGGCTCGGAAACAGTAGGATTTGCCAACGATACGAATAGTGGTACAATTCAGTTTACGGGGACGGCGAATCCCGCTACCTCGGCTTTGGGGCCTACGTACTTTGGGCTTTCGGTTGATGCCGGTGCTAACACAGTAACTCCCACAGGAAATATTACCGTCGGGGGAGAGTTCTCGGTTTCATCAGGAAGCTTTGATCTCAATGGTCAGACGGTTCTAGTGGATGGAGATTGGACGGTAGATCCTACTGCTACGTTTAACGCAAATAACGGAACGGTCCAATTTACGAGGACCTCGGGAACTCAAACGATTCGTTCCGGTGGTACGGATGCAAATCACGATTTTGACACCCTCATTATCGCCACCAGCGGTGGGGCTATTGCTGTTTTGGCCGAAGATGTTGCCGTTTCCACTACAGGTTCTTTGACCGTAGACCTTGGGGCGATTCTGAACGACGGCGGAAGTACCATATCCGTCGGGGGCAACTGGACGAATAATGCTTCAGGCTCTGGATTCGTATCGACAGGTACCGTTTCTTTTGTCGGCCCGGCCACGACGAGCATCGTATCCGGAAACACGACCTTCCGAAATCTCCAGGTGCCTACGACCGCCACAAACAAGACGATCCAGTTTGCAGCCGGTAGTGTAACAACAATCGGCAATTCCGGAACATTAAATATCGCTGGCACTTCGGGGAACTTGGTGTCCCTCGAATCGGGTAGCCCTGGCTCCCAATGGCAACTCGATGTGAGCCAAGCGTCGGTCAAGACCGTAGACTGGGCAACCGTCTCAGATAGCGATTTGTTGGGGGCCGACCCGGCCGGTACAATAGCCCCGACAAACACTACCGATAGTGGTGGAAACGACCGGAATCAAGCCGCAGGCGCAACCGGAGACGATCCAAACGACGATGGGGCCTGGTGGGATTTTCCGGTCACCGCCTATACCTGGGATGGAGGTGGAGGCGACGGTCTTTGGGGAACCGCTACCAATTGGAGTCCCGATGGTATTCCCGGAATCCTCGATTCTATTACGATTCCTACTGCCGGAGGACCTTTTTCGGTCGCATTGGATTCTGCCCGTTCGATTAATAATGTCACCATTGAGTCCGGGGCTACACTGAACCTCGATGGATTCGCTCTTACTATTACTGGAACATTTTCTAACGATGGTACACTGGAGTTACATGGTGGCGAGACCTTCTCCATCAACGGTAACGCACCTCCGCTGGCTGTAGATTTCGATACTAACAGCGGTACCGTTCGTTATGTCGGTGACGGGGGGGCCGGGGCGGACTCTTGGGCGTCGCCGTTGGTTGCCGGCGCGACCTATTTCAATCTGGTCTTCAACGACGCCACCGATGGCAACGATACCTGGAACGGTGGGGCAACGGTGAACGGTGCTTTGACGGTGACGTCGGGTAGCTATGCATCAGGAGCCACAAACCTGGTTGTAACTGGAGCTTCAACAGTCAACGGAGCGCTAAATCTTTCTGGCCAAGGTGGTGGCAACTCGGGGATTTTCGGTTCCGGTCTTTCGGGTTCAGGAACAGCGACTTATGGTGCAGGAACGATCGGGATTACCGGTGGTGTGTCGGTAGATACCGCTACCGGAGGAACAGGAGCGATTTCTGTCAGTGGCAGTGTGACCTCGGCTACCTCTTTTACGGCAAGCTCAAGTACAACGACAATCGGTGGTAGCCTGACTCCGGGTACCTTCGTAGCAAATGGTGGGACAGTAATATTAAACAGTACTGGACCCGTCGATCTTGGAGGTTTTACCTTTAACGGTCTTACGTTTGCGAAGACGGCTGTAGGTGACATCGTAAACAGTACGGGGGCGGCGACTATAAACGGAGCACTTACTTTGACTAGCGGTACCTGGACCCCCGGCGCTTTTACTCACCAGGTTGCCGGAGCGGGTGCCGGTGTGTGGAACGCTACCGCCGGCGCCTTCGCTTTGAACGAGGCAGGATCTACCATTCGATTCACCGGGGCAAATCCTACAATCACTACCAAAGGGGCCGGGGACCCATTTGCATCGCTTCAAATCGACAATAGTGCGACCTTCGGAGCCGCGATCACCGTAACTAATGCAACCACGGTTGTGGGAACACTTTCAGCAAACGGTCTTGCCCTCGACCTAGGGGCTTTGACTCTCGGCGGGGGGGCAATTGTCGATACTACCGCGGCGGGGACAACTGCCACAGGTGCGCCGATTACCCTCGCATCGATCGTTGGGGCAACGAATTCTTTGTCTTTGAACGCAGGAACCACCGGTACAATATCAGTAGTGGGAGTGATCGACAACGTTAGCACACTCACTATCGTTCACAGCGGTGGAGCTACCTTTAGTGATGCTATTGGCGCCGTGACCCCCGGAGTGTTGGTAGTTACTGATACTAGTGTATCTCAAACCGTCGCGTTCTTGGGCCCAGTAACCTTCACCACCGCAACCTTCGGCCCTGGAACAGCAGCCTACAATGTTAGCATCAATACAGGTGCTGGTTCCCAGACTAGTTCCATCGACGGTGACACCACCTTCCTCAACACTGGTTCAGTGACCCTGGGTAACAACTTAACTGATGTTATTACGTTTACCGGTGGGTTAGATACGATTGCAGCGGCCGCTGGTACCAGCCTGGGAGGAGTTGTAGAAACGACCAATACCCAGATGGACCTGGGGCCGGTTACCCTGGGCGCGGACACCACAATTCGCTCAGGATCCGCCGCCCTTAACGTCGCATCAGTGACCGATGGGGCCAGTTCTTTCACCCTGACCCTAGGATCGGCGGGCCAAACCGGACCAATTATTATATCGGGTAACGCTACCGTCGCATCCTTAGCAACCCTAGGCGGCCCAGGGGCCTACAATGTAAGCCTCCTCGGCACAACCACGACAATCGACACCGCAACCACATTTAACAATACCGGTACGCTCACCTTGGGCGGAGCCGGGGACACAGTCATTTTTGCCGCCGGAATAACCGCCACCGCCCCGAGTTCAAAGACTATCGGTGGCTCACTGAGTGCTACCAACGCTGCGGCGGGGATTAATCTTGGAACTACCCCGATTGTTCTCGGCGCTTCTTCGACGGTTACTACCAATATCGGTGCGATTACCTTCGTCGCGGTCGACGCCACTACACCCGGTCTGGAAACTCTCTCCGTGAATGCCGGTACTGCTTCTGTAGCATTGGGCGCGGTCGGTGCAACCACCCCACTTGCCTCGCTGACTGTTACAACCTCCGGCACAACCACCCTTAGCGGCAATATAAGCACCGATTCCGGCCCAATTAACTTCGCAGCGGCCACATCCGTTCAACTCACGGGCGCGGGTACCATAGTCCTAGATACCGAGACTGGTGACAATAGTGCGGCGGGTGCGGTGCTTTTTGCGGCGGCGGGTACCGTTGATGCCCCTGGTGGGGCCGCTCTTTCCATTAACACGAGCGCGACCGGTGCTTTCAACGGTGGTGCAGTGTCCCTTGGGATTCTGGGCCTAACCAATCCACTTGGAGGGTTGACGGTAAATACTACCAGCGGTGGCGCTACTCACGGCATGCTCACCTTGCAGGGCAATATTTTCACCGATAGCGCCTCCGGAGCCACTGTCGATTTTGGCGCCGTACCTGATGTCGAACTTGTTGGTGCAGGGCCGATTGTTATCGATACCGAACTTGGCAATAATGACCCCGCTGGCTCAATTATTTTTGCCACTACAGGAAATTTGGACTCGGTCGCCGGAACTGCGCTCTCTATCCAGACTGGGGTTACCGGCGCTACTTCGGCTGGATCGGTGTCCCTCGGCGTTATTGGAGCTACCAATCCCATAAGTGGTTTGACCATCAATACTACGAGCGGAACCGGTACGAGTGCCACGCTTACCGTGAATGGCGCAATCTCAACAGGTATTGGCGGGATCGCACTTATTAATGCGGCGATCACCGACATCGCCGAAAGTTCAACCTTTACTACCCTGAATGGGCCGATCACCTTCGGACCTTCGTTGACCGATTCCGGTGCCGCGGCTCGGGTGCTCACGCTTGTAGCCGGCACGGGTGCAATCAGCCTTCAAGCGGTGATCATGAATGAGGCTTTCGGTTCAGGGATCGTCTTTAACAGCGGTGCTTCTCTCACTATCGCAGGAGCTATAGTACAACAAGCATCTTTCGACACCGCCGGGGTGGCTGACGGGGCCACCATAACCCTTGGCGCAGCCTCCAGCATTACCGTCAATGACGCCGGCGCCGACATTATAACCACCGGTGAGCAAGTCAATGGCGCTTTTGCCCTGACCTTAAGCGCGCCGGACCGGGTAGATCTTGGCGTAGCGGTGGGGAATGGTACAGCCCTCGCATCTCTCACAGTAAGCACCATTACGACCGCGCGCTTCGGTGCCAACGTGACAACTTCCGGGGCCCAAGCCGTTACCGCCTCCACCATACAGACCAACTCAATCCATACCACAATCAATAATCCAGTCACCTTCACCGGTAATCTGGTGTTGCAGGGTAACACCACCATCAATACCGATACCGCCCTTGGTGATGTAACTGTGACAGGCACAGTGGATGCCAGCGCGGCGGGCGGCCAGGCGCTTTCAATAGCGGCCGGGACCGGGAACATTAACCTCCAAATGGCTGTGGGCACGACCGCGCTCAGCGCCCTCACCGTGAGCTCGGCTACAACCGCAAGGTTTGGTTCCAACGTAAACAGCACCGGCGCTCAGGCAGTAACTGCGAACACCATCCAGACCAACGGTACCCACCTAACCGTCGATAATGCGATCACGTTCAACGGAGCGCTCGTGCTTCAAGCGCCAACCGTCCTGGACACCCAGGCAACCGCGACGAACACTGCTGATATCACAATCGGGGCGGTGACTGGTGCTGGCTTCAATCTCACCCTGGATACTGGTCATTTTGCCGGCGCTGACATTAACGGGACGAGCCTTAGTGGGGTGGGCACGCTGACTATACAAGATGCAGGGACAACGACTTTCACTTCCTCTGTTGGAGCCACCGTCGTAGCGGTGACCGACGCAGTGACCCTGATCGACCTTCAAGGACCAGTGACGGCCGGGACCCTGACGGTCACGGGAACGGCGACAGCGTATGTTGTGTCTATGACCGGGGATGGCAGTGTTATCACGAACCCGCTCACCTTTGGTAATACTGGTTTGGCGATACTCGGAGATGCGGCCGCGGACGTGTTGACCTTTACCGGAGGAGTTACCGCGACGGCCCCGAGTGGGGTGACGTTGAACGGGAACATCCGGACAGCGGGAGCGGTGGTGACCCTGGGTGACGCGGGCACGCCGGTGACCCTGGCGGGGACCACCTCGAGCATCGATACGACGAACGCGGGGGGCGTGACTCCGGGAGCGGGGATCACGGTCAACGGAGCGGTGAACGGGACCGTGGCGAATACCCAGAGTCTGGCCTTGGACGCGGGAACCGGAGGGCTGATTTCATTCGGGAGCACGGTGGGGGCTGGGACGATACCTTCGACCCTGACGGTGACGAACTCGGGGGGCGCGAGCTTCGCGGGAGCGGTGAGCACCGGGACGAGTGTGGTGCTGACGGACACGACGGCTGGGGCGAATATCACCTTTACCGGGGCGCTAGTGACCCCGACCCTTACCACGGCGGCGCAGGACTATGACCTTGATCTGCTGGGGAGCGGGACGATCGTCACGAACGCCACGACATTCTTGCATACGGGACTTTTGGTGTTGGGAGATGCGGCCGCGGACGTGTTGACCTTTACCGGAGGAGTTACCGCGACGGCCCCGAGTGGGGTGACGTTGAACGGGAACATCCGGACAGCGGGAGCGGTGGTGACCCTGGGTGACGCGGGCACGCCGGTGACCCTGGCGGGGACCACCTCGAGCATCGATACGACGAACGCGGGGGGCGTGACTCCGGGAGCGGGGATCACGGTCAACGGAGCGGTGAACGGGACCGTGGCGAATACCCAGAGTCTGGCCTTGGACGCGGGAACCGGAGGGCTGATTTCATTCGGGAGCACGGTGGGGGCTGGGACGATACCTTCGACCCTGACGGTGACGAACTCGGGGGGCGCGAGCTTCGCGGGAGCGGTGAGCACCGGGACGAGTGTGGTGCTGACGGACACGACGGCTGGGGCGAATATCACCTTTACCGGGGCGCTAGTGACCCCGACCCTTACCACGGCGGCGCAGGACTATGACCTTGATCTGCTGGGGAGCGGGACGATCGTCACGAACGCCACGACATTCTTGCATACGGGACTTTTGGTGTTGGGAGATGCGGCCGCGGACGTGTTGACCTTTACCGGAGGAGTTACCGCGACGGCCCCGAGTGGGGTGACCTTATCCGGTACAATTCGATCAACCAACACGGGAATCACCCTGGGCGACGCCGATACGGGCCTGACCCTCACCGCGACAACTACTATCTCAACCGATACCGGACTGGGAAATATTCTTTTTGGCGGAACAGTCGATGGTCCCTACGATTTAGTGATCGATGCCGGTACGGGTACCGTGACCTTTAGCGCAGCGGTCGGGGGAACGACTCCCCTTGGGGACGCGGTAGGTACTGCGTTATCGGTGAGTGGTTCCGGGGGTATCGTAATTGCTGGAGTCCCAATTCGTACGGCTGCCAATCAAATCTACAATCATCCGGTAACCTTGAGTTCAGCAACTGTCATCGTTCAAACCATGGCAAATAGTGGCTCCGTTACCTTTGTGGCGACGGTCAGCGGAATACAGAATTTGTCTGTTATCACTCACCTGAATGGTACCGTTTCTTTTGATGGAGACGTATCAGTTGGAGCGACCGCGGTAACAGCCTTAAGTGTGAACAGTGCTTCGCTGGACCTTGCATCCACAGTCGATCTGAATACTTTTGAAGTTCTGAACGGCAACATCAACTTGACGGTTGATGGATTGACTCTTGCCGGGACAAATACAATCAATGCCGGGACAGGTATTGTGACTATCACCCCAAGAACAGTTGGACTTTCGATCGAATACGGCGACCTAGATACCATTCTATCGACCGATGTCTACTACAGCTCAGCTTGGGCCGGATTCACCGCCGGGTCGTTTACCCTAGGGAGTGCGACCCACGAAGGCAATATTACCCTCACTGGGGTTGCCGCTGCGGCATCGCCTTTGACGGTTCAAAATGTGATTGGCGGAACGATTAGTGTAATTGCCAATTATGTGGGTGACGATATTGCTAACAATCGTAGCCTATTGTTGGACTCAGGCACCGGCGGTATCGCCCTCGGAGCGGCCGGTGGGGTGAATATTTCTCTGGGAATTGGAACCTTTACGGCGTCGGACCCAACCACGATCACCGGCGTAGCTGGCGTCGGTATCTCAGCGAGTGGAGGAGTGGCATTTACGTCGAACCTCACTGCGCTGGTAGGCGGCGCAAACGATCTAACGATCACAGCGGGGACGGGTAATGTAACCTTCACTGGCGTAGTAACGATTAACGATAACGACCTGACGGTAGCCTCAAGCAATTTCACAACGGTTACCGGGGGGATTGGCGGAACTACAGGAGTGATCGACTTCACGACGGCGACCCGTACAGATCTAGATGGTGCTATAGCGCTGACCGGCGCGGGTGCAATATCGCTGGACGCAGCCACGATTAGTGGTGTGAACATCACGACAGTGGGTGGTGGAATCAACTTCAGCGGAGCGGTCTTACTCGATACCGGTGCAGTGAGTATCGGTAGTGGATCAGGCGCCGGTAACATACTTTTCTCGTCGACCGTAGCCGGAGCGCAACCATTCACAGTCGAAAGTGGCACAGGTACCTTGCAGTTTTTGGGTCTCGTAGGTAGTATGCCTTTAAGTTCGCTAACAATTACCAACAGCAGTACCCTCGCATTTGACTCTGGACTGAATATAACCGGGGCCCTCACTCAGACCAATGCCGCCACCGGACTTACGACCTTCACCGGAGCCGTGAGCGTGGGATCGGCCACCTTACGGGGGACCGATTTTGCGGTCAATAATAGCTTCACATCGAGTGGCGCGATTGATATCACAAATAGTGGGACGGTAACCAAGAATGCGACCGGTACGATTAGCACTACGACTGCGACGACTGGTACATTCAGTACAACTGGAAATGTAACGACAGCGGCCAATATTACGACCAATGCTTCGAATATCGGGATTGGGGGTAATCTGGTATTGAGTCAGGGTACTAATCTGACCCTCTCTACTGGAGTTGGTGTAGGTGGGAATATAGTTGTAAGTGGGACAACGAATGGGACGACTGGTGCGGGGGTAGAGGCCTTGACTACCCAGGCTGGAACGGGATTGGTGACCTTTAGCGGGGCAGTCGGAAACGGAACGGCCGATGAATTAACCACGGTGACAGTCACCAATAGTGGTGCTTTGAGTTTTGGATCGACCCTGAATATAACCGGGGCCCTCACTCAGACCAATGCTGCCACCGGACTTACGACCTTCACCGGAGCCGTGAGCGTGGGATCGGCCACCTTACGGGGGACCGATTTTGCGGTCAATAATAGCTTCACATCGAGTGGCGCGATTGATATCACAAATAGTGGGACGGTAACCAAGAATGCGACCGGTACGATTAGCACTACGACTGCGACGACTGGTACATTCAGTACAACTGGAAATGTAACGACAGCGGCCAATATTACGACCAATGCTTCGAATATCGGGATTGGGGGTAATCTGGTATTGAGTCAGGGTACTAATCTGACCCTCTCTACTGGAGTTGGAGCTGGTAACTTAACCGTAACCGGCACTACCAACGGGACAGCCGGCGGTGCGGATGAAACTTTCGCCCTTGAGGCTGGTACAGGAAATCTGACCTTGACCGGTCAGGTTGGCGATTTGGTGTCTGTTGGGACGTTGACGGTAAGCTCAGCGACCACTGCTCGATTTGTTCACAACGTCACCACGGTTGGCGCCCAACAAGTAACCGCAGGTACCATTCAAACCAACGCAGTCCACACTACAACAAACAGCAATATTTCGTTAACCGGTAATTTGGTACTCCAAAACGACACTACATTGACGACCGGGACCGGAGTAGGAAATATCGCTATTACCGGTACTTCGAATGGAACCGGCGCCGGGTTACAGTCTCTTACCCTCGCGGCTGGAACCGGAAATATTGATTTTGGAAATGTAGTTGGGGGAGGGGTTTCTCTTGCCGCCCTAACTGTTTCGAGCACCTTCGACATTACCCTGCGCGGCATTGGGACCGGGGGTGCCGGCGTAACTGGAGCTATGAGTGTGACCGCATCGAATCAAATCGATCTGGCTGGGACCTCCCGGTACCACACTGGAGGAACTCAAACCTACGATGCCGCAGACAATGCTACGATAGGTACGCTTATTCGGGTTACGGGTAATTCCCTCCTACAAGCTGGTGGCGCAGGATTTACCTTCCGTAACCTCTACATAGATTCAAACGGGCAGACGCTTACTGTTGCAAGTAATATCCAAACGCGGAACCTTATTGTCTATCGGGGTATCCTCGATCTGGGTACCCACGACGTTGCTGTTTCTACCGATCGACTGGGTGGCGGCGATTTTGTAGTATTTGGTTCAGTATATAATCCCGATGATGCCGACCGTGCGGTGAGTAGCGGCGTAAACAATGCACTTTTTCAGTACCCCGGGGCCGCTACTTTGACTTACTATCCCGGTGGAGGTACCTATAATGGTCTCCTAGGTGATTTTTCCGTCGCACCGAATGCAAGCTTCGCTAATCTGGATGGTTCCACAATCACTGTTGGAACGGGGACAACCGGTAATTTCTATGTGAACGGCGCCGATTTACCGGCAACCGCACTGTGGAATCTCGCGGTCCGTGATAACGTAAATGCCCAACCTTCCGTGAGTCCCCCCTTTGGATTACCCTACGCGGTCTTCTTCAATGGCAATGTTAATAACTCGAATGTGACAGCCGGCAGAATCATCGCTCCATCCTCTGCCAATGGACAGGTTCATCATAATGTTTTAGCCGATGGTGCGGCGGTTATCCCAAATGCTCTCGGGGCTTTCAGCCTTCCATTTGTGGTGCCCGCCATACCCAATACTTCCAACACCGATCTAGATCTGGACAACCCCACAATCGGGTGGGATTTCGTCGCACCCTATCTTGCCTATGCACAAACGATGTCGGACAACATAATTCGCCTCACCTTCTCGGAGCCGATAGAAAACTCAAATAACCAAATTAGCGCCGTCGTAGCCTCTCTTTTTGCCGACGGAGGTACCGATGCCTTCGCAACATCGTGGATAGAAGACGACGACGCCTTCCCTTACAACTACACAACTACCGACGGCGAAGGTGACCTAACAACCTTCTATATTCAGCTTCCGGATACCGGGGTGCCCGGAACCCGCATATCCTGGGCAACTGATGCGACTGGTTCATCGACAACTGTATCTACCCTTGGAACCGATCGCTATGGAAATAGCTTGGCAACAAACCGCCTAATTCCTAATTTGAGTTGGATTAAAGGTGTCTTTGTCGATGCGACGTCGAAGACCCCGATTCGAAATTACGGGAGAAATAATTCGGCTACTCCCTTTAACACTACCACGGATGAAGCCCGGCCCGTTCTGTACCAGATCCGCTATGGTCGTGCCCCCTACGGAGGAACTACACCCCCTGCAATAGACGCGCATAACTTCTTTGAGCTTCGATACTCGGAACCTGTAGATATTGGAGGACTTTCCACAACCAATACGAATACCTTGGCCCAGGCTACGTTTGCAGACAATACGGAGTTTGGTGGTCATATCGCCCATGATCCTGCAGGGCCTATTGTGGCTGGCTATTTCCAGTATGATACCGCCACGTATCCCACTTTGGGGCCCATGATCACGGGTGATCGAAGAAACACGGGATTGTCGAATCCGCCGGTGAACTCCCTCTACACTCAATACTTTACGAATCTCGGAACGGGAGCCAGTTCGACCAATGGGAATAGGCTCCAGATATTCCTCGCAGGATTCTACGACGTCGGCCAGTCTAGTTTTCCGGGCTGGTACTATGGTGTTCCGGACCCTGCGGACACGAATGTTCTCACCGTTTTACAAAACGATGAAATTGTCGATGCTCAGTTGAATCCCCTCGATCATACACTAAGCACCACCATCATCGCAGACTCGTTTACTCCGGCCGACGACGTTACTGGCGGTGGTGTAATTGCTGGGGCAAGCCTCAATTGGGATGTCGATCCACCAGTTTTTGTAGAGTATGGAGTATCGGGAAGTTACGAAATCGTTAGTCGGTCCACGGATGTAAGTGGACTTACAACAAACATAGACTTCTTTATCTTAGATAATTCCGCCGATGCCGCTTCTTGGGACTCGGTTGCGAACGTTGTTATCCACTCTGGATACCCTCCCGTGCAACCTCCTCCTTTAGGTGTTCGCGACTCCCTTTTTGGTTATCCTCTTGATGGCGGAGCGATACCAATACCGAACTCCTTTGTAATATCGGTCCGCGGCGGAGGATCGGCAACGACCCAATATACCAGAAACTTTACTACCGCAATTCAGAACGAGCTTTTTGAACCTACATTGCCGAATATCAAGAACGTTGCAAACGATCCATATTTTGGTATTAGTATCGACTTTGCATCTTATTCTTTCGGCCCGCTCACTCAATTGGAAATGTATTATGATTACACGGAATCCTATATTACCGACCTTGCGGGCAATTTGTTGTATCGTGTTCCCCCGGGTGGCTCTGCGAATGAGACAGATCCTCTTTTTGTCATCGAAAGACAACCCCCGAGTATAACTCTTGCGATGGCAGCTACCGGAGGTGACAGAATTTATCTCTTGTTTAGTGAACCGGCCTATGGGGACGCCAATGGGGACACGCCTCCCGACCAAACTACTTTCTCGCTTGACTGGGTTGGACCGCCAAACATCGTTGGAGTCGAGTATATTCGAACCGAAGATCAAGGCAAAGTCGCCGACGGTATTTGGGAAATGTACTTATTGTTAGATCGTGAACTAACGGCGAACGAGCTGGTGAGTGGCACTATCAGTGCTAATACGGATAGTCTTTATGACAACTCAATAAATGCGACACCCGATAACTCTTTGTACAGCCGTCCTATTAGCGATGTGGCCACTGGCTCAGTTACGCCTGTTTATGCTACCGATGGCTATGAAACATCGGATCCAAATTCGCGTGTGGGACAACCCTTTCAACCATTACGGGTCTTTAACAAAAGTGGTACTTTACGAGACTTGGATATTACACTCCAAGCAAGAATCGAAGCAGGAGATTTCGCCGGAGCGACTCTTAATCTCTTATATGATTTAGAAATCCCCAATTCTTTGCGAAGTCCCAGTGACTTCTGGAGTACCGTACAAGTTCCTTCCTTCGTACCCCAGATTAACTTAGGTGCTCGACTATCAGCTCCAACGGGGGCATCTGGTTCTGTACGAACGTTTAGAATCCCTGCGGCCGATCCTGAATTGGTCGATGGAAATGATCTTGAGTTTATTTTTGAGTTAGCAAACCGACCGGTCGGTTGGGTTTCTAATCCGAACGAGCCCCTTGGTGTCCAAACCTGGGGATTCTCTATCGGTGGCGTCATTACCCAACGGGCGGGTGTAACGATAGTAAATAACGTTATTAATCCTATAGAAGGGGACACTACAGCCCTCGTTTACTCCCTCGATGCGCCGGGATTAGTTACGATATCCGTATTTACCCTTGACGGGAATCTAGTGAAAGTTCTTCAGAGAGGTCCCCAGGCCGCCGGGAGTTATACTCGCACTTGGGATGGAACCAACACCGAGAGAAGAATTGTTACTCGAGGCGTGTACATGATGAGGATCGTTGGACCTGGAATAGATGAATTCCGACGGGTGCTTGTCGTAAGACCCTAGGCGACTAGGCTAGAAAGGACTCCAACTTAGGCTTGGATCGGACAAAAAAATTGTTCCAGCTTCTGGAGAACTAGGAGCAAAGGGGTAAAGTCGGATTTGAAGAGCTTTTTCTGAATCGGAACTGGAGAATTCTTCTAAAGCTTCTGTTTCAAGTGGATTTTTGATCTCGATACTCACCTGTTGCCAGGAACCAGTTGGTGGGGTAACCGACACAAAGGCTGATGTTGTAGCGTATTCGAGAGTCTCGCCTTTTCGGTATGCAGCCAACTCTAGTCCAAGATTCGATACGCTAAATTTGTTCGCCGTCGGAAGTACCGAGTCTTCTTGTATATAAATAGTAAAAGTAAAATTGCCTCCCGCTAGTAAGGGGAGGTTTTCACCCGAGACAGGCAAGTACGGAACGTCGATTGCAATCGAGTAGGCTTTTTCTCCTATTGTTGGAATCTCTAACATTTCGATCGAATCTAGGTTTACAGTTACGCCACTCTCGCTGATTATTACGAGGTGATCAAGATCCGTATCATTTACTATCAGATTTAATTCGTAGGTTTGAGGCGAACCAACGGGAAAGTCTTTTTTCGCTCGATTTATTAGGTCCGTATCTGTATAACTCGCGGTCGGCGGATCTCCTAAAAGAAAAAAACTCAAGAATCCTTCATTGATGTTGTTGGCCGTAGTAAATGTGAATGTTGCTTTTGTTCGAAAAGTAGAAACTTCTCCTACTCCCAGGCTCGTTAGCCTATCAGTTGGAGCTACATTCAGAAATGCATAATCATTTGAAGCGGTACGTTGGAATACAAGACTATCACCAACAATATTCCCTGTCATTGAAGATCCTGTGCCCCCGAAATCCCAGGCTATTCCAGTTCCACCAGCCAAAGTTCCCTGACTAAAGTCTCCATCTGCCAGTTGATTTAAAGCTTCGAGTCTTACCGCGTCGGTTGTAATGGCTCCATTGATGCCAGCATTATTAAAAACTACTCTTGTTCCATCTATTTGTACCAAACTCCAATTTGAAGGTGATGACAGGGCATAATTTGTCGAATCAATCAAATTCCTCCCCACGTACGCCTCAAACACACCAAAAGAAGTCAAAGGATCCCCACACCCCGCAAAAATGAGACTCATAAAAATAAGTAAAGCCAGTTTACTTTTCATAGTGGGGTCGAAAA
>Ga0210043_1001400_pt1 | contig 20125 bp, 26 predicted proteins | sample CryGeymet201501t_FD_183990 | JGI IMG/M metagenome (GOLD analysis project Ga0210043, IMG submission 183990) | Groundwater microbial communities from Crystal Geyser aquifers in Utah, USA - Crystal Geyser metaG 2015-01t (SPAdes) (version 2) | ecosystem: Environmental > Aquatic > Deep subsurface >... | reverse complement strand
TATTTTTTTATTTTTATTTTTTTTATTTTTAAAAAATATTTTTTTATTTTTTTTAAAAAAAAATTCACCATCAAAAACCCTTTATAGGAACCATAATACACTAGACTAAAAAATTCAATATATTAATATAATACAATTAAAAGGATAAAAATATGGGGGGGGTATTCTATAAATATAGATCTAAAATATATAGGAGAAAAATTTTAGCGACGTATATATGGCAATATATGGCAAATATATAAAAGGGGATAGTTCTTTGACGGAGATAGCAAAATATAGTTTTACCCAGTTGATTTTTAAATATATAATTAATTTGGACAATCAAATCTAATTTTTTATTAATTGAATTACACCTTATGGCTTCTTTTTATTCGTTCATAGCTAGTGCGTTTGCTCCGAAGAAGAAAATAGTAGAGAAGAAAGGAAAAGTAGTATCGCTAAGACAAATGATGGACGAATTAGGTGTTAGAACAGACTCCGTTCTTGGAGCATACGATGAAGAAGAACGACCGGATAATCTTACTACAGACGATTATATAAATATGCAGAACAACGACGGCACGATTAGAGCAATCACCCGTCTTTTTTCTATGCCTATTCAATCCACTCAGATAAAAATTCTCCCAGATAAGAAAGATAAAGGAGAACGAGATTTCATAGAGACAGTCTTTTTAAAACCTCAAAAATTTGGTGGGATGTCTACACCCCTCCCTTTCTTAATTGCTGACATGACTAGAGCTATCTTCGAAGGATACAGAGGATACGAGAAGGTAGCACAGATAATTCAAGATGGAGAATACAAAGGAAAAATTGGTTGGAAGAAAATAGCACCACGCGATTCGCGGACTATAGACATTAAAGTAGACGCAGAAGGAGGATTTAATGGTTTCCGCCAACAAGCAATGTTTGGAAGCAAATTGGTAGACGTAACCATTCCCGCAAACAAATGCATACTGTTTACCTTCCAGAAAGAACGACATCCTTTTTATGGCGAATCGATTTTAAAGACTGCTTATTATCACTATGATAAAAAACACAAGTTATATTACCTGGCACACAAAAAAGCCGAAGTAGACGCTATTGGAGTAAAGGTTCTAAAATTATCTAAACCCTCTTCCGAAATTGAAGTATCCAAGGCAGAAGAAGCCGTAGACACATTGGGGGTCAATTCCAGAATCACTCTTCCATCTGGTTTCGAGTTAGAAATCAATAGAGCATCGTCTGGTTACGACGTATTGTCATTGATTGAACATCACGATGCGCAGATCGCTCTATCCACTTTAACACAGGCGATTCAATTAGGAACTAAATCTACTTACGGGTACACGTACGGAGCTGGATACAATATGCAAGGTGAATTCATTGCTCAGATGCTAGGTTCAATTATGAAATCAATGGAGGACACTTTGAATGAATGGGCTATTCCAGAATTAATCGATTGGAACTTTGGTTCGTCTAATTATCCTAAAATTAAGTTAATGCCTCTTAAGGACGACGCACAAGCATACATTCTGAAGTTATTCGAAGCATTGGTTACAAAAGACCCATCTCTTCTTTCTGCAGAATATCTTACCCATCTGGCAAACAATGTTTCAGAAAAATTAGGATTGGAAGTTAAGCTCGACCCAAAGGACGCAATTAAAGCTTTTGAAAACGGAAAAAAGAAGGAATCAGACAAACGTCGAAAACCTGCACCTTCGACACCTAGACAAATTAAAGAAGAAATCGCAAAGAAGGCTCTCGACATGAAGGACGATCCAGAAATGATGATGAAATTCGAGATTCTTGGGAGAGAATATGCTATTAAAGAATTTGAAAAAAGTCACTAAAAGAGAAGTCGAATGGAGAAAAAGAGTATTTGCTCGAGACAAGTACACATGTCAGGAACCAAAATGTAAACAGAAGGGAGGATATCTGGAAGCACATCACATTAAAAAAAAATTCGATTATCCCGAATTGAAATATGTAATCGACAATGGAATTACTCTTTGTAGAAAATGTCATGAGAAAACATTCTTCAATGAAAAGAAATTCGAAAAAAAATATATTAGAATTAATAACAAGATGAAAAACTATGCCATACCCAAACTTTCATGCATGCCGAGTAGAAGAACCAAGTAAATTTAAACCAAAGTCTTTTAAGACTCTTACAGAAAATCTTCCTAGCGGAATGAGAATAATTGTAGGAATTCTAAAAACAACGGGAAAATCTGCAACACAGTCATTTAGATACGATAAAAAAATATGGTCTTCAGCCAGAGCTTCAAAACACTGCGGAACACACAATGGCAAATTTGAAGCAGCAAAGGTCACAAAGGATATTGGAGAAGACGAAAGCTTTCTCTCAATGCTAATCAAAGACTCTGGTAGCAAATTTTAATTTTTACACATTAGAAATATAACATTATAATTAAAAATGGCATGGGAAAAAATAAACTTATAGAACTTGCTGAACAAAAAAAGAAAAGAAGAATCATAAGTGGATATGCATCAACGTTCGACATAGATTCTGGAGATATGCAAATAACAAAGACAGCCCTTGAAAACGCAAAGGACGATCTGTTAAAGTATTCAACAGTTCTTTTTAATCATGATATGGACAGACCGATTGGGAAGACAATAGAAACAAGAGTAGACGACAGAGGTCTGTTTGTTAAAATCGTTATCTCAAACCAAGAAGACGATATATGGGAAAAATGTAAAGAAGGAATAATAAATAAATTTTCAATCAAAGGTCGATCCCGCGACACGAGCATAACAGAAAATGGTCGCGTAATACAAATTAATGAAATAGAACTTTTCGAGGTTTCGCTTGTCACCATTCCGATGAATAATCATGCTAAAGCGACAAAGGTGGAAGAGAAATCATTAAACATCGAAAAGGATAACATTGATATCGAAAAAATGAAAGAAGAAGAAATAGAAGTAGAAAAAATATTCGATGAAGAAGAAAAAGAAATTGAAAAAGACTGTCACTGCGATGGAGAAGGGTGTGATGAAGAAGACTGTGAATATACTAATAAGACTCTTTCGAAATTGATTGAAGAATTACAAATATTATCTGGTCGTTTTTCAGACGAAGATAAGACAATTATAGATGAAGTAATCGCATTTTTAAAAAAGAATTTGAACGTCGAAAAACCCGAAAATGAAGAAGATTTTGATTTTGACGATACCTCAGACGACAGACCAATTTTTCAATTGAATGATTCTTCAGAAATGGTCCACGAATCTGGAAATAAATTTCGAAAACAAATTCTTAAAATTGGAAAATGGTATCACTGGGACGCAGAAGGAGGTATTTTAGAAATCACAAAAGAAATGATTGCCAAAATCGTTAAAAATTTCAGAAGCAAAATTATCGAGAACGTTTCAGTACCTCTTACTCACACGAATGACCCAGCCAAAAATACTGGCGAAGTCATAAAGGTGATAAGAACAAAAGAAGGTCTTGATGCAATCATCGAAATAAAAGACGATACTATCGCCGAAAAAATAAAAAAAGGTCTTATCAAATGTATTTCTGCAAGTCTTGACCCAAATTATAGAGTTAAGACGACTAATAAATTCGTAGGACCCGCTTTATTACATGCTGCATTGGTACAGGAACCGTATATCAAAGGTATGGCTGGTTTCATTCCATTGGCAGACATGTTTGACGGTAGACCAATATTACAATTGGAAGACACTCAAAGGTCGAATGAGGAAATATTAAAAAACGTTAATGAAGTTCTAAACAAATTAACTATGAAAAAAGTAATAAACAACGAAGAAATCGAAAAAGAAGGAAACATTGAAGAAGTGATCGAAGAGGAAGAAGTCGAAGAACTTCCTGAAGAAGTCGCTGAGGAAAAGATAGAAGAAAAAGTCGAAGAGGTAAAAGAAGAAGAAAAGGAAGAAGAAGTGAAAGAAGAAGAAGTGGCACTTGAAGACGAAGTGAAAGAAGAAGAAGTAGCGTCTGAAGATGAAGTGAAAGAAGAAGAAAACACTGCCTCTGCAGAATCTTCTGAGGATATCAAGCCAGAAGAAAAGGCAGAGGACGGCAACGGTAAAGTCGATTTCGCCGATGCTGAGAAACATTACGATGAATATCTTAAAGCAGGTAAAATCGTACCCGCTCAAAAAGATTCATTCGTAAGGCTATTCGCTACAAAGAAAACTGTTAATCTAGGAGACGAATCGGTCGAACTCCAAGATTTACTTAAAGCTTTCTTTGATAAGCAGCCAAAAATCGTTGATTTTGAAGAAGACGGAAAAACAGACGTAACCCCACCGACAGCTCCTGCGGAGCCTAAAATTCCAGAAGCAGCAGCAAGTTTCTTTAAGGAAAAGTTAGGCCTTTCCGATGAAGAAGCGATAAAGTCGTGGGAATACGCTAAAGAACAAAGCAAAAACGAATCAAAGGAATCGACAATATTCTAAGACTATATAAGATATCAATTAACTCTTTTACAATTAAATGACAGCGCTAAGCGCAGACTACGAAGCAAAAAGACAAGATGGGCAAATAGTTTCCGTTAAAGTAAAAGGCTCAACAACCATTTACAAAGGCGGACTTATTGTTGACAAAGGAACAGGATATGCCGAACCAGGAGACGATGGCTCTGGATATGCTTTCCTTGGTGTTGCTGAAGAAGCAGTCGACAATTCAAGTGGTGCAGACGGTGCAGTAAGCATCAGAGTGAACAAGACAGGTGTATATCAATACACCAAAACATCTGCAGTCCAATCGGACTTAGGTGTGGCTATGTATATTCACGACGACCAAACTGTTGGAACAAGCTCAACGAACTCTATACTTGCCGGGTATTGTGCAGGAATCGTTGATTCCTCAACTATTAAGTTGAGAATCGACTTAGCAGCTAAGTAAACTTATGTTAGTAAAATCAGACATCCCAAAATTACTACTTGCCGGAATGCGAACTGAGTTTATGAAAGCTTATGAGACAGCCGACAAAGAGTATACCAAAGTGGTAACTCCAATAAGGTCCTCAAAAAGTTCCGAAACATATCCTTGGTTAGGCGGAGTTCCGAAAATGAATGAGTGGAAAGACGAAAGAATTCCACAAGGCATGCTTGAACACAATTTTGTCATTGCAAACAGAGATTGGGAAGCATCTATCGCCGTTGATAGAAATGCAATTGAGGATGACCAATACGGTCAAATCGAAGTAAGAATTAGAGAACTTGCAACAGAAGCTGTAAGATTCTTCTCCGAAATGGTATTTACTCTTATCGCACAAGGTGCAAATACATCAGGAACATCCGGCACAATTTACGATGGAGTATCCGTAGCGTGTTATGACACAAAAGCATTCTTCGCAACCAATCACTCTGAAGGCGAATCTGGAACACAGTCGAACAAGGGCACGACAGCTCTTTCATCGAGCTCACTTCAAACAGCCATAACTGCAATGAGAAAATTCAAGAATGATAAAGGAAAACCAGCTGGAACAAAACCGAACGTTTTGGTTATTCCACCTGACCTTGAATGGACAGCCAGAGAACTTTTGAACTCAGCATTTTATCCGGAAGAAGGAACAACGACTGCAAAATTGGCAATAAATACACTGAAAGGTGCTATGGATTTGTTAATTTCTGAATATCTTACAGATGCCAATAACTGGTACCTGTTCGATACTTCAAAAGTTGTTCGACCTATGATTCTTCAAATGCGACAAGATCCGCAATTCACTTCCTTGACATCAGGGACAGAGTCGTCTTTCATGAGAAAGAAACTCTTCTATGGTGTTGACTGGAGAGGTGAAATCTTGTTCGGTGATTGGAGAACCGGTTACGGAGCAATTGTATCGTAGTAATTATTTGAATTTAGATTCCGGGTTACTATTCAGACCTGTGAACAGAAGAATAGTATAATCCTTCAAGTCTTATTCGTGTGTTAATCTCTTTCCGAGAACACATGAATAAGTGGAAAGAGGTTGAGGGAAACGCTGTCTCAACAACATAATGAAAAACACTAAATTAGTATTAGGCATTCCATCATGCGGTACAGTCGATTGGAGATTTGCTTCTAGTTTAATGGCATTAAGATTATTAGATGGAACTCGAATCGTTTGGTCCGTAAGGACGATGATTGATGCTGCAAGAAATAATATCGTGAAAGCAGCATTAGAAGAAGAATGCACGCACGTCTTAATGATAGACGACGATATGACATTCGAACCAGATTTCGCTCTTAAGTTATTAGAACACGATGTTGACATCGTGGGTGGTTTAGCATTTAAACGTGTACCAGATTTCATGCCGTGCGTATTTAAAGAAAAAGAACCGAAACAATTCTTTCCGATATTACCGACAGTCTTTCAAGAAGTCGATGCAATAGGGTCTGGTGGTATTCTAATAAAAAGAGAAGTCTTCGAAAAAATAACATATCCTTGGTTTGAGACGTATTATGACGATACAAAAAGACATTGGTCTGTAGACATGGATTTCTGTATAAAAGCAAAAAAAACAGGATTTAAAATATTCGTTGACCCTGCATGTGAGATGGGACATATGGGCAATTCACAAGTAATTAAAAAAGAACATTTCTTAAATTATAATAAACCTAAATCAGATACGTCTCAATGATAAAGACATTAAACATAGGCGTCTTTGACCCTAAAAACATACATCAAGCTTCTCCGTATCCGGGTGATAACGTATTTGCGAAAGGGTTAGAAAAAGTAGGGTGCTGGGTTAATCGATTCGATTATCGTTCTATGACGACACCAAATTCTGATTTATTGTCTGCTGCAGAAAATTTTCAACCCGATATATTTTGGTTCGGTAAGGCAGAAAGAATCGAAGAAAATACAATATGCCTGTTGAAGAAAAAATTTCCAAAAGCGACTTTTGTAAAATGGGCAGCAGACGTTCGACATGAACCGACGGCGCACGATATGGCACATAACAGACATATGGATTGGTTCTTTGGGACATTCGGTGGAGAATATCTAAAGAAACATTTGACTCCAAATATGAAAGGAGTCTGTTCGATCCTAACGTTCACTGATTCTGATTTCTATAAAAAAATAAATGGTGGGCCCGAATTTCAGTCTGACATATTGTGGACTGGAAGACAAAGCATTGGAGACAATTTGGCAAGAAATCAGATAATTGCATACATTGATTTTTTAGAAAAAACTTCAAAACGTTATAAAGCAAGAGTGTTTGGTATTCAAGGCAAACTCTGGCTTGGATATCCTAATTATCTTTATTATATTTCTGGAACAAAAATAGGTATCGGTTCGAATAGTTTCGAACGTCGAAAATATTCTTCTGATAGACTTGGGAATTATATGGCATGCGGTACGTTTTATTTGACAGAATACGTCGAAGGAATAGAACAATGCTTCAGACAAGGGGAACATTTAGATTGGTTTACTACAATTGACGAATTAAAAGAAAAACTTGAATATTATCTTGAAAACGACGAAGAAAGAGAACGAATTGCTAAAGCAGGTCAAAAATTTGTTTTAGACCATTTCGATACTGGACCGCTGGTGCAAAATCTATTGACAGTCATCCAAACCGGTAAAAAAAATTATTATTGGGACGACTTTTACACAAACTAATATGACAACAATTGAAAGAAAAAACCACACAATAAATGAAAATCGTTTTCTTGAAGTTATTACTGGAAGACCAATCATAGGATTTTTTAGATGCCCGAAATGTAAAACATTTTCTAGCGTAAGAATAAATTCAATCTATTCAGACGGTCGATCGAATATTCCTATGCAATGTTCTAGAGGGGAAGCATGTGGGTTTAAAGACTATATAAAATTAATTGACTACTATGGAAGTGAAATTTATGCATAATACAATAACGTCATATCTACAATGTTATAAACGACCAGACTATCTTGTAGAACAAATAGAAGCAATTAAAAAACAAACAATTCCAACTAGTAAATTTGTTATAGTTCATAATGAAGGCGGAATGGAAATTGATTATGCTTCTGCTTATTTTTCTGGAAAGCCCCTTGATGTGTTTTACGCAAACCCAAATCAAAAATTTCATTTTAGATTTACTATAGCATTATTAGCATCTACAGAATACGTTGCATTTTTTGACGACGACACAATACCTGGCGAAAAATGGTTTGAAAATTGTATAGACACAATTAAAAGACACGACTGTGTATGTGTAACAAATGGAAGAATTTATACGCACGATAAAAGAAGCCCATGGTTATGTCCAGGGTGGGGAAATCCATCGACAAAAGAAATTGAAGTAGACTTTGGTGGACATGCCTGGTTTTTAAAAACAGAAAATTTAAGATACATGTGGCAAGATAAAATACATAATATAAATAATGGTGAAGACATAATGTTATCTGCCAATTTAAAAAGATTCGGCGGGATTCCAACATTTGTACCACCCCATCCGCCTACGGATAAGTCTCTTTGGGGCTCTGGGGATAAGGCCGTGAAATATGGTAGTGACGAGGTGGCAAGCTGGATTGTTAATCCTATTCATTTTGAAGAAAGAGTCGAATTAATTGAAAAATATATTAAATCAGGTTGGAAAACTTTAAAATAATATGAAGATAAATCTTGGCAGCGGAGTATCAAATATAGAGGGATATACAAATGTAGACATTTTTCCTTTAAAAAACGTGGATATTGTGCATGACTTAGAAAAAATTCCGTATCCTTTTGAATCTAATTCTGCCGACGAAATATACACCAGTCATTTTCTAGAGCACTGTTCTTTTTCTTCGATACCAAATATATTAGCGGAATGTCAGCGAATTTTAAAACCTGAGGGTATTCTATATATTATTGTGCCATGTTTAGAATGCTCGATGAAAACATTTTTAGAAGCAAACGAAGAAGACAGAGACAAATGGGGATGGAAACTCGAATATATTTTTGGAAATCAAGGAAGAGCTCAAGTAGGACAACAATATCACAAAACGGGATTCACACAAAAAAGATTAGAAAAATTAGTAAGGTCGTCTGGATTCGAAATAATATCAAATGTCGAAATACACAATAGCAAAAACAATTGTATACATTTAAAAGCATTAAAAATATGAAAATCGTAGTAACAGGAGGCGCTGGATTTATTGGTTCTCACCTCGCGGATAAATTAATTGAGCTTGGACATCGTGTCATTGTCATTGATAATTTATCAACGGGCAATATTGATAATATAAACTATAAAGCAGAATTTCATCAGCTTGACATTGGTGAAGATTTTGCTAGAGATGTTTTAAAAAAACTTTTAAAAAACGTCGACTATGTTTTCCATTTAGCAGCAAATGCAAGAGTAATGGAATGTTTAGAAAATCCATTTCTTGCGCATGATTCAAATGTCGCCGGAACGATTAATGTATTAGAGGCATGCCGAAAAAATGACGTAAAAAAGATTATACATACTTCAACATGCAGCGTATATGGTATTCCCTTGGAAATCAATATGCCAATAACAGAAGTAACTAAAATCGATTTAGTTCATACTTATGGAGCTACAAAATACATGCAAGAAATATATGTTGATTTATTTACAAAGTTATATGGATTATCTTCTGTAATTCTAAGATACTTCAATGTCTATGGAACAAAAAGACAAGCCGAAACAGGAGCATATCCAAACGTATTGGCAGCATTTTCAAGACAAAAAAGAGAATTTGGAAAAGTATTTGTTACTGGAGATGGAGAACAAACTAGAGATTTTGTGCACGTTTTTGATGTGGTCGATGCAAACATCAAAGCTATGGAATCTGACTTCAAAAATGCAGAAATATTTAATATTGGTTCGGGTAAGCGTTCAACGATTAATGAGCTTGCCGATAGATTTGACTGTGAAGTCGAATATATTGAACCAAGACCTGCTGAAGCAAGACATCTTTATAGTGACTGTACAAAAGCAAAACAATCATTAAATTGGGAGCCGACCGTTCCATTAAAAGATGGAATAGACGGATATATAAATTCATGAAAATACTTTTAACGGGCGGGCAAGGATTTATTGGAAGTCATCTGATTGATAATTTATTAGCAAAGGGACATACAATAATGATTTTTGACCGCTATTTTGAACCAGAAAAATACGTCGAGTATGGGTGGGACGAAAAAGACGTATTATTTATGCTTGGTGATCTGAAAGATAGAGATGCTGTATTTGAAGCAGTCAATCTATGTGACATTGCAGTTAATCTTGGTGGTCTTTTAGGCACCTCAGAGATGATAAACAACCCAATACCAGCTGTAGAAGTTAATATATTAGGCGCATTGAATGTTTTTGACGCTGTAAGACTGTATAAGAAGCGTGGTTTTCAGATCGCGGTAGGTAATCATTGGATGAACAACCCTTATTCCATCACGAAAAGTACGGCAGAGCGTTTGGCTTTAATGTACAATAAGGAGCATGGTACAGATATTAGGGTTCTTAGAGGCATGAACATTTATGGAGAACGACAAAAACATAAACCGATACGAAAAATCTTCCCAAATCTTGTTATTCCAGCTCTTCTTAATGAGGATATTACAATATACGGCACTGGAGAACAGATAATGGACTTAATTTATGTCAAAGATTTTGTCGAAGTAATATCAAGAGCAATAATATACAATGGAATACCTAATAATGTCATTTATGCTAGTGGAGTTGGCGGAGGAATGACTATAAACAGGGCAGTCGACATGGTATTGAAATTAACGAATTCAAAATCCAAAATAAACAGAGTCCCGATGCGTGCTGGAGAAGATAAAACTTCGATCGTTGAAATAACAGAAGAAGAATGGGAGATTTCTAAAAAATATTTGAACTATGGAAAAGAAGATTTAACACCGATGGAAGAAGGAATGAATAAAACTATACAATGGTATCGAGATAATTTACAAAAATTCAAATGGACGGGATAAAAATATCGATCGTCGCTCCAATAATGTGTCTAAATGACGAAAATGCAAGAATGACAGCCAAAATGATATCAGATATCAATTCTAGTAAAACTGAAATTTCAGAATTTATAATTGTAGACAATGCGTCGACTCATGGTGTAGAAGAAATGAAAAATGGGGCTGACATTTATTTAAAACAAGAAAAAAATCGAGGTTGGGGAGGGGGAATAAATGTTGGAATGTCTATTGCCAAAGGAGATTATTTTGTCTTTGCCAATAATGATATAGAAGTCAAACCAGGTTGGGCAGAAAAACTAATCGCAAGGTTCGAATCAAATCCAAAGATTGGGACAATTTCGATGAACGAACGAGGCGGATTCAGCGGAGCATTTTTTGCAATCCGAAGAGAAATCTATGAGAAAATAGGAGAATTCGATGAGACTAATTTTCCATTGGGTCATGCTCAAGACTGCGATTATTTATATCGTCTGATGAAAGAAGGTTGGGATGATAATGTTTTATTATTAGACGGTTATAAACACCATTGTCGAAAGACTTACAATCAAAAAGAATTCAAAGATAAATATTTGCATCATGTCAATTTCTCAAAAAGCGATTTTCATTTAAAATGGGGGTTTAAGGAAATGCAATGGGAAGCAAGAGGGCACGCAGATTGGACAGCAACATTGCTTGCTCACCCAGAAAAAGATCGATTTAATGAGTATGAAAAGATAAAACAACAGTATGACGCGTCAAGACAGAACTTGCCAGCAAAAACACTTATTGTTTCGTATGACGACCTATGGGAAGGCAATGACCACTGGGAAGAATTCGAAAAACTTGCAGATGAGTTTCCTGGATTTAAAGTTACATTTTTTGTCATTACTGGCAAATGTTCTGAAAAGTTTTTAAAAAAAATACAAAAACCATGGGCAGAGCTTGTATTTCATAGCTGGGAGCACTCTGGATTATGGCAACATTGGTCGAAGAATGAGACAAAAACATGGCTTCAAAAGTATTCAGCACCGCCATACAACTTCAAAAAAGGATTTAAAGCACCCGCGTATAAAATGACAGACAACATTCAAGATGCATGCGATGAATTAGATTATTGGATAGTTTCGTCACCGACAATACCAACTCGTGTGAAAAAACATTGGTACACATACCCATCTGAAGGCATAATGCACTATGAGTCATATTCAGAAGCATACGGTCATTTACAAAATAAAGATTTTTCTAAATTGATTGATGATGTCAGACAATTCTGTAAAACGCATAATGTAACATTCAAATTTATTTCTGAAGTAATAATTACACAATAATATGCAAAATGCTATCAATATTGTTTATAGTGATTTTTCAAGGCGTCTAAATAAACCGTCTGATTGGTGGGAATACCGGTTAGATATTTTTAAGAATTACACATTAAATAGTTTAGCAAATCAGACAAATAAGAATTTTTGGTTCATGCTAAATCTTAGAGATAAATTTCCAAAAGAATTGATGTCAAAGTTAGATACAATATTATGCAATTTTTCAAATTCGTCTGGAATTCCTCATTTTTATACATACCCTGACGACATCGACGATTTGCCAAAACGTGCAAGAATGCATTTACCAGAATCTGAATATATTTTTTTAACCCGCATTGATTCTGATGATTTATACCATCAAGACGCAATTGCAGAAATACAAACGCATGAATATCGACATCGCGGTGCACTTGTTTTCCAAAAAGGGTATTGTTATGACGTCGAAAACAAAAGATTACAACATTATCAGATGCCGTCGCCTCCGTTTTGTACAATTTTATTTCCAAGAGAAGTATTTATTGACGTGAATAAAGCAAGAGAATATATGAACATTCAGGGACACGATCAAGTGTTTGGCCAAATGAATTCGATTGCATTATCTGAAAATAAATTTATTGTGCTAATTCATGGCAAAAATAACCGTTCACAGTATTTCAAAAATCAATTTGGTCGAATTGAAATTTCAGAGTTAGAGCATTCTAAAATATTAAAACAATTTGGATTATGAAACGAATACGGGAAGAAAATATAAATACAACACATTATTGGGATAATTTTGCAAATTCTGCTTACACTGAAGCAGATCGAAAAAGAGGGGGCAACCTTTGCAAATTCGGAACAGTCATTCAGCATATTAATACGAATTACTCTATTCTTGACGTGGGCTGCTTAAATGGAAATTTTTATAATTATATTGTCGATAGAGAATTTGCATGCAGTAAATTCACTGGAGTAGATTTTTCTCCAAAATTAATCAGTCTTGCAAAAGAAAGATTCCCAGACCAAGAATGGCAAGTTGCATCTTGTTATGAATTACCCTTTGCAGACAACTTATTTGACTATGTGACAGCGATGGAATTGTTTGAACATATCGACGATCCATTGAGAGCGCTTCTAGAACTACAGCGAGTTTGTCGAGAAGACGGAACAATTATTTTGACTACACCGAACTCATTAAAAATCGATGATGCCGCGCATGTGTTTTCGTTTGAGCCAGGAGACATATTTTCATTGTTGTCTTCTATTAGTTCAGACGTTAGAATTAGACTAACATGCTCAAACAATAGAAACATTGTCGGAATCGCTGTTAACAATTACAAAAAACCGCCTCTTGTATGAAAAAACAGTGCTTCATTTTAGGAACTCGTCCAGAAATAATAAAAATGGCAACATTGATTAAAACAATGAAGCCTTTTGTATTGCATACGGGACAACATCGGGAACTAGCTGAAGAAGCTTTTAAAATTTTTGATATATCACCAGACGTCAATTTGGATTTAATGTCGTCAAACCAAAAATTATCTCATTTTATTATAAACGGAGCAAAAGCAGTAGACAAAATTGTCAAAAAACATAAATTTGATAGAATATTGGTACAGGGAGATACTTCTACAGCGCTGATAGGAGCGACCGTTGCCCATGTCAATAGGATTCCCCTTGTGCACCTCGAAGCAGGGCTTAGAAGTGGAGATAGACGCAATCCTTGGCCCGAAGAAGTGTTTAGAACAGTAGTCGACCACATGGCTGACGTATTATTAGCGCCAACAGAAGAAAATGCCAAAAATCTAAAAAAAGAAAACGTTAAAGGAGACATACACGTCGTAGGAAATACGATCATCGACGCATTAAATCTGGTAAAACCAAGATTATCTACGATTCGTCCATACGTCGAACCATACATTTTACTAACAATGCATCGTCGAGAAAGTTTTAGTAAAGACATTTACACAGTGTTTTCTGTAATAAAACAATTGTCAGACAAAATAAAAGTTGTATTTCCGATGCATCCAAATCCAAATGTAAAAAAAGCAGCAAAAGTAGTCGGAATATCTACAATCGAACCACTAAATTATTTAGATTTTTTATGGCATCTTAAACATTGCGAATTCGTGATGAGTGATTCTGGCGGGATTCAAGAAGAAGTACCAGAATTTAATAAACCTATTTTAATCTTAAGAAAAGTCACAGAACGACAAGAAATTTTAAATACGAAAAATGCATTTTTGACAACGTTCGAAAAAAGTGATATATACGATAAAATTAATAAAATAAAAGAAATAAAACAATGTCAGTATTTCAAAAATCCATTCGGGGACGGGAAGACGACATTAAGAGTAAGGAATATTTTAGACTAAAAAGAAAAAATAAAAAACAAAAAGTCTGTGTGATTTCTTTAACTCATAATCGTCCAAAATATATTGAAAGAAGTTTTGAAAGTCTTTATAAAAGAGCGGGGTGTAAATTCACTCATTATGTTTTTGACGACGCCTCTGACGATGAAACAAGGGCTGTTTTAAAAAAATTAAAATCAAAATACGGATTTATTTTATACTCAAATGAAGAACGTTTAAATATATATTTAAACTTTCATAAGAACGTTCGAGAAATTCCAGACACATTCGATTACTATATAAAAATGGATAGTGATATTGAAATTCTTAGCGACGGTTTGATTTCATTGGCTTTAAGAGGATTTAATTATCCAGAGAAGATAAGTGGAATTGTTCCAAGAGTCGAAGGAATACGTAATGTTGATCGATATGAACATCAGATAGAATTCTTTGGTGGACATGCAATAAAATTCAATGCTCCTATCGTCTATGGTTGTTTTCTTATACTGACTAAGGAAGCATTTTTTACTTTCGAACGAATGTCAGATAAAAAACTTTTAAAATGTGAAGAAAAATGGGGAGTTGATTCGATGTTATATGACCACGCTCTAAAAGTAGGAAAATTTCTAATAATGGAAGATTTAAGTGTATATCATATCGACAATGCTTATGGACAACGCCGAATCGATAAAGATTATTTTACCAACCGCAAAAGATGGAATATAATAGATAATATAGAGGTATTATGTATGAAAACATCCGAAAAGATATATCCGAGCTATTTAAATCGCTCAGAATATGAAAAAATTCGAACTATTTCTCCAGATAATCTAGACGAATTTATTGAACGATGTAAAAAATATATTAAGGACCATACCTCTATCGAAAAAGAAGCGCTCGAGGCAGAAAAGAAAACTGAAGAAGAAAAAGATTTTTTTGAAAAAAATGCTTTGGTGGATATAATATATAAAATATCTTCACCTCTCAACTACCCACCTGATAAAAATATTAAACACGGCACGTTCAAATATTTTGCAGCAATTCCAGACTGGGCAAAGAACAATCATCTTCTTGTAGTCGAAAAAGAAAAATTTTGTCGAAATAAAGAAATAATTAAAACAGACGATCCAGAATAACAAAGGTCGAAGAATTATCAAAATAGTAATATATCTTCAAACATGAGAGTAAAAGTAAAATTTTTAAGCCCGATGACTAAAAATGGAAAACGAAGAGAAATCGGAGAAACATTAGAAATTGATTCTATTCAAGCAATGTTGCTCGCGAAAAAAGGAAATGTAGAAATACCCGGATATACGATTAAAACAATTGAACAGACGATTTTTGTAGATACTCTTATCCCGATTGAAGACAAATAACGCATGCAAAATATTGAACACGGTCTGGCAATGAAGAAAAAAATGTCTGGTCATCTTAAGATCGAACTGAATGGCGAAATTGTTGTCGATAAGCATAATACTTTCACAGACGTAGGCGACGCTCATGTAGCAGACCAATTAGATGCGTCACCTGGCGAAGCTGCAATGGGTTGGATGTCAATTGGAACAGGTAGTACACCATTTTCAGTTTCAAGCACCACTTTAAATTCTGAAATTGATAGAAATGCATTGACTGGTGGATATCCTGAACAGCAAGCAGGTGGAAGTGACAATGTAGTCGTTTACAAAGCGACATGGGCTGCAGGAGACGGGACTGGCGCTTTAGTAGAAGCTGGAATTTTCAATTCATCTGTGACAGATGCTGGAACATTGCTTGCAGCATCGACATTCCCAGTAATTAACAAGGGTGCATCAGACACCTTAACAATTACTTGGTCAGTTACGGTCGGTTAAGCCAGTTATTCATAATTGGCTGTTTAAACAGCAAAATATGCTCTGGCTTGTGAATATTTGTCTCTCATACTATTCATAAGCCAGCTAGAGAGACAGCATATTAGACATATTATTAAAAGCAGGTCAAATGCTAAAAATATGGAAAATAAAAGAATAAAAATTACTGTTGGTGTACCCAATTCATCTGAATTTTTGCATCGAAAGTTCGTTCAAAGTTTAATGAGTTTAGAATATCCTCAAAATACTGATGTGAATTTTACTATGATTTATGGATATCAATTACCTTTTGCTAGAAATAAAATAGTAGAAGAAGCTCTAAAAAACCATTCTGACTATCTTCTTTTTATAGATGCCGATATGGTTTTTCCACCAAAGTTATTAATTAAATTGTTATCTCATGATGTCGATATTGTTAATGCATTAGCATTTCGAAGAACTGCGCCACATTACCCGTGCATTTTTAAATGGGATGAAGAAAAAAAATGTTATGAAACGATGGCATACTATTCTGGACTTCAAGAAGTAGACGCGACTGGCATGCCCGCAATTCTAATAAAAACAGATGTCTTTAGAAACATACAAAAACCTTGGTACTATTATAGAGATAATCTGTTTTCATCAGATTTGACATTTTGTGAAAATGCTAAAAAAGCAGGATATAAAATTTTAATAGACACAGATTTAAAAATCGGTCATCTGGGTGAAGAAATAGTCGTCGATGAACAATTTTATTTAAACCATTTATCTATAGAAGAAAAAGAAAAATGGAATTCTCAAATGAGAGAATTCATAGAAAAGAAAGCAGTCGAAAAGGAGAACTTTAAAAGATGAAAATTTTTGTAGCAATCTTAAACGAGGGGTGGGTGAGAGTAGAACTTGCATCTAAACTTGTCAGATGGACTCAAGAACAAAAACAACACGAGATTTATTTAGTTTTTTCAAATCTGAGACCCATCGAACACAATAGAAATACTTTAGTTCAAGAATTTTTAAAATCTAATAATGATTATTTGTTAATGATAGACTCAGACAATATTCCTGCTAAAAACCCAATAGAACTTATTCATTTTCAAAAAGACATTATTTCATGTCCAGTCTGGATTTATCAGCAAGGTCATAAACACTTAAATGTCTATCGACAAAAAGAAAATGAAGATTATTTAGTACCCATTGAAAATGAAAAAGGTTTGAAAGAAATAGATGCAACGGGCACAGGAGTTATTCTACTTTCAAGAAAAGTTCTTGAAACTATTAAAAAACCATTTGAAAGAAAATTTGATGAAAATGGAATAGAAGAAATAGGTCAAGATATTTATTTTTCAATGAAAGCAAAAGAAGCAGGGTTTAGACTTTTCACACACTTTGATTATATTTCAAAACATTATAAACTTGTAGAATTAAGTTCACTATAAAATATGGCAATAACTTTAAAAAAGACAAATTTTGCAAAATCTACTCTTGCAGAATCGATAACTTCAACAAATTCAGAATTTGATATTTTTGCAGGAGATGGTGCAAAATTTCCATCGACTGGCGTATCTAATATTTTTAGAGCAGTTATTTGGGACGCTTCATATTCGACACCAGAACAAGATTCTACTAGAGAAATAGTAGAAGCATATCGAAGTGTCGATGATACTCTTGTAGCAACTCGTGCTCAAGAAAGTACTTCTGCAAAAGCATGGAATTCTGGTGATAGAATTGCTCTAGTTTTAACTGCTGCTACTCTTCTTGAATTAGAAACTGAAATAAACACAAAAGCTCCCTCAACGTCTCCAACATTCGCTACTTCAATAACAGGTTCTTATCTCACAGCTTCAGAAATTTTAATAACAGATGCTGATAAAAAGATAATATCCGCGCCAGTCGCATCTTATCCCTCTTTGACAGAACTCACTTATGTAAAAGGGGTAACTTCTGCAATTCAAACGCAACTAGGAACAAAGGTAACTTCGGGCGGAGCGTTGGGAACGCCGTCATCAGGTACTGGTACAAATATCACAGGAATACCAGCAGCGAATATTCTCGCAGGAAGTTTTGGTGCGGGTGCGTATGTTATAAGCACATCGCTTCAAGTCGCTACAATAGAACTCGGACACGCTACTGATACCACCCTCTCTCGTTCAGCCGTAGGAGTTTTAGCCGTAGAAGGCGTAGTTATCCCGTCAATTTCAAGCACAAATACGCTCACAAACAAAAGAATAACTAAGCGAACAGGAACTGCAACATCTAGCGCTACTCCAACAATCAACACCGACAATGTTGACTTCTATTCACTCACCGCACAGGCAGTAGACATCACATCTTTTACTACAAACCTTTCGGGAACTCCAACAGAAGGACAAACTCTTTGGATTGCAATTACAGGAACTGCCGCACGAGCAATTACTTGGGGTGCATCATTTGAGGCAAGCACGGTCGCCTTGCCAACTACTACAGTAACCACTGCACGGCTTGATGTGGGTTTTGTATGGAACACGGTTACAAGTAAGTGGCGATGTGTAGCTACGAGTTAGGAATTATGATTAAATAAATATATGGCAATAGCAATAGATACATCAACATCAACAGCAACAGGTACAAGTGCCACCGTTACAGCAAACGGACATACCTGTACTGGTTCAGATTTAATACTTTTCTGTGGCATCTCTATTAGAAGTACCAGAACAATTACAGTTGCACCAACATACAATGGTGCTACTATGACGCTTGCTGGAACAACATCAGGAACTTCTGGTATCACAAATCGTCTATATTATTTATTGAATCCGACAACAGGTTCAAGTATTGCTGTTGTGGCGACCCAAAGTGCTTCTGATAATTTCGCAGTGGCGACAATTTCTTACTCTGGAGTTAATCAAACAGGACAACCAGACGCAACATCGAGTGGAGGACCGACAACCACAACAGCATACTCACAATCTGTTACATCTGTCGCTGATAATTGTTTTGCTGTGTTATGGGGAGATGGAAATGGAGGGGCGGCACTTACTGCGGGTGCAAATACCACGATAATAAATCAACCAGAAGTAGCATTTACAGGAGCTTTTCTGATCGCAAGCACTGCTGCTTTAGGCTCGGCAGGAATTTTTACATTAGCAGTAACATCCGCTTCACAAACCTTTGCTGGATGTATGGCTTCTTTTGCTCCAGTCGCCTCCGCAACAGATAAATTCTTCTCATTATTTTAAATATGAAAAAATCAATATCACAATTTGAATATGAGCTGAGTGTCGCCATGGCCAATCAAAACCTTTTCAATAAAAATATTGAGAAAATGCTTGAAGGACACGAAAAGAGATTAGAGATAGCCAAAGCTTCAGTAATTAACTTATTAAACTAATATGGAACCATTAACACCTGATACCACACTCCAAGAAGATTTAACCGTTGCCGGTCAGAGAAGAATCAATCTGATTTGGGAAATCACACAGGCGATAATAGCCATAACTATTTCTTTTGCGGCAATCTATATAGCAATCTTTACCATTGAAAGCCAGCTACTTGCCAACGCCTTTTTCTTAATAGTTGGATTCTATTTTAGTAGAACAAATCACGCTTCAATCGGAGGGACGGGAGCGAAACCTACTCAACCTTATCAAGGAAGATAATATGCAATATTAAAATAATATGGTATTTGGTTCATCTTTATACGGAACTACAACATTTGGTGATTCTGAGTTAGTGCCTTTTTCTCAGAATTTTAGTGATGCTCTTTCTTTGTCAGAAACTCTATACAAAAACACGGGTTTGACTTTGTCTGAAGTTCTTT
>Ga0210043_1001397_pt1 | contig 20167 bp, 29 predicted proteins | sample CryGeymet201501t_FD_183990 | JGI IMG/M metagenome (GOLD analysis project Ga0210043, IMG submission 183990) | Groundwater microbial communities from Crystal Geyser aquifers in Utah, USA - Crystal Geyser metaG 2015-01t (SPAdes) (version 2) | ecosystem: Environmental > Aquatic > Deep subsurface >... | reverse complement strand
AAAAACCAGTTGCCCCAAAAAGTCAAGGGCTAGCCCTTGACAGCGCAACACCGTTGGCGGTTTTGCGGGTATTGACAAAAACCGTCAATCCGTTTATAATTTGTCAACGGTGGCGGGATCGCCGTAAGAGGATAAAATGAAAAACGAAAAGACGACGTACACGCAAGGGCCGTGGAGAATCGGGGACGCGGGGCGGACCGTATTCGGCGCGCCCAATGGGGACCCATCCCCTGAAACCGTAGCGCGTGGATTGAGCCGCGCGAATGCGCGCCTTATCGCGGCCGCCCCTGACTTGTTGGAAGCGGCGAAAGCGGCTGAAGATATCGTAGCGATGCTGGCTAGAGATTATGGGCTGGAAGGGCTATTCTCCTACGACCCACAATCCACTACAGGGATAGTCCGGCGGTTCCTTTCTGGAGTCCGCGCAGCAATCTCCCGTGCCGAGGGGGCCGAGTCATGAGCCGCTACCCCGGAAAATGCACGATCGAAACGATTGGGTCGTATGCGCACCGATAACTAAAGGAGAGAATAAAATGCCGAAATTGAAATGCCGTACCGTTTACACTTATAAGGAATTGGACCAGGAAGCAAAGGACCGCGCTTTTGCGGACTGGGAAAAGCGCCAACAATCGGATCCTTTCACGCCTCGGCAAGAAGAGATTTTCGGCGGCTTGGGGGCGTTATGCGACAAAACAAGCGGGGTAACACTGAAAGACTATGATTTATGCGCTTTCAGGTACTCATCCCTTAAAGTCGAATTCGCGCAAGAGGAAGCGGCCGAATTGCACGGCGCGCGCGCTATGGCATGGGTCGAAAATAACTTATTATCCCTGCTGCGGGTACCGTGGGGCCTACCCAAGCTTAAACCTGGCGCGCCATTGCCTGATGGGTATAGTCGTTCGTTGGTCCCGCAGAACAAAGAATACCCTCATGGTCTCCTCGATTGTGACGCGGTTCACCACATAACCCGGTACACGAAACCGGGCGCTATCCCGTCATGTCCGTTTACTGGCTATTACGCCGACGACGACTATCTTAATGCGCTCCTTGAATCGGTGCGCGCTGGCGATACGCTTAGGGAAGCATTCGAGGGACTGGCGTCCGAATACTGCCGATTGATCGAACAGGAAATCGAATACAATCAATCGCGTGAATGTTTCGAGGATGGGGCCGCGCATGACGGGGAATATTTGGTGGATGGGGAAGCCGTTTAAGGCGGTTTAAAAATCTAGGCGCACTATTGGGGCGCGGCCGTAAAATAGAGGAGACAAAATACCATGACCAAAAAATATGAAAACCCCTGTCCGGTTCTCGCCGGCACTTGTGAGGGCAAAAACTGGAAACCGAAGTCCATTTATGGGACTTCGGTCAAAGCCGCTCGGCAGCCCCGGCTACGGGTTCGCAATCATCCTTCGGCCCCGCTTTCGGGGCCGTTGGATGTATGGCGGGCTTGCGCGGATTTCCGCGCGGAACAGCGCGAATTCTTCGCGGTGTTTTGTCTCGATGCTTCACACCGTGTCATTTTGCGCGAAGTTGTCAGCGTGGGGACCCTCACGGAATCGCTTGTGCATCCTCGGGAAGTTTTCCGACAGGCGATTGCTTGCGGGGCTGCGGCTATCATCGCGGTTCATAATCATCCTTCAGGCAATTTTTGCCCGAGTCCCCAGGATAGGGAGGTTACTGCACGGCTGAAAAAGGCGGGGGTTATTTTGGGAATCCTCGTCCTCGATCATGTCATTGTGTCTTCGACCGGACACGGGCGGGCGGTATGAAATTAAAGGATGAAATGGAAAAGTTCGGATCGTTGCGCGACTGGGGGGCTGCCTTGGGCGTGTCCCATGAGGGCCTTAGACAAACACTCAAAAAGGCCCGGCCGGATGATTTGGCAGTTCTCCGGCTTCGCGTTTTGGGGGTTTTGAAATTGGTCTCCCGGAATCGGTTCCGGGCTTGACACGGCAAGGCTCTATAGGTACAATGTAGCAACGCTCGATCCCTGGCGGTTTCGAGAAGCCCCGCGACCTTAAACAAGTCGCGGGGCTTATCTATTTTGTGCTTGACTTATTGCGCTATTTTGAACTAAAATTTGTATGTCGTTGAAATCGCCAGGGGGTTTAAAGAGTGTCCAATCTTTCCGAAGCCGTCCAATCCGACGAAAAAATTTGCCCGCATCTTCCCGCGATGGCGCGAGAAGTAAAGAACCCTATCAGCGGGGTCATTACGGTTCAACCTGTATTCATGCCTTGCGCCGGGGATCGTTGCGCCCTGTTCACTGCGTGCCAGGGCGACGAAAGTCCGGCCGCTCTCTATAACGACGCGCTCGATCGTATCGAGGAACTTGCGGAACAGGGGAAGGCCCTGCTTTCGAAGCTGGAAGGGCTCGAAAAGATCGCTTCTAACCCGCTTGTTTCCCGGTTCTTTGGCGGGAAAAAGCCGTCTGCATAACCGATTTCGGCCCCGTTTTCGGGGCCGTTTTTCGTGTCTGAATCGCGGCGATGCGTCCGACTACAGGCCGAAAAATGAAGCATCCCGGCGTTGCGCCGGGGGAGTGAAAGTCATATGACGAAAACCCAGGAAAAGCCGAAAGCCGGAAAGATGGACAAAGAAGATTACAAATCGCGGGGCGAACTGTCCGGCGCGGCTAAGGCCCTGCTCGACAAGATGGGAGGCGGCAAAGCGTTGTCCGGCGTGTTGTATCCCTCGGTGCAGTTCTTCGGCAACGAGAACGGCGAACCGATCGCGCCGGGTCGTTATCTCGCTTGCCGTTATGAGGGAAGCCGGGTCGTCAAGACGATGATTCGTGGCAAGGAAGCGGAATCGACCTTGCATAAGGCCGCGTTGATCGAAACGAACGCGCCTTTGGGCAAATGGGACCGCGAAACGAGGACCCGCGTTCCCCATGAGGCGAAGGCGGGGGAGATTATCGAGTTTTTTGGCGCGGGCCAGCTCGATAAGGTTCTCGCGGGCGTGGAAAACGGTTCGCGGGTTCTGATCGAATACCAGGGCAAAGACGGCGAATTTCATCGTTTCGCCGTCATTGGGATCGGTCAGCAGTAGGCGTTCGCCGTCCGGGACTTCCAAGGCTTCGGCCCGCTTCGCGTGTCCCGGCGCGGAGCGGGCCTACTAATTTCCATGCCGACAAAATCTAAATCTAAATCTAAATCTAAACCTATACGTGAGTCTTTTTGCTCGACGTGCCGCGAGCGGCGAATAATTTTGCTTCGGGCCGGCGCCGAAGTTTGCTCTTTATGCGGTTCAAGACCATGATATTTTCCGTTTATTATGCGGGCCCAAAAACCGGGAAGCGTGTAAAGTATTCTGCCAGGCGCAAACTAGTCGCGATCGTTCGCTATGGTGCGTATGTCTGGACGTTCAAACCGTCTTTCAGCGCCCGAATTACAAAGGATATTTTCCTGGCATGGCTTGCGGCGCAACGAAAGAAAGAACGCCGACGCAGAGCGAGAGCAAAGGCAAGAGCGGAAGCGGCGAAGCGTAAGAAGGAAGTCGAGGAATTTGAAGCGCCCGTAAAACCCCGCGTCGGAAAGCTGACGCGGAGAACGCCGGAGCCGGAATGGGTCCCAGTAGAACTAGAGGAACGATCCTTTGAACAACAGGTGGCCAAATTTTCGCAAACCGTTGAGGGCGACCCAATCGTTTACAACAAGCAAACGGCCGGGCTCGAAGTCATAGACCTTTCTGATCGTTTCATGGCCCCCGATCCGACGGCGAAAACTCCGGAAGCGTTCGGCGGGAAATATTGGCGTGTGATCCGTATTTGGACCCTCGCCTATAATCCAACGACGCGCCGGTATACGCGCTTTTCCTACGCGCGGGAAATCAAGCGCACTACCTCGTGGGAAAAACTTTTGCAGGAAGTTGCGGCGCTCGAATCAGAACGCATAGCGGCGGCTGAAAAAGCCGAGTATATAACCGACTGGGGCGTGTTTGCCTGGACGGCATACGCCGGGGGATAACATGATGGGTCCTAAGAAAATTCTTCCCGAGTTCGATGACAACGGCGCACCGATTTTTCCCGAGAGGAAAATTTCGCCGCGCGCCTTGCAGTTCAGTTACGACGAAATTCCCGATCATCCGGGCGGGTGTTTTCTATGATCGCCCAAGCCCAAGACGAACTTGAACGGTGTCTTAGCTACGCGAAAGAAAACAAATTGCTGACCTGGGGCGAGATTACCGATGCCCTTTGGCCCGATAGCGAACCGGAAACACGGCAACGGAGGCAGGAAATCTTAGTGCGCGAGTACATGAGGCGATGTGCTTAAAACGGTCAACCTTCCGCCGCATTTACGCTTCGGTATCCGTGGACTTCAGGGCGGGGCTGCGAAAACAGGGAACCTTGTTATTTTCGCCGGGGATACTGAAACGGTCCGGGGGCGGCCTCATACGGTGCAGATTGTCGGGGTCGACGATTTTACGCTAGATTTTGTCGATGAGGAATCTATTTTCCCGGTTTTTTGGAAATGGGTACGGGCCCGGTCAAAGCGCGACGCGACGAACATTGTGTATTTTCATAATCTCAACTTCGATTTGCGCGTGTTGTTCGCCAGTTACCATCTTCCGATTTACGATCAATACAACGATGTTTCCTTGACGATCTCGCTTGACGGCGAACCCGATCCGGTTTCTGTTAAAATGCTGTTCGGCCGCGTTAACAAAGCGACGATAAAGCAGGGTCGTATTACGGTTCATCTTTTCGATTCTAAGGCGTTCACGCAAGCGTCGCTTACTCGCTCGCTGAAGATGTTTCATATTGGGGAATCAAAATTGCCTATGCCGAGGGGCCTAGGTACGGAATGGCTCGATTCGAAAGAGTTCAAAGACTACGCGCTTCAGGATGTTTTCGCGCTTCGAAAGCTGGCGCTTCGAATAGTCGAAATTCATGAACATTACGGAGCGCGGCCCTGTATCACTTTGCCGTCGTTTTCGGCGCGTGTTTTCCGTTCTAAATTTTTGGGCCCTTTGGAAGTAATCCCTTGCCCGCCCGAACAGGTGATTCGGGCGGCGGAACTTTCCTACCACGGCGGGAAAAACGGTTTTTACTTGGAGAAACCGGAGATCCTCGAAGATGTTTTCGAAGTAGATATTTCAAGCGCCTATCCCTACGCTATGAGCGAACTTCCGCCGCTTACCTCGGGAAAATATGAGCGCGTGAAATCTTACGACCCTGGGCGTTCTGCTATCTACAAAATTGAAGGGCGCACCGATGACTACACTTATCCGCTTGTCTACGATTCTGTTTTCAAAGCGATTCCGCCCGAAACGATTTTCGACGGCGCTTGGATCACGGGTTATGAATTATCGCGCCTGTTGGGTAGCGGAACGGAATTTAAGATTGTAGACGGTTTTGCGTGGACCCCCGACGGCGGCGCGAACCCCTTTCGGCGCTTCGTGGATCATTTCTACGAAAAGAAACAATCGTCGAACCCGTCGGACCCTTTTTATTACTTCTACAAAATTGCGCTCAATTCTCTGTATGGAAAACTTGTCGGGACCGTCGAGATCAAAAGTCAGGCAAGCGCGAAGGAAGTAGAACGGCTACGCGCCGAAGGCGTGGAACTGCCGGAAGGTTTTCAACTAAATGAGCGATACGATCCCGTGTTAGATCAGTATGTAGCGATTTTGTCCGGCTGGCGGGCGGGCTCGATGTATAACCCCTTTTGGGCTTCTCAGATCACGGGGCATACTCGCGCTTATCTCTATGACCTCGAACAGAAAGTCGGCGCGGTTCATTCTGCAACGGATTCGGTAAAGGCGTTAATTCCGGTTGAAGCGGTGCCGGGTTTAGGCGGGCTGAAAGTCGAGTGCTTTGGACGCGCCTACCTATTTCGAAATAAGCTCTATTTGCATTGCTCCCGCGACGGGAATTTTTGCGGGCATACGAAGCCGCCCTATAAGTATCCCGACGGGCGGCCTATCATCGACGACGATGGGCAGCACCTTTGTAAAGTCGCTCTACACGGCTTCAAGGGTCAGGTATGGGAACTTTGGGACGCGCGGCACGATCTTATCCGGCGCGGGTTCTACGACTACGACTATACGCACGTCGTAGGCTTGCGCGAAGGGCTTCGTCGGCGCGAACAGCCTTGCGACTTTGTTACGCGCCATGATCGGATTACGATAAATGCCTAGAAAAATTTCCGCGAAGTACGTTATTTGCTCTTGCGGTATGAGCCGACTGAAAATCAAATGGCCGGGTGGAATTGCTCGGGGGGATTGCCGATTTTGCGGCACCTTTGGATTTTATCCGCGACTTTGGAACGCGAGATTTGACAGCGAGCGAAAAATAATAGGACCGAGAGGAAAATTATGATCTATAGCAAAATGGAACTTCGGTCGATGGGAATGTCTTTATTGGCGGATGCCTTTCCCGATGGGCATGACTTTTCGAATTGCATCTACTTGGACGCTGATTCGTACGGGGCCGAGGGCGAGTGCGATGTTCTTTGCCAGCTCGGAATACTCGATCGGTGCCAGGCAACTTTCGACACCTATTTAATATCGCGGGGTTACGATCCGAAAGCGACTCTTAATTTGTATAAGTGCAGAGGATAAAATGAAAATAACAAGATGCCGTTGCGGGTCAACCGTCGAACTCGTAAAAATCCAAAGGCCAACCGGGACGCGCTTTTATGCTCGGTGCTACTGCGAATGTTGTTGGACCGGGCCGGAGCGCGGAACGCCTACACTCGCGCTGAATTGTTGGAATAAGGTGATGGGCAAGCCCTCGAAATAACGCCTAAGCAACACCTTTCAACGGGCCCCGCGCTCTTGACAACGCGGGGCCCGCTTTCTATCCTAATATAAGCCAGGGATCGGCCCGCAAGCTAGACGCGGTGCCGATCCTATTTCTTTTGTACCCGGAGAGCCCATCATGTCGAAAAACGGAACGACGAAAACTCCAGCGCAAATCCGCGCGGAAGCGAAGGCCCTCGCGGCCGCCGCAATGCACAAGAAGGAAGCCGCGACCGCGCTCGCGGAGGCCGACGCGGAGTTAGAATCCGCCCATGATCATCACGAAGAAATCGAAAGTCTCGAACCGATTATCGTACCGGAAAGTCAGCCGTCCAAGTTGGAAAGCATCCTTTCCGAAATCGGAAGCGAAGGCACTTTCCAGGTTTACTACGAACAGCCGAACGGCTCCGATATGAAGCTCGGGCAGTTCGATATTCAGGATTACCCGCATAAACTTGAGGCCCTCGCGTTTCGAAAAGGCGGCGGGACCTTCAAGGTCGTTTTCCGAAACGATCAAGGACACTACAAAGGTCAAACGACGCGGACTTTCGACCCGGACACTTACGGCGGCGGCAAGCGTATGGAAGTCACGCCCTCGGTCCAGGCGACGGACACGACGGCCATGTTAACGATGTTTCAAAATCTGCAAACGGAAATGCTCCGGCAGCAGATCGCCGCTTCCGAACGAACGGAAAGGATGATGCTGGAACTCGTGAAAATGAATTCGCAGGGTCAGAGTCCTTTCGGCGGCTTGTCTCTAAAGGACATGAAGGAACTTTTCGGCGGAGACAAAAAATCCTTCGCGGATGAAGCGCGAACGATGATTGAAACGCTCGCCCTGCTCCGGGACGATGCGAATTTGGAACCGGAAAATCCCTGGGTTGCGGCGCTGACGCGGGGAATTACGATGCTTAAACCGTTTTTGGAAGCCGGGGCGGCGCGACTTGCGGCGGCCCCGGTGCAGAACGCCGGACCGGGGACGGCTCCCCCGCTTCCCGCGTTGGGTAACTCGCCCCCCCAGGGTTCGGGTACTGCCTTGGCTGTTCCGTCCGCGCCTGGGAATCCCGTAGCCCAGTCCTCGGCCGCGCCCGCTCCGGCTTCCACCGGTTCTCCGGTTCCGCCCGAACAACAACAGGTCGTTTATGGGCAATACGGCGCGATGCTCTACCAGGCCGCCGCCGCTGATTCAAACCCCGAAGCAACAGGGAATTTCGTTCTCGACAACTTGGGAAGCATCCTCGAAGCGGAAAATCTCCGGGCTATCGTCGCGGACCCTTCTGTAGTGGATCGCGTGATTCATTTCACGCCTCAACTGCGGGAAAAACGCGAATGGCTCGACGCCTTTTTCGGCGTTGTACGGGAAGGAATTTCCGAAGTCGTCGCGGAATTAAGCGGGTCGAACGAACCTAAACCCGAAGCGGAGTCGGCGAATGCCGAAGGCCAATCTTAAAAAATTGGTAGGGCCCTACAACGGTCTCGCGGATAAAATCGCGTTCGCTCGGCGCGTCCGATGGGATGCGCCGCTGCATCCCGAAGTAAGGGCCTTCGCAGAGGCCGCGATAGGTCGCGGAACTCGGACAGATCAGGCAATCCGTTTATTCGGCGTGTTAAAACGCGGTGTCAACTATGTAGCGGACACCGTGGGCACCGAATACACGAAAGCCCCTTGGGTAATGGTGCAGGAAATCAAAAATCGCGGCTACAGTTCCGGCGATTGCGACGATCAAGCGACTTTGGCCTATGCGCTACTCAACCTTGTCGGGGTCCCCGCAAGGCTTCGCGTCGCGTGGTACGGCGGAAGCGAACCGCAACATATTTACGCGGTCGCCTGGCTTGACCGCCGTTGGGTTCCTTTCGATACGACTTCGCGTTTCGGCAAGGAACCCGCCGCGACTAAGACGATGGATTTCGAATGAACGAACTTGTTACGCTTGAAACGGAAGTCGAGGACCCTCGCGCTCGCTATCGCGGCATAGACGCGAAATGGGCCGCGACCGTTCAAGCGTCGGAAGCGCATTTCGACAACCGCTATATGACGGGGCATCCTCGGGAAGTTGTTTCTGGCCATCCGGAGGGGGGTTGCGTTGATCTCCACCGGGTGCATGATACGGCATGGGGCGTTCACTACGACAAAGATAAGGGTTTTTATTGTTGGGGCCCGAAGCGCCCGGATCTGTTCGAAGCGGAAGCAGAGCGCCCCGCAGGGTCCGACTTGTTTGCGGCTTTCTACGGCGAAGTCCCGGCGCACAAGGTAGGCGCCCACCTTCCGCCATCTGTTGACGAACCGGGATTGAGTTCCTATCCTTTATATATGGATTCGCAAGCCTATCGAGAACGCGCCCAACTTGAAGGATTTTTCGGGCGGGTAAAGCGGGCCTTCACTCCCCCGAGGGCCGTTCGCCGCGTCGTCGCTCGCGCCGTGAAACCTCCGGCGAAAGTAAGGAGAGCAGCCAAGAAAGTGATTCGTTACGGCGGGGCTGCCCTGGCGACGATTCCGATAACCCCTTTCGGCGCGGCAGGGGCTTTCATGCCCGCTTCAATGCGAAACCGTATGTTCGGGCTCAAAGGCAAGGACGCCGATTATTTCGAGAAGGCTGCGAAGGCTGGACGCGCCGCGCAGTTCGCCGTTGCTTCCGTATTCGCCGGCGGCTTGGCTCAAAGCGTTCTCGCGGGGGCCCCTAAAGTCGCCGGCACCGTAGGCGCGGCGAAGTCCGGTTCGTGGGTCGCTAAGATCGGATCAAATCTTGTGGCAATCGCGAAGAGCCCGGCCGGAGAACTGCTGACGAAAGTACTGCGCCCCGAACAAATTCCGCCCGGAACCGAACTTCCCGCCCAAGGTAACCTGACCGCTTATGATCCTTCTTACGACATGACAGGCGGACTTCTCAATTCGCTTGCGCCCTCGGTAGCCGGAGCCCCGAGTTGGACGGACACCGGGTTCAACGATCCGTCGTTGACCGAAACACCCTCCGATTCTATTATGGACGCTCAAATGAAAGAACCTCCGCCTTCCTCGGGGAGTGCCTTTCTTTTCGCCGCCGTCATAGGCGCGGCTTATTATTTTGCTCGGGGGCGGAAATGAACCTTTCGAAATCCTGTTCGCTCGGTCAATGTCGCGGTTGCTCCGGATGCCGTCCGATTTCGCAACGGGAACTTTCCGGGCTCGTTGACGATTTCCGCGAAACCTGGGGCGACCTCTGGAATTACGCGAAAACGGAACTCAATCTTCCGGTACCGCTCGATAAAGAAATCGGATCGCTTCGCGCGGGGCGGGATCACGTCAAAGCCGCGATGGCCCGGACAACCTCGGTTCTCCAAAAAATAATCCCGGCGATAGAAAATCAGACGGCCTCGGGGATGGTAGGCCCGAGGGTCGCGGACGCTTTGAAACAGGAAGGCGATATTGCCTATGGCAAGGGGCAAACGGTTATCCGCTACTACGCAAACGCGATTATCGCCGCGCAAAACGCGCAAGCCCTCATTAAGACCGGACGCCCGGACGCCCGTGTAGCCGCAGACTTCGCCGCAAAAAAGATTCTCGCGGAACGCGAAGGAAACGCGGCAAGGGCAAGATTTGAAAAGTTTTTCGCAAACACTGACACGGCTTGGAAACAAGTAGTCGGTTCCGGCGAGATCGGCAAGGCTCTTGTGCAATTGCCCGGCGATGTCGCCCGGCAATTCGCGCGGACGGTCGCGCCCTATGTCCCATCCGCCGCGCAGACGACGAAAATTGCGGCGGCGCTTCCGTGGATCATCGGGGGCGTGATCGCGCTTCAACTGTTGCCGACGGTCAAAGCTCTGGGGGGATCGCGGCAATGATCCTTTCTGCCAGAGAAATATCGAAGCGGTATCGCTTTGGCTCTTTCGAATGGCGCAAGGCCATGTTAAAGCGGGCGCAATCCCTCATTCACGCAAAGAAGCCTTTGACGGGTGCCGATATAGCGCTCTTTCAAACGGAAATGGGCCAACGAGAGAGATCAAATAATCCCTTGACGAAATCCGAAGCCTTTGTTCAACAGGATTCCGATGGGTCTTGGCGGCCCTATTGGCTTTTCTCCGATGAAACTATGCTTACTATGATCGGATATGCTTCAAATGGGCTCCCAACACGTGCCGCCGCGATTGCTTACGCTCGACGGGAAGGCGCGGAAAAAGTTTATTGGGAAGTTGTTACTAAGGGACGGCGTGAGTATCGAGAATCACGCAAAAACCCTTTAACGAAATCCGAAGCCGCTGATTCCCTTTTGGAAGCCCGCGACCGCCTCTACTACGCACGCCGCGCGCTGCGCCCCCGAGACAAACATTTCCGATCCGGAGAGGCGCAAGGAATCTCTCGCGTCGTAATGAAGCATGGGCCCAGAAAAGGCGGGGTAAAGGGTTCGCTTTCGATCATGCACCAAGCGCGTAAACTCCGGGACAACCCCGCCGAAAAGCGCGTCCAAATCGGCCGCCAGGTCCTCGCGATAAAAACAACTCGTGGAACTTTGAATCCTCGAAGCAAAGCAAGCCTATGGGGCTTGCCCGACGGCTCTATTTTTATACGGGGATTTTTCACGAGTATTCCTGCGGGCCCCGTTTTGCAAATCGACTACCGCGATGAAGCGAAGGCAAAACGCGAAGGACTTTCGCCCGCTTCCCGCCCCTGGCGGCATGATTTTTCATCGGAACGCTGTTCGCTCGCGCGAACACGCGGCGGCTTGCTGATCCAAGCCAAAAAGAAACCCCTATGGGGATATAGGTAGGTAGCGCTATGCGCGGAATCGTTCAACTGCCGGAATCGAAGGGGCTCAAAGAAATCACCTGGTACATCGGACGCGCTTCGGTCGCCGGAGGGAATGAGGAAGCTCCCGTCGTCGCCATGCGGATCAACCGCGACGCGGATTTCGTCGCGCGGCGACTCTGGCTTGTGCAATTCGGTATCGGCGCAAACACTGACGCGGCTCGCGCCGGGACGCTTCCGCCGCGAACAACCGTCAAATTGGTGGATGGCGCGACTCAACGAGCTCTTTCGCTGGTCTCCGGCGCCAACCGCTCTTTAGTAAACGACGCGGGCTTAGACCGCGCTAGCGCGGCCTATCTCGGGCTTCCCTCGCCCTACCTGATCCGCAACAACAACAACCTGTTCGCGGAAGTCATCAATCCCGGAGCGGCCGCGACCCCGTGGGCCGGCGATCTTTACTTGGTCGCAGAAGGCCATAAGATTTATCCAATGGCCCCCGAGGCGTTTCCGCGAACGATCAAAGCCTACTCGATCCCCTACGGGCTCAACTCGAATCATACGGTTATTCAGCCGACGCTCGCGGCGGGAAATCTCAACAATCAAATCGCCACGATCACTAACAACGGCGAAGGGAAATTTCTCGCAAAGGCTTTTTCCTTTCAGGCGATAGGCGCGGACGGCGCGGACTATACCGATCGCGTTACGCCCATTCTCGGATTTCAGTTCGTGGACACGACTTCGGGAACAAAACAATGGATTCAGAATCAGAACGCCGATACGGGCCCGGTGTTTTGCCCGGCGTCGATCCTTATGGTCAATCAGTCGTTTCAGCCGTGGCATATGCCGCGCTTCGTTGATGAAAACGGCGTGGTACAGGTTGGAATCAACTTCGCGGCCTCGGCTGCGGCGCTCGCCTATGCGGCGACGCTCTCTTGGCCGATGCGCTTTACGGTGAACCTCGCGGGATCGCTGCTCCCCCGCTAAGGAGAGAGAGTATGGAAGCCTATTTGATTAACCCCATTGCGCGGAAGCCGCGACGGGTAAAAAAGGAGACTAAGACAATGGCCAAAAGAAAGAAAAGCGGCTCCCGCAAAAAGCGGAAGCTCGCGGGCGCGGCCCTGGCCGCGTACCGAAAGAAGCGCGGGCTTGGCTCGCGTAAGCGCAAGCGCTCGGCTTCGAAAGCGGCCCCGCGAAAGACGCGGCGCAAGCGGCACCTGGTCGCGGCTCACTCTCGCCGGGGCGGAGCGGTGTCCGGCTACAGCCGTAAAGGGGCCCGCGTCAAGAAACACTGGTCCAATCCCTTCGGCCTTCCGTCCTTCGGAGGAATGACGCGCGACATCCAAGACGGTATCCTTGCGGCGGCGACGCTCGGGGCCGCGTTTTGGGGTTCGCGCTGGCTCGGCAATCTCGCGGTACGCTACATTCCCGGCACCAATTCGGGACTTCCGCGCTGGCTGACGAAGCTCGCGGTCGCGACGGGTACAGTGATGGTCGCCCGACGGATTACGCGAGATCCGGGACTTCGCAAGGTGGCGCTCGCCGCCGCCTACTTCCCGATCGCCGTCGAAGGCTTGGGAATGGTCGCGCCCGGAATCGCGTCGGAAATGGCGTTCGCGCCGATGCTTCCGGCCCCGTCGAGCGCCCCCAAGCCCTCGGGTATGTCCGCCTACCTCGGGATGCCCCCCGGCCCCCGGCTATCGGACTACACGCTCGATGCGGAACTCGAAGCGCAACTGGAACAGGATATGGAATACGGCGTATTCTGAACCTGTTGGAGAGTCGCACAATGCGCCGGGGCTTCGGCTCCGGCGCATGATGGGATTCTTTAGCCCAACTCAAAACCTCCCGAAAGGGTAAAAGGAAGGTATGCAATCATGGCCGGAAAACTCAAAGTCTTGACTCGGGCGCAGATCGCCCAATTGAGCGTCATTCAGAACGCTCTCGAAGTGCTGGACTGGGTACTCTACGACCGCTTGCCCGTTCTCCTGGGCGGGACGGCGACCCAGTTCACTTTCTTCCAACAGGCCGTCGGACAGGCGGGTATCACGAAGGACACGACCAACCTGGAAATTCCGGGACAGCTCCCGGCCGGGCATGAATTCGTGTGCCAAAAGATCATCTTCGAGGCCCAACCCAATCAGGCGGCGGGGATCGTCGCGGCCTACGCCCAGGACGCCGTGAACCTGACTCATTACGGATGGGGTCAGTTCAATATCGGCTCCCGTCCGTACCTCGAAGCGCCGCTGAAAAACTTCATCGGCGGAAACCTCCAGGGCTTCGCCGGGGCCGTCACCACCGCGTATGCGCAAAGCCGAACGGTGGTCAACGGGGAAATGGAATATGCCCCTGTCATCCCGGCGAACTACTCGTTCAACGTCCAGGCGAACTACCCGGCTGCCCCGGTGGTCGCCGCTGACGGGTTCATTCGCGCGCAGATGATCGGCAAGCTGATTCGGCCCCGCCAGGGCTAAGACTCGGCCTTCCTACAATGCGCCGGGGCTTCGGCCCCGGCGCATGATAGGGGGAAATACCATGCTCGACAATGCCGAAATGGCCCGACTTTTTCCCGGCAACGGGGTAGGGAACTCGATCCCCTCTTGGATGGCTCCGCCGCCGGGTTTCCTTCATATCGACCGAAACGCAACGACCTCCGTCGCTGCGGGTTCCGGCGCTACGCTCTTATCGCGCATCCTGCTCACGGAATCCTATGAAGGATGGCTTGTCAAAGCAGGAATCTTCGCTTCGAGCTACAAGGATTTTCATTTCTCGATCCTACAAGGCGGGGCCCCGGTGCGCGACTACCAAAATATCCGCGTACCCTTGGGGCAATCGGATCAACTCGATGTTATTGGGCCTATCCGTATCGTTCCGAACGAACCCCTCGAACTCTACGCGAACTCCGGAGCCGGGGCCGCGCCGAACATCGGAATCCGCTTCCGCCTCTATGGGTGGTACTACAAGCCGCACCATGGGGAGCGTCTATGAACGACCGAAAAGCAATCCGCCGCCTGATCTTGGGGGCGCTGATCTTTCTCGCCCCGCTCGCCCTTATGCAACAGGCGCGGGCCGTAATCATCGAGGGATTTGACAACGCGGGAAATTTCCTCGCGGTCAATGTCACTTCCGACGGCCGTCTACAGGTCGCAAGCGCGACCGGGACCGTGATCGGCGTATTTTTCATTTCCAGTCAGCCCGTTAACGCCTTTCAAGCTACCTCGCCTTGGATCGTCGCGCCGGACGGCCTGGCGGAATGGGAAGTTCGTCAAAAGCCCGGCGATACCTGGGATGTAAACATCGTATCGGGCGGCGGCGGCGGCGGTTCTGGCGGGGAAGTCGTTACCACGCCTTCCACGACTACCGTCATGCTGTTCGGGCAGACCGGGATTCCAGCGGTCAGCGTAACTCTCATCTCAGCTTCAAATCCCAAAAACCGTCAACGCCTGATCTGCTCGCTATCGACGGTAAACATATACCTTGGGCCCAACCCATCCGTCACCGATCTAAACGGAACCTTGCTCGCGCCGGGCGCCTGCTACACTCCCGACAGTCCTATCACTTTCGCGGGCGATCTATTCGCCTACTCGACAGCCCCCGCCCGCGTGTCCTTCCAGACGGTGCAAGCCCCATGATTCGCGCCGCCTTGCTTTGTGCCCTACTCGGTGCCCCGGCCTGGGGCATCGGAGTCAGTCAGCCTAATCAACTCGGGCAAGTTGTCGAGATCGAGGATATACGCCCGCTCGACAATCTTTGGACCGGAGAGAATTTCTACCGGGAAGGAATCTTTCTGCTCGACAACCTGGCGACTCCGACGACCTGGGTTTTTCGTTTAGAGGACGGCAACACGGCGGTATTGACGAAGCTCGACGGAAGCGGGACTTTCTATTTTACGATTTCCTCGCCGGAGCAATTCGGCGTCGGCGTAGAGCCCGACGGAAGCGCAAGCATTTACGGCGAAACGATAAAGGCCGTCGCGGCCCTCATTGCCGGAACGACCGTTTATGCCGGGACCTCGGAGATTGCCGGGACCGCCATTTCATCTCAAATCAAAGTTGGAACTAATACGCCTACGGCCGCCGTACTTCAAGCGGGAACGGAAAATTCTTTTTCAGCGATTGGGGCTACCGCAACGTTAGCCGTGGGCTCGGGCTATTTGGAAGGCAACTCGATTGCGCAAGTATGGCGAGCGCCGGGAGGCGAAGAACTTGTCGTAGGATTCCAGTCTACGACGGGGGAACCCAACGGTTTTACCGCCGTACAAGACAATAAGGCGATGGCGTATGCCCTCGTTGACACTTCGGGTGTTCCTCAATCCGCCGTCATTTTATCTTCGGCGGGACACGCGACAATCGGCGCACCGTCGGATATCGGACATGACGCGGCGTTAAACATCGAGAAAAACCCATCGACGACTTATCATCTTTACATTTCCGGCGCGCCCACGCTGATTTGGGGCGGAGCCTACACGTCCGACGCCGTGCTTGGCTGCCAGAAAGCAAATCCGCTTACAGGGTCTTGCTCCTGCGGGCCGGATTTCTTGGCGGAACTGCAATTCTCCGGCGTGAATCTCGGAGGGTGTACCAACTCCACCTGCGAATATTTCGTGTGCTGGCGGCGATAGAAATGGAAAGGCTTGAATCTATCATACAGTCCATGCGCGACGATCTGACCGGACACCTAGACCGCATCGACGCAACGCTAAGAGCGAAACAGATCGAGGACGCGGGCCGATTCGTGGCCATCGAACACCAAATTAAAAATTACGGGCATGATCTCGACTCGCTCGGCTCCAAAGTGCGCAGACACCTACGGGATCATGTAAAATGGATCTTCTATCCGATCTCGGCGGTCGCCGCTGTTCTCGGACTGTTCAAACTACTACAGTAAGGGGAACTATGAATAAAATTATCTCCTTTGTCGGGGGCCTGGGGAAATACTGGAAGCCCGTTTCGCGCTTCCTTAACGGAAGCAAAACCTATATGCTCGGAACGGTTACGGTCGCCCAGGGAATCGCCGGGCTTTGGGACTCGCTTGCGGCGATTTCCCCCGAGGACCCCGCGACCGTCGTCGCGTTCGTTCGCTCGCTTTCGGACAATCCCGATTGGAAAATGGTACTCGCGGGAATAGCCATGTTCACTATCCGACACGCAATACAAAAAGCTGGGCCCGTCAAGATCGAAGCGCCCTTGGGGGGAGCCCCGAAGTAAACGCTATGAAGATCAATCCATTTTTAATCGGCGGCGCGGCCTTCCTGCTTTGGCGGGCCGTGGATCGCGGCGAAGTAGGGCCGATGGACGCGAAGCGGGCGTTCGTTTTGGCTATTTGGGACGCTTCCCAGGAAGCCGCCGCTCGCGTCGGCTGGCCCAGGGATTTGATTATCACCGCCGCCGCGCATGAATCAAATTATGGGAAGTCCGCACTCGCGTCAAAATATCACAATCTGTTCGGCTACAAAGCCAATGCGGCCTGGTTCGCGGCAAAAAAACCCGTCGCCCTGCTTCCGACTTGGGAGGAAGAAAACGGAAAGGTTGTCCACGTCAACGCCCCCTTCCGCGTCTACCCGTCTTGGAAAGAAAGCATTGACGACTATGTAGACCTTATCACAAGACTTTCGCGCTACGCGAGCGCGGACGCGGCAGCGAAGCGCGGCGACGCTAGAGGATTTTTTGACGGGCTCCAAAGGGGAGGATATGCGACCGACTCACGCTACGCGGAAAAACTCGACGGCGTACACCGAAGCATTGAAGCGGCTCTTGTCTAGCCCGACGGTTGTCGCCATCGGAATTAACCCCGAGGAAGCGGCTGTTGAAATAATGATTCGAACCGCCGACGGAGAACAAAGAAAAAAGATGCCGCTCAAAAACGAACACCGTCTTTATTTTGACCTGCTCAAAAACGCCGTGGGGGCCTACCTATGAATACTATCAAGGCCGCAATTCTCGCATTGCTCTGGCTCGCGCCGGGGGCCCTCGCACAATCCATTACCTCGGGCGTTTGCTCAGTATGCCCCGTTTCGCAGTTCTCCGGCGTTATCGCGGATAATCCGCCGATTGCCGGCAACGGTACGCCGGGCTCCCCCCTATTTCTCGACCCTTCGAGCGTCACTTTGCAGGGCAACGGGGTCAATATCGCCCAACTCGAAGCCGATTTTCTCGCGCTTGAAATCAGCGCAGACGCGCAGTTTGCGCAGATCGCCGCCGGCACGACGACGATCGCGGGCGACCTCTCCGCGCATGAAGCGGCCGCAGACGCCCAGTTTACGCAGATCGCGGCTGACACGACGACGATTGCGGGCGACCTTTCCGCGCATGAGGCTGCCGCAGACGCGCAGTTTACGCAGATCGCGGCTGACACGACGACGATTGCGGGAGTCCTTTCCGCGCATGAAGCGACCGCAGACGCCCAGTTTACGCAGATCGCGGCTGACACGACGACGCTAAATTCGACGAAAGTCAACCGGGCGGGGGACACTATAACGGGTCAGTTACGCATACAGAATGGAAGTGAGGCGGCTCCCTCTATTCGGTCGATGTCTGGCAATTCGGGGATGTACTTTCCAGTAGGGGCGGCACATATCGGTTTCAGCCAAAATGACACGGAAGATTTTCGAATTAGCCCCGGAGGACCACAAATTTCAAACAACGCTTTCTACTATTTTTCCGGGATTGGTAATTTTCAATACGGAATTGGGCGCGTTGGAAATGAGAGCGTCATAAGGGTTGGTAGTTTCAACGTCCTATTCGTAGGAAACTCGCAGTTCAGATTGACGCGAAACACGGTAATAACCGGCGACGGTACAACAGGCTTAACCGTCAACTCCGGAAAAATAAACGGCGACGGATCGGGGCTCTTTAATGTCGGCGCCTCAACGGCGGCCTCAATTACGATTTCAAGCGCCGCAAGCGACGGCGCAACGCTGACGACTTCAACAACCTATGTCGAAAAACTTTCCTCAACTCATACGGTTGAAACGGGAACTTATCTCATCACTTGGAGCGCGGAACTTTCAAACAACGCGAACAACCGACAAACCTGCTACCGCGTTCAACTCAATGACACGGACACGCTTGCGGAAGCGTGTCCGGCCTTCCAACTCATTACCTCAACGCCCTATTTGCCCGTATCCGGGTCCTATGTCGCTACAACGGCGGCGGGAACGATCAACCTTAATATGGACCTTCGCATAGAATCAACCGGGACCGGAGAATTAAGGCGCTCGCGGTTCATCGTTCAAAAGGTGGTAATACAATGAGCATCTACACTTTTAGCAAGTCGGCTCGACCCGATCTGCAAGCCCTCACGGAAGCGATCGCCGTTTCAAGCATGGCGAATAAAAACTTGGGATTCCTTCGATGGGATGAAAATAAGGAATCCCTCGAAGTGCATATGCAAAGCGATCTCTCGCCGGACGATGAAGCAATTTTAGCAGGACTGGCCGCAAACTCTTGACTGAAAAAGTTTTCAAATGGCTGGAAGCGAAACAATGGCGCATCACTTGGACGGTAACACTTCCTTCCGGCATGAGGACATTTGATAAAATACGCTCATGGATAAGAAAAACTACCCGTCGACGGAAAAATATCTGATCGCGTTCGCCGTGGGAATCGCGCTCGCGCCTTTTCTGCTATTGGGATGCGCGAGCATGAAAAGGACTTCCGCACCGCAGGCGGATCGCTACCAGGAAGGCTACGCCGACGGCGTGAAAAAGGGCCGCGAAAGCTACCTGCGGGAATACGGGGATCTGCTTCAATCTTGTGCGTCGCGCGATGCCGTGTCCTCGTTGAACGAACGCTTGACGAAATGCAAGGAAACGCTCGACAAGGCGACCGAATTTTCGAAGAACTGCCTGGCCGGAGCAAAAAAGTACATGGGCGAATCGGAAAAATGCCGCGCTGACCTAGGAGTGTGCATCTTGGAGCGCGATGATTGGGCGGAGAGATGCGGAAAATAACCGAGGGTGAACTAGAAATGCTGTTGGCTTCCGCCCGCGCGATGGGGCGAGAAGCCGGAGTAAATGCCGCCTCTTGGGTTATCCAAGACACCTGGGGCGGGCACGTTACTCGCGGCGCTCGGGAAATCGCATTGAAATTCCTTTATGGACACGACGACGGCGACCCCGTTATAATGGACCAATTTTCACCGCCGAACCTAAGCGGAGAATGGGCGGGCGATCTAACGGAACGATCTCTTGCGGAATCCCTTGGGGTTGATCCCGAAAGCGATCCCCACGGTGTAATAATTCCTGAAATCGCGGACGCCTGGGAATGGGCCGCCAACGAAGCCTATTACGACGAACTTATCAAATCCGCAAGAGAAACGGCCTTCGAGAAATGAAAAATTCGCCGCAAATTATCGAAACGACCGTCGGACCTGACACTACAAACAAACGTCCGGGACCGGTCGAAAGAAAAATGCGGCCCCTTTCTTTGGAGGTATCCAAGTCGCAACAGGTCCGAATAGTGGATATCCTCGCACTTGGACCGTTTATGATTTACGCCGGAGCCCGTGAAAAATTATCCGGCGTTGAAAGAGCGGTGTTGATCGTCGCAGGGATCGCGACGATCGCTTACAACGCGAGAAATTACGCTTTGACCGCGGCACCCGCCGCGAATACGACGCAAAATTCCTAAGATTAGGCGGAAGGAGCGGCCGCGCTTGCGCTGTCAAGGGCTAGCCCTTGACTTTTTGGGGCAACTGGTTTTT
>Ga0210043_1001395_pt1 | contig 20182 bp, 17 predicted proteins | sample CryGeymet201501t_FD_183990 | JGI IMG/M metagenome (GOLD analysis project Ga0210043, IMG submission 183990) | Groundwater microbial communities from Crystal Geyser aquifers in Utah, USA - Crystal Geyser metaG 2015-01t (SPAdes) (version 2) | ecosystem: Environmental > Aquatic > Deep subsurface >... | reverse complement strand
ACTCAGGTCGATACCTACATACCGAATCTTCTCTTCCATTTCTCCCTCCTTTTGGATATAAAAAGGACTGGGAGTCTTTGGTCAGACGCGAGTTACACCGTACTCCTATTCGCGGTTGCACCGGTCAGTCGGTGCGCCGCTCTATGGTGTTCGGTGGCAGGTTTTAGTTAATCTCTAAAGCGAGGTCGTGTGCCTCTCGGTCCCCTCAACCTACTACCGGCTCCCCAATCCCGTCAGATTGAGGATAACCCCTTCCGCCCAACCACGTAAATCATACCATCTCTAAAAACCTTAATTCCATTCGATCCCACGTTCTTAAGGCATTGCGGTGCAATGACCAACATGGCCAGAAAAATAGATTTTAGAGGTCCCCGTTCCGTTGTATTTCATCGGTGGTTCCCTTGGTTGGTCCTTTGGGCTTCGAGGCGATAACCGAGCTGGCGTTCGAAATGGATCATTTGTTCTTCGTACCGCCGACAGGTGAGGGAAAAAAATCCACTGTACAATTCTACGTCCCGGGCAAAGAGGAGACGGCCCTTGAGGCTTTCGAATTGGTAGACGACTCCCGCCTGGTTCAAAATACCAATGTCGGGTTGAACACCTTGGAATAGGGTCTCGAGGATTTGGTGGGCCTGGGTCAGGGTGTCGAGGTACTTTGCTTTTGGGATTTTTTCGTCCATATACAAGGCCAGGTCCAGGTCGCTGTGGGCAGGGACCGTTGCCCGATCGCTGGGGGTTTGGTTGTTGATAGAGTGGGCGGTGGATCCCAGGACTCGGGCAAATTGAACCTGGGGTAGATTTTGGGAGAGTTCTTGGGCCAGGTGGGTAAAGGAAAAGACCGTAGGTTGTTCGTTCGTATGGAGATACCGTTTTGAATAGGCCATGTTTCCCTCCCTTTTACTGTACGTGCTGACTGGGTGGGGGTCAAGGGTGAGGTGTAGAATGTTGCATGGGACCTTTTGGAAGTTTCCGGGTTCAAGCTGACTAGCAACAGAAAAAGGAGGGCATCGTGGCCTTTCGATCGAAGAGCGGCAAACTATCTTGAACTTTCAGGATATAAATATCTTAACCCAGGTCCACGATTTGGCGGTTTTTGGGCCTTCCAAGGACGAGGTTTTTCGTTTTTTCGAGGATGAACTAGAAGCCTAGATCGGACCCCATGAGGTCTTCTATTCTAAATCGGCCCGCAATCTTAAGTCATTGCGACGCTGTGACCAACAAGTAAAGAACACTCCCCTCTATGCTCTGCTACCCCCTTGGTGTTGCTTTGAGAACTTGAATGCAGGCTTTTTTCACTATTTCTCTTATTTTGAAATCAAATAGCCTTCCTGGCCAGTAATAAGGGGTATAATCAAAGGAGAGAAGGATGAGTCCCACAATGGCAGAGAAGGAACAGGCCGAGGTCGTAAACGAGCAGCTCCGCATCGCTATCCGCGAAATTGTTCGCGAGGTGAATCAGGAACAAATTCGTGCCCGAGAACTAGACCTTATCGAAAGGGTCGTGTCGGTTGAGAAGTCCCTCGAGAATTTAAACCTTCGGATGATCGAACGATTCGATCAGATACAAAAACAGTTCCTCCAGGTTGATAGACGCTTCGAAGATATGCTGCGCCTTATGGACGTGCGCTTCGAGCAGGTCGAGAAGCGTTTCGAGCAAGTCGACAAGCGTTTCGAACAGGTCGACAAACGGTTTAGCCAAATGCAGTGGACCATTGGTCTGGGCTTCACCCTTATGACGGTGGTTATGACCCTCTATCGATTCTTGGGATAAATTCAGTCTTAGAGACGGCCCAAAATGCCGTAAGTAACGTACCCCATAATTTCTCGCAGAACCAAACTCGACACATACAGGCCCTGGGCACTGGGAATGAAGGCTATTGGTCCGCTTAGGGTGATTTTTCGGGTATCGACAACACAGGGGACGATGGGGATTTCTTGCTTGGCGAAAATCGCCAGAGATCGACGCATGTGTAGTGCCGAGGTCACCAGAAGGTTCTTTTCCAGTCCCTCGGCGGTCAAGAGGGGGCCAGTGTATAGGGCGTTTTCGTAGGTGTTGCGGCTTTGATCTTCGACGAGGAGGCCTTGGGTCTCCAGACCCAGGGCCAATAAAAATTCCCGAACAGCTGGGGCTTCTTTTCTTTCTTGATTCCAGGGGTCTCCACTTCCCCCGGTGTAAACGAGTCTTTCTACCCTTCCTTGTTTCCATAAAATGGCCGCTGCCGTGAGCCGCTCGGCGGCAGCGTTGAGCTCGTACTGAGTTGCTGGGCCGTTCGATAGAGCTGGGTCCAGGCTACCTCCCAAAATAATGGCTGCGTCCCAGGTTTCGGTTCCCAGGTCTTGGGTGGAGCTGAGGGGGTATTCCCACAGGTTTACCAGGAGGTTGGTGACGGCGGGGATGGAAAGGAGCACCACAAACCCGTAGAGGGTCCACAGCCCCAGGGAGAGGAATCGAGGTCGGCGGGGGCTTCGGGCCAGAGCCAGAGCTGCGAGGGCCAGCAGCAGTGGCAGGGGCATGACTAGTGCAGGTAGGAGCTTACTGAGGCTAAATAGCATATGACAAGAATGGCTGGTTTACCGGTTTCCTCGCAAGGGACAAAAGCTGGGCAATGGCCTGGCTACACAGGATTGGGCCCTTGAATCCCGCATCAAGCAGGTACGGTAGCCGCCCCACAGGGTCGATGTGGACGTGGGTAATAATGAGGGCGCGAATGTGGGATATTGGAAAGGTGATTTTCGGTTCGGCGAAGGTTGAGGGACCGGCGGAACCGGCGGGTCGTTCGGCATCGTCGCCCTGTAAGAGGCCACAATCTACCAGGATGGCCGGATCGGTGATGTGTTGGTTATTCCCTGGTTGACTTCCAAGGTGGAACCGAATTTTGTGACGACTTCCCGTTACCGTCGATTTTCCACCGTGGTGGTAGATTGAGTAGTACATAGGCCAGAATACCATGGTTTCGAGAACTCTCCGATAATGAAAACAAGTAGGTTTTAAATGGTCGCACACGATATAATCGCATGCGATATTTTAAAACTAACCCCAATCTACTTTGTGAGAGTTTGGCGAATTCTAAGTTGGCGTAGCGATTTTTGTGGTTTTACGGCACAATAGAGAGTATGAGTACAACAGCCCAGGTCTACGCTCTCATTTTGTGTGGTGGTATCGGCGCCCGATTGTGGCCCCTAAGCCGCAAATCTCTTCCGAAGCAGTTTGCCCCCCTTTTTCCCGGCGGAACTTTGTTCGAGCGGACCGTACAGCGCAACACCAGCCTGGGGGCCCACATCCTGGTAGCCAGCAACTCCGCCCAGTGGCATCTGGCCGAGAATCAGCTGGCCGGCCTCGGGGTGCATGGGGCCGGGGGCCTCATTGAGCCGGTCGGACGCAACACCGCTCCCGCGGTCGCCCTCGTGGCTCTGGGGCTGAACCCCGACGATGTACTCATCGTCTGCCCATCGGATCATATTATCCGCCACGAAGAAGCCTACCAACAAGCCATGGTTGAAGGAATCCGTCTTGCCCAGGAGGGGTTTCTGGTTACCTTCGGCATAACCCCCACCAGCCCTGAGACCGGGTTTGGGTACATCGAAGCCGGGGCGGAGCTGCCACGCCCGGGCACACAGCTGCAAGGTGGCCCGGCAGTGCAGAGCCTTGGCGAGACGCTCCTGCCCGGGGGCCCAACCTTGCAGGGTACCATTCCTGGGTCTCTAGGGACTCCACGCAGAATTCAATCCTTCCGGGAAAAGCCCGACCTGGCCACGGCCCAAATGTACCTGGAATCGGGCCGCTATTCGTGGAACAGCGGAATGTTCTGTTTCACCGCTGGTACGTTTTTGCAGGAGCTCAAGGCCCACTCCCCGGAGGTTTACCAATCCGCGAAAGCTACCATAAAGGACCCGGGACCCATCGCCCAACCGACCCCCGAGGCCATGGGGGCTATTCCTTCTCTCTCCCTAGACTATGCGGTTATGGAAAAAACGACCCGGGGTGTGGTAGTTCCCTGCGACCTAGGATGGAGTGACGTAGGAAGTCTGGAGGCCCTGGCCGAACATTTACAATCCCAAGGCTTGGTGGTTGGACAAGGGGATTCCCAAACGGTGTTCAGTCCAGAGACTGGCCGTCACCCCGAGACGAACGATGCCGAGGAAGGAGCACCAGAGTCTGCCTCTCCTGACGCCGCTGGGTCTACAGCGGACGAAAAATGGCCCGAGCCAATTCTTGTAAGGTCCACGGGGAATGTCATTTTGGGGTCGCGCAAACAAATTGCCCTAGTTGGGGTAGATGATTTAATCGTTGTAGAGACCGACGATGCCCTTCTCATTACCCGAAAAGGCTCGGGGCAGGAAGTTAAGTCGGTAGTAGATATCCTTGACCAGCGATCCAATCGACCCAAGGACCTCGAAGGCCCTCGCCGATCAATCTTTGTTCGGCATGACCTTAGCTCGCCCGCCAGCAACGATTCCTCGATTTAGTCAATCAAATCTCTTTCTATGCCAAAAAACCAGATTACCGAGGTACCCACCTAAGGATGCCGGCTGGAATAGTACATGCCCTACCGTGCTTCCGAAGACCCCGGGCTCAGTCGTGGACCCATCGCCCGAGGGCATTTTGATTCTTTCGTAGGGGTGCCTATTTTGGCCCAAGAGCCCGACAGACTTCTACCCGAAGTGCTTCAACCTGTCAGGCCCTGGGGGCCCAAGGTCGGGTGCGAAGCCTTATTGTCATGTACGAGAAGCTCTACGTGTCCTCGTACACCGACATGGTTTCCATGCAGGATTTCTGCTCGACACCTTCAACCTTTGAGCATTATTATTAAGGAAATCATGACCAATGCCCTCGAGTAAGCCTTCGAAATCCATTGGCCCAACGAAATTCTAATAAGCCTAGCGGAAAACAGAAGGAGATTACCTGAAGGTTTCAGGTTCTAAACCTCCCCAGGCTTTGGCCTCCAGCTGGTCTACGCTCTGGTCGGCCAGCTACAAGGCACGGCTACCTTGGATACTCAGAAACCGGGAACCCGAATTGTTATAGAATTTCCCCTTGAAAATACCCCGGCCTGGTACCTTGGAGGCAACTGTGGCAGACCATACCCTATTGCAAAAACTCTCAACCCAAATTCCTGGGGTTCTTTACCAGTACCATGCCTTCCCCGACGGTCGCAGTTGTTTTCCCTTTACCTCTGCCCACGTCTGGGACCTCTTCGAGGTTACTCCCGAAGAGGTGCGACAGGATGCGGCCAAGGCCTTCACCCGAATTCACCCTACCGATTTAGACGCCGTTGTCCAATCGATACAAACCTCCCAACGAACCCTCGAAATTTGGGAACACGAGTACCGGGTAATTCTACCCAGTCGGGGCCTTCGTTGGCTCCGGGGTGTCGCCCAGCCAGAAAAGCAGGCCGACGGCAGTATTATTTGGCACGGGTACATTTCGGATATTACCGACAAAAAAATCATTGCCCAGCAGCGAACCGAAAAAGAGCACCAATATCGGCTCCTCTTTGAAAATTCCCCTTTGGGAATTTATATCGCCAATGCCCAGGGTGTTATTCTCGATGGGAACGAACAACTGCTGGAACTTCTTGGGTCTCCCTCCTTGGAGGCTACCAGGCAAGTCAACGTTCTCACCTTTCCTCCCCTGGTAGAAAACGGCTATGCACAGCGGTTTCGAACCTGCGTCCAGACCGGCGAGACCCAAAGATTCGAGGTCTTCTACCGGTCAAAATGGGGGGTAGAACGTTACCTATCGTCCTACATAATTCCTTTGAAAAACTCCGAAGGTCGGGTCCAGGTGGTCTATACCCTCATGGACGACATAACCGAGGCAAAACGGCTTCAATTGGCGTGGGAAACCGAACAGAAGCTCTTGAAAGAGAGCGAAGAACGCTTGGCTCTTACCCTCGAGGTTACGGGGGAGGGAATCTGGGACTGGCTCATACCAGAGAATGTCGTTCGGCATAATCGTCGGTGGTGCCAAATTCTTGGGTTAGATGAATCGCTAGTGGAGCACAGTTTTGAGGTATTTTCCGAACGGGTTCATCCCGAGGATCGCGAACAGGTAATCAAAAAGGTCCAGACCGCAATTCAAAATCGTACCTTCTACGAAGGGGAACACCGCATGGTCCGCCCGGATGGAACCATCGTGTGGATCCATGACCGGGGTGCCCTTGCAAGCTGGGATTCGGATGGAAATCCCTTGCGAATGATCGGCAGCATCGACGACATAACCGAACGAAAGGTGGCCGAGGTCAACCTTGCCCAAGCCAAAGAGTCTGCCGAAGCTGCCAGCCAGGCGAAGTCCGAGTTCCTGGCGAACATGAGTCACGAAATTCGAACTCCCCTCAATGGGGTAATAGGATTTGGCGAGCTCCTGCTCCAGACGAGCCTGGACGAGGTCCAAAGGGCCTACGTGGAAAACATGAATCTGTCGGGAAAGGCCCTTCTGGGCATTATCAACGACATTCTGGACTTTTCCAAAATCGAAGCGGGTAAACTCGACCTGGAAATTACCAAGGTCGACCTTCCGGAACTCATTGAGCAGGTCGCGGAATTGGTGACCTTTCAGGCAGAACAAAAACACCTGGAGTTTCTGGTCGACCTGGACCCGAAGGTGCCCCGTTTTGTCTGGGTCGATTCCCTGCGCCTTAAACAAATCTTTATCAACCTCCTTCAAAACGCTATAAAATTTACCGAAACCGGAGAGGTGGTTTTTGGTATTCGATTTCACCAAGCCAACCCCGGTCAATTTACTTTCTGGGTCCAAGATACGGGCATTGGCATCAGCGCAAAACAACAACAAAAGCTCTTTCAGGCCTTTTCCCAAGCGGACAGTTCAACTACCCGCCGATTCGGGGGTACCGGTTTGGGACTAAATATTGCCAATCGCCTGGCAAAAAAAATGGGCTCGGTTATTACCCTCGAAAGTAAAGTTGCCCAGGGTTCAACTTTTTCCTTTAGCCTCCAACTCCCCTGGGAAGCCGAAAAAAATCACCCATCACGTGAAAGTACACTTAAATGTACGGGACTGGTGGTTGACGATAACGCCAACAACAGAAAAATTCTCCAGGATAACCTAGCTCACTGGGGTCTTGGATTCACCGAGGCAAAATCTGGAACCCAAGCTCTTGAACTCTTGGCGGACCCCAACCTAGCTCGCCCGGACTTTCTTATTCTGGATTACCACATGCCCGATCTCGATGGTCTGGAGGTTCTTCGTCGATTACGAAACGACCTCCGCATCCAAGCACGCGACCTTCCGACGGTCTTTCTTCATAGTTCCTCTCAGTTTCAATACATCTACGACCAATGCAACGCCCTGGGAGTAACGAGTACCTTGGTAAAACCGGTCACCTCCCGGTCTTTATACCGGACCCTCACCAATCTTTTGGGAAACCCTGAAAACATGCTACTAAAAGACCCCGAGACCTCGGTAATTCCCCACTATGCGGGCCCATCAGACCCGGTGATCTTGCTGGCCGAAGACGTAGCCATGAATACCCTGCTCATGAAGGCCGTATTAGCTCGGGCCTGCCCAGGGGCTACTATCCTCACCGCCACTAATGGGCAGGAAGCGGTCGATGCAGTAATTGCAAGCCCTATCCACCTGGTACTCATGGATATTCAAATGCCCGTCCTCGATGGTCTCCAGGCTACCAAGGCTATTCGGGCTCTATCGGATTCCAAAAAATCGACCGTGCCGATCATTGCCCTAACCGCTGGGGCCCTCCAAGAAGAACGAGTAAAAACCCAAGCCGCAGGCATGGACGACTTCCTCACAAAACCCATAGAACTCGATGCTATTACCCAAGTACTCTCTACCTACCTCGTCTCGAATCCGCCCCGACCTGAATGAGAGGTCGAAGCGCCTACCCAAGATCGGTCAGATATTTTTCTTGACCTTCTAAACAAACTCACGGACCTTTTGCCTATGAGTAACACGATTTCAGTCGGTGGATTCCACCACATTACCGCAATTGCCGGAGCCCCCCAAGAAAACCTTGATTTTTACCTGGGTGTTCTGGGTCTGCGGTTAGTAAAAAAGTCAATTAACCAAGACGCTCCCGATACCTACCACTTCTTCTTTTCCGATGGGGCAGGAAGCCCCGGGACCGACATTACCTTCTTTCCCTGGCCCGCCATGACCAAACGAAAAATTGGTGCCGGGGTATGGGGCGAAATTGGGTTTGTAGTCCCTTTGGGTTCCCTAGATTGGTGGGAAACCCACCTGCGAGCGGCGGGTTTAACTGTAGGCGACCAAGAACTTCGTTTTGGCCAGAAGGTTCTGCCCTTTAACGACCCCCACGGTATGCTTCTGTCCCTCACCGAAACTCAAACCTACGAGGGTTTCGTCTTTTCAGCGTGGGCAGATTCTCCTGTCCCCGAGGAGTATCAAATTCGGGCTCTCGGCCTGGCAACCCTTACGGTTCGAAACGAAGAGCCAACGGTCAACTTCCTGGGTGGTGCTATGGGATTTCGATTTTTTGCCGAGGAAAACGGTCGCCGTCGTTATATCGTGGGTGAGGGGCTTGGTGGGCAACGAATAGACCTAATTGTGAACCCCCAGGCCGCCAGTGGATCGTGGGGTGTTGGTGGCGTACACCACGTGGCCTTCCGTGTCCCCGATTCTGCTGCCGAAGCCCAGGTGGAACAGCAGATTTTGGAACATCGAGGTCGATCTTCCGGGGTAATCGATCGATTCTGGTTCAAATCTGTCTACGTTCGCGAACCCTCCGGTGCCCTTTGCGAAATTGCCACCGATGGTCCGGGTTTTGGGGTCGATGAAGATATGGCCCACCTGGGCGAAACCCTGGTCCTGCCCCCCTGGTACGAAAACCAACGGTCCCTTATCGAAGCCAACCTCATCCCGGTAACTATTCCCCAAGGAGTACGGTCATGACCGATAGCGGAATGCCTATGCCCCTACACCTGAGTGGATTTACCTACGTGGTCCAGGAACCCAACCTCTCGTCGGTTGGTAGAGCCGTTGCAGGGGAGAGTGGTGCCAGCTCCGGTCCCGCCGCTCCCGTTCTTTTGCTATTCCACGGCACCGGGGGCGACGAGTACGACCTGTTAGATTTGGGCTCCTATGTAGCTCCCGGGGCAACCCTGGTCAGCCCCCGGGGGAGAGCTCCCGAAGGGCGAATGAACCGGTGGTTTGCTCGTCGCGCCGAAGGGGTTCTGGATGAGGACGACATCCGTCGCCGGGCGCAGGAACTGGACCAGTTCGTCCCCGAAGTCCTGGCCACCCAGAAGCTGCAAGGGCGCCCGGTTTGGGCCCTGGGCTTTTCAAATGGGGCAAATATGGTGGCGGCTATGCTGCTCTTGTACCCGGGGATGTTCGCCGGCGGGGTGCTACTACGACCAATGCTCCCCTTGTTGCCCGAACAAGAACCAAACCTCGAAAAGGTTCCGGTCTACATCGCCGCAGGAGCCCAAGATACCATGATTCCCCAGGAATCGACCCGTCGTTTGATACAAGTTCTCGAAAAAGCAGGGGCTTCTTTGACAACTCGATGGGCCCTGGCGGGTCATGGGTTTGGCAGAGAAGAATTAGACCTGGTGCGGGAGTGGATTAGCCCAAGAATTTCATAATGTCGACCTCGTCGACCTGCTCGGGTCGCAGGTATTTCACCCCATACTCTTTGTAGACCCCCGAGGTTAAAAAGAGATCAAAAAGATCTGGGTCAATGTGCCCATCGGTCTTGAAGTGGTGCAAAATTTCGACCACGGCTGACAGGGGTTTGGGCTTTTTGTAGGGCCTATCCGATGCAGTTAGGGCCTCAAAAATGTCGGCAATCGCCATAATCCGGGCGGGTATCGACAGATTCTCGGCCGTCAAACGACGAGGATAGCCGACCCCGTTGAGGGTCTCGTGGTGGGTACCGGCGTACTCGGCTACCCGACGAAGCTCCCGGGGAAAGGGCATCTTGTCGAGCATAACAATAGTCTGCATCACGTGTTCATTAATCTTGAACCGCTCTTCTTCCGATAAGGTTCCCCGGCGAATCGCCAGATTGTACAGCTCGCCTCGATTGTACAGGGCCTTGGGCACCGGAAGGGCAAAGTTGTAGGCCTCGTACATGTGGGCGAATTCTGGACCCCGGGGTATTACCTGCTCGGGTTTGTCGTCCAACAATCGTTCGGTCGGGAGAACTACCTCGGTGGTCGATTCTCGTACGGACTTTAGGCGAGAGGCCTCCTCCCACGAAAGGCCCAGGCTATCGTCGAAGAATCGAGTCCAGGTTTGGGCCCCAATTTCTTTCAGCCGAGCGATTTTTGCATCCGACAAGAATTCATCCCCTAAATTGCACTCGGCGACAAAGGCAAACTCTTCTACGAGGCGCTGGTGGATAGCCTCGAACTCGGCATCCGCAGCCGCCGGATCACCTCCCTCCAAGACCTTTTCGTGCCGGGTAATTCGGGCATCTCGAAGGAGTACTTCGAAACGGGTTCGAATCTCGTGAATTCTATTATAAATCGTTTCCAGCTTCACCGACTTGTCGACTACAAAGTCGGGGGTAGTAATTTTTCCCGCGTCATGGAGCCACGCTCCTATGCGAAAGGCCCTTTTTTCATCCACGGTGCCAAAAGTAAAGTCCCCAAAGGGTCCTTCTTTTTCTGCCTCGGCCTTGTCCGCCAGCATCATAGCCACTATTGGTACCCGTTCACAGTGTCCGCCGGTGTAGGGACTCTTGGCGTCAATCGCTCCAGCCAGAAGTTGAATCATTGCCTCGAACAGCCGCCGCTGGGTTTCTATAAGGTCTCTATTCGAAAGGGCAGTCGCGGCTCCCGCAGCCAGAGCTTCGACAAACCGTTGAATATTCGAACTAAAGGAGTTAATTTCTCCGGTTTCCTTATTCCGGGAGTTTATGAGTTGCATCGCCCCCATAACCTCCCCACCCCGGGGTCGTAGGGGAACGGTGAGGAAAGACTGGGATCGGTAATTGTTGGCCTGGTCGAATTTCTTGGTGCCCGAAAAGTCAAAACCCTTGTCGTTGTACGCATCGTGTATGTTTACGGTCTGTCCGCTATGGTAGCAGGCGGTTACGACGTTGTGCTGGTTGGGAGTACCATCGGAACTATACAAATCCACCGGAGATAGGGTTACTTTATTACCACTCGTGCCACCCTGCAAAAAACCAAGAGACTGGGTATGAACAATTTGGAACTCCAGTTGAGTTCTTGCTTCGTTGTGTAAATACAAACTCCCCGCATCGGCCCCCGAAAGTTCACGGGCTCCCTCAAGAATGAGTTCACTCAAGCGGTCTATATCACTTTCTGCCGCCAAGGCTATATTGAGGTCGATAATTTTACCCAGTTGGGCTAGGGTGGCGTTAAGGTCATCGGTCTTCTGAGAAAGAACCAATTTCATGCGGCCAAAACCTTCGGACAACTGGTAGAATTCGAGAATTGGAGTCGAGGTCACCGGATTCCATGAAAAATCCATCTCGCTAATTTTTTGGGCATCCTGGGCCAGATGAGAAAGAACCTTGGTAAGCGAACGAGAAATCAACCCGATCAAAGGAAGGGCTAAGGCAAGGAGTCCCAAGGTCACGTAGAAAATTCTCGACCTCAAGGTGAGATACGGTCCCATAAAATCCCGGAGAGGGGCAAGGGCGACGGTAGTCCATCTCTGGGTTTCGCTGACCTGCCACACCTGCTTTCCTAAGATCCACTCCCCATCGAAGGATATTCCCTCGGGTATCTGGCCAAGATTCCATGCTGAGTCTCCAGAGAAAATCTCTTCCACCTTGGGGTGCACAGCCAAAATACTTCCTTCCTTATCAAAAACACCCAGACCGCCGTTCTGGGAAATTTCTTGGGACTCGACTAAGGACTGAAGTGAGGCCAAAGTAATGTCCACCCCGAAGACCCCGGACCTATCAATCAATACTTCCGAGGCGGTAATTCCCGGTTGTTGAAGGGAATTGAACACGTAGGGTTCGGTTATCTTACCCGGGTTTGTGTACCAAGGTCGAACTCGTGGATCGTAGGGGGGATCGAGAACCACCCTTTCACCAAGAACTCTATCGTCTGGAGCCAGGTAGCTCCAAGTTTCTATCCGGTCGCCATCGAGCTCGGGCTTAAAAATCTGTCGAACAATAAAGGCCGTTTCGGGGGGTCCTTCGTGGGTTCTTGCTACGAGTCCATTTTTGTCGGCCTTGATGATCTGAAAAAAGTCCCCATTTTCTTTGCCAAAATAGAAGGAATAAAAACTTGGCTCGGACTCCAAAAGGGCTCTTAAAAAGGGTAGGGTAGGTTCGTTCACCCTAGCCCCAATTTTGGCAGCGTTATAGGTCAGGGCAAGCTGGGATAGGGTTCGTTCTTGGGCCCTCAGGCTTGCGGACTCAAATTGATCCCTTGCCCGGTCTTCTCCCGACTCCCTACTGACACACAACACAAGGCCCAGGATTAAAACGGACGAAACGCTGACAATGAGCAAATTCGTCGACATCAGACTTAGATGAAAAGGAATTTTTTTCATAATGCAATTCTACGATAAAAAAGGGCAAAAAAACACTGCTCCTCTTTTTGAACATCCTGAACTAAAGATCGGGGAGTGTTCGGCTATCGTGCACGACGGCGGCCAGAACTCTGGATCTCTGAGTTAATTTTGTCCTCCTATCGAGCTTGATGTGATTCTTGTATTTTATGTTGGCGACTTTCCGGTTTAAGGTGTAACGAGTATCTCGATTTTCTGGGAGTCTTCAGATTCGTCTAGTCTTTCTAGCCTAGCCTCGACCTTCTGGTTCTTTTTTCGGGGTGGACGGCGGTTTCTAGGCTACTGGCATCAGTGATTCGTCCGGTACTCGGCTGACTCGTCCGAAAGAATGTACAAACGCTGGGGCACAAGAAAATTGAACATCATTACCCAATCGAAACAAGGTCTTCCACCCGGTGAGTTGATCCAGACGAGCCAAAAGATCACACTCGAAGTTTAGCGACCCGTCGTTCAAGATCAAAGAATCCAGGTTGTCCCGTCTTCATCGCTGGTTCCAGGTTCCGCAAAGTTAGAAGGGGGGGTAAAGGTCTCCGGAAAAGACGATTCCGTATGTAGGTTTCGACCTGAGTAAACAGAGGAATGGTACGAAATTAATCTGCAAGCAGGGAACCGGCTACCTTAGAATGAAAAGACTAGAGATTTCCTCCAACCTTTATTCCTTTGTCAGCATAGTTTGTAACACTCCCTGTCTTTTCATGAAATCGGATAACCCTCTTCAATATGCCTTCTTTTGTATAAAAAGGGTCTTCTGCGGTCATGGGAAATTTTACCGGTGTCCCGATAAAAGCACTTTGGTAAACCGCGGAAATGAACTCTATAGCGGCCCGGCCGTTCTGGCCGGTGCTGAGGGGTTCGGTGCCGGTTTCGATTGCGGTCAGTATATCGTCGATTTGGGCTCTATGATCGCTAAAATCTGAAATCGGAATTTGTAGAAACTGATTCTCCAGGGCAGCTTCGGATGTTTTGTCCACTTCCGGATAGCCGTTGTCCATCTGTCTACTTACTTTGATTTTATGGGGCAGTTCGATCGAGCCTTTTACCCCATCAAGGACGAATCGCTGATCTTCACCGTGATGTAGTAGAGAACTTACTAAGGACCCTAGGGCACCACTTTCAAAATTGACCGTCACAACGGCGACATCTTCCACTTCGCTATTGTCGTGGTTAAGGTTCGACACAACTGCGTTGAGTTTTTCGACCCTTCCCATAAGCCACAGTAAGAGGTCGATATGATGAACCGCGTGAATCAAGGTACAGCCACCACCTTCTTTCTCCCAAGTACCCCGCCACCAAAGGTCGTAATAGTTACTTCCCCGCCACCAAAGTGAACTTGCCTGGGCAAAAAGTAACTTGCCCAGGGCTCCACCTTCTAGAAATTTTTTGGTTCGCATAATGTCGGGCTTGAATCGGTTCTGGGCGACAACCGACAGAATTGTTCCACTCGCTTCTGCTGCCGCGAGCATGCGATCGCACTCCTGCAGGGTTGGAGCCATGGGCTTTTCACAAAGGACGTGCTTTTTTGCCAAAAGGAAATCTTCAGTAACGGGACCGTGCAAGGATGGAGGCAAGCAGATAGATACCAGACCTATGTCGTCCCGAGCCAAAAGCTCTTTGTAGTCAGCTAACGCCTCACAGTTGAGACCGTACTTATCGACCTTATCTTGCGCTTTTTGGGGGAAGAGATCTACTACCGCTCGGATTTGGCAACGATCTGCAAAACCCAGGTAAGCTTCGATGTGGAAATTGGCGATATCGCCGGTTCCAATTATCGCAACCCCAATCACCCGCGACCTACCATCTTCTTCAGCGTCTGGAATACTCCGGTCTGGGACAAAATCATGAAGCCGATAATAACCAAAAATACAAGGCTAATTGGTCGTTCGAACATAGGGGCGAAACTGCCATCAGAAATGATCAAAGCTCGCCGGATGTTTGAATCTGCCATGGGACCCAGAATTACCCCAAGCAGAAAAGGGGCAGATGGAAAGTCGACCGCCCTAAGCAGTATTCCCATGAGTCCAAATACAAACATCACTTGGACATCAAACATCAAGTGATTGATCAGAAAAGCGCCTATTACACAGAGGACGTAAATAATCGGCATCAAGATCTTCTTATTGACTGCAAGGATCTTCACGGTGAACCTCGAAACAAGCATCGCAAGTATCCACATAGCGAAGGCCGCAAAGGTAAGGTATATACCAATTCGGTACACAAATTCCGGCGACTCAATCAGCAAGAGTGGTCCGGGCCGGTACCCGTGCATAAGGAAGGCAGCCAATAAGACAGCAGCCGGCGCGGAACCAGGAACTGCCAGAGACATGACGGGAATGATAGCACCGCCGACACAAGCATTATTTCCAGCTTCCGCCGAAATGACCCCGGTAGGATTACCTTTACCATAGCTATCTGGATCTTTGTTTGCGGATTTGGTAGCCCAATAGGATAACCAGCCGCCGACATCTTCTCCTACCCCGGGAATTATACCAACACCCACTCCAATAAACGATGACCGGAGAATTGCGACTGAATTCTTTCTAATCATTTTAAAGCCCTCAATTATCTTCAGAGGTGTCATCTTCATTACTTTGGAGTCGACTTGGGTAAAGGCCCGGATAATTTCTGGAAAACCAAACAGTCCGATCATGACCGGAATTAACTGAATACCGCTCATCAAATTTACATTCCCATAGGAGAAACGTGGGTAGGTGTTGACAGTGTCCATACCAATTTGTGAAACTAGCAGTCCAAGTATACCGGCCATCCAGCCCTTAAGAACGTTCCCGTTAGAGGTGAGACTTCCACAAATCATTATACCAAAAATCGCCAATAGAAAAAATTCCCAGGAGATAAACTGAAGAGCGAAGCCAGATAATAGTGGAGTCAGGGTCAGGACGCAGACAACACTGATAAAAGTACCAAAAAAGGAAGCGGTAGTTGCAAGGAAAATTGCCTGACCGCCTTCCCCCCGATTTGCCATCGGAAAGCCATCGAGGGCCGTAGCCGCCGAAGCGGGGGTTCCTGGTATGTTTAGGAGAATCGCCGATTGACAACCGCCGGAAATAGAACCGACATAGACACCAATCAACGAAATTAGGGCTGCATCTCGTGGAAAACCATAGGTTAATCCGGTGAGGAGTGCAATAGCCATAGTTGCACTTAGACCCGGCAACATTCCCATGACAAGACCGGAAAAGGTCGATAACAACAGGATAAGCAAGTTCATCGGTAGCAACACCGCCGAAATTGCTTCCATCAAATATTGAACGGCCATGGATTACTTCCTCTGAATTAAGGTAATGGTACGCCGAAACCTACCTGGAATAAGAATAAGATTGCGGCAATGGTAAGGGCGGAAATGAGAGTTAAACGGATTAGCGACGTCGATTTTAGATAGAACATAAGGGCGATGAGAAATACGAAAGAAGCCACCCAGAACGGCAAAAGCCGCATTAACCAGAATGTGTATACAAACATGATCCCGATGCCACCGAGGCTTACAACCATATTCCGACTACGAACCTTCTCGTTCCACCAAGCGCCCAATTCAACCTTACGCTGTGCCCAACCACCGTCTTTCAAGCTAGACCTGAGTAACAGGATGCTGCAGAATACTAAGAGGAAACCCAAGACAACAGGAAATAGTCCGGGAGAAACGTAGAAAACCTCACCGGCGTCCCGATAAATCAAAAAGCCTGCGACTACCACGTAGAGGCCAATCAATCCGAGAACAAAAGATGCCAACAAATCGAAATGCTTTTTACTTTCCATCGGGTTTTCTTCTCCTCTCAGGGGAAGTCATTTGAGACATGAAAAGGACGGAGGAATTCCCCCGTCCTAAATTGAAACTGGTCTACTTTCGTGCGATACCAAATTGTTCAGGGGAAACTTTGGCAACTCCAGCATCAAAAAGAATCCAGCTAACCGTTGATGCGAGATTTTCCACGTAAGGTTGTGCAGCTTCGCGACCCATGGGATTAATAATAAAACCTTTACTATTACAGAAATCGACAAACTCTTGACTTCTCACCGCTGTTTCGAAGGCGGCGTCGATCTTGGCCAGTCGATCAGCAGCCAAACCCTTTGGGATTGCCAGACCTGTGGTCTCTCCCATCGGCAAGTAGGGTGCAGCGGCAGGTACAAACTTAAGGATCGATGGAATCAGGGGTCCACCGTTTATTTGGATATCGTTTTCAGTCAAATTTGCAAGAGCACGAATATTCCCCGCCTTAATCATGTCCTCCATTTCGACCAACAATTGAGTTGTGTAGTCTACCTCACCGGCGAGCATTGCAAGAATTGCCGGGTTACCTCCGGGATAAGAAACAAGCTTGTATTCGATGTTTGCCGCAGCTCGGAGGACTTCAGCGCCGATATGACCACCACTACCAGGACCTGCAGTACCGTCGGTTACCTGGCCAGGGCGAGCACGGAGATCCGCCAGTAGGTCATCCATGGTCTGGTAAGGAGAATCTGCCCGAACCGCAACAATATTGGGGGTGAAGGTAGCAAGCCAAAGATCCCATTCACGGAAAGTCTTTGTTGTTGTCCCTAGGACCGGCATCGATGAAAAAGCCATCATTCCGTTTGCCAGTAGGGTATATCCATCAACCGGGGCATTTGCTACGACATTAGATCCCGCCGCACCACCAGCTCCGGGTGTGTTGTTCACGGTGATAGATACCCCTAAAGCTTTGGCCATCGGAGCCGTAACAGCTCGGGCAGTCAGGTCAGTGGAACCGCCAGCCCCATAGGGAACGGTGACGCTTATATCTCGGGCAGGGTACACTCCTTCTCCACCACCCCCGGCAAAAACTGCCAAAGGCACGATGAATAAAATTGCGACAACCGTGGCTGCAGCCTTACTCAGATTTTTCATTCTGATCATTTCTCTCTCCTTCTATCGCTCTTTTACAGACCTACCCTCAACGAGGGTACATTCTTGTACTAAATGGGTAGGGGGAACATGTCCTTCCCTGTTTATAATCTCGAGCAACAAGTTTGCCGCTTTATAACCAAGTTCGTAATCGCCCATTTCCACATGGGTAAAACTATTCCGGCCTGCAGTGGCCCACTCCGGCGAGCCGATAAGCACGATCGACATATCCTGGGGAATATCGATATTTTCCTCCATGAGGCGCTTGATACCCCCCTTGGCTTGAATATTGAACCCATAGATTATCGCTGTTACATCAGGGTGTACCCGAAGTACTTTCTCGGTTATTCGATATCCTTCATCAGAAGTGAAAGCGCCATCGATCATCACCAACTTTTCGCGGGAAATACCCCGTTCAAGGCATGCATCGACGAAGGCTGATTTTCTTTCCGTCAGATGGGTCAAACCAGAATCCCAGCCGACAAAAGCAATGTTGCGGTGCCCCTTGTCGAGTAAGTGATCGGCGGCGAGACGACCACACCGATAATTCCACGTCGAAACGCCATAATAATCATCTACACCTTCCAATGGTCGATCGACTACAACCATAGGGACCCCTAACTGGCGAAGTTGTTTTGTGTTCAATGCTCCGTCTCGAGTGGGTGTCACGATGTAACCATCCATCCTTTGTTGTTGAAGCCGCTTTAAAATGTCCATTTCTCTCGAGGCATCTTCGAAGGTATTGCAAATCGTAAGAATGTAGCCGAACTCGTCAAAGACCCGTTCTATGGCCAAAACTATGCGGGTAAAAAACTGATTCTCGAACTGGGGCACTAAGACAGCGATCATCTTGCGGCTCTTTCCCCGGAGACTACTTGCTCCACCACACTTAATGTAATTGAGGGCCTCGGCTGCTTCCTGGACAGTGTGACGCATTTCCTCGCTGATATAGCGTTGTTTCGAGTTGTTGAGAACGTACGACACAGTAGCCGTACTGGTACCCGCTCGTTGGGCAACGTCTTTTAGTGTCGCGTACTGCTTGCGCACCCCACCACCTTACTTCGATAGGTAATCGTTTACCTATTCAATAATTCATCTTAAGTCCGTTATTACTAGGTGTCAATCAAAATTCTCTCGATCGTTTTTAGATGCCTGTCCAAGATCCACTTCTGTACCCAAAAGGGATGCCGACAAGTATGCGGCGTATACCACAGCCACCGTATCGAGTCCTAAAAGTGAGTCTGACTCCGGGGTGGTACCCGTAGAAATAGACCGATAGAAAGCCTCAATTTCGTGTTGATATCCAGTGAACCAGTCCTCATCCAAGCTGGTGAATGCCCATCCTTGTTTGGTACCGATCTTTTCGACTACATAGATATCTTTAAAGTTTTCGTCTAGGGGATTGTAGGTCATGAGCGAGTTATTTGGATTAATATTACACACCGTTCGGTGGTTGACGGTGTTGACCTCCAACCAATTATGTACCCCACCTATCACTAATTCCGTAGCAAAAATATCGGCGATGGTATTATCCTCAAAGGTAACATGGACCGCACCAAAATCTTCGACATCGGTATAGCTGGTTCTTATGTGTCCTTGGTCCACAAAGCCCGGATTTTTGGTAATACTATGAGTTCGAGCGCTCACCTTCATCGGACGAATAGGTTTGCCTTGTCGTACTCGTCCTTCAACACCTTTGAGATAAAGCGCTGCGGTGAGGGGATGAACTCCTTTGCCGATGATCGAACCCCCACCAGAGTACTTCCACATACCGTAATAGGGTGAATGACTTCCGCTATGGCTTTCTTCTCCATGCATCCAAAGAATTTGGGCACCTGTTTTTTCGAGAATTTCTCGTTCTTTTTGAATTGCCGGTGCGTACACCCAATTTTCGGCATAACAGACCACCGGTGGTCGTGTTCCATCGGTCTTTGCTTTCTGCCGGGCCGTTATTTCTGCGTCTATGATTGCTTGAGCATTTGCGACCGCTTCCTTTCTACCAACTAGCCGGTCGAAAGTGAGTCCCGAAAAATCCTCTGTGCTATCACCAAAATAGCCAGAGAATGGTTTTTCGATAATTACACTTTTTCCGGCCGAAAGTGCCTGCACTGCCAAAGGAGTATGGGTTATCGCGGGGGTACAGATGTGAATAACATCGGATTTCTCCAGCGCCTCTTCAAAAGTGGCAAAAGAGGTGATTTTTCTTTGGGTTGCGAAGATGTCTCGTTTAGTCTGGGTACGGGAGTACACGCCGGCAATTGTTAGTTTTGTCCCGTATACCCGACGCAAAGCCTCAAAATGAAAATGCGCTGCGAATCCAGAGCCTATTATTCCGGTACGAATCATGAAAATCTCCTTTCAAAAAGTATAGATATGACCAGAACTTTAATCACTATAAGGGGTAACTAACCCCACTCCAAGCCAAAGGTCGCTATTGAGGCCCTTCGAGGAAAGAAGACGTTGCAGGAATGGTGGAGCACCCATCGGGTACACTCCAACATGACTGCCCTTTGGGAAAGGCAGGCCAGAGTAAGTAGGACGAGCTTTTCATGCAAATAGGGCGGTTGCAGGCGAAAAAGACACCGGTTTGGGCCTTCCGCTGATAAGGTACTTCATCCGCCAAAAAGGCGGAAACCTCGAAATTGAGAACCTTTCCCAAGGGCGAATCCTCCCACGAGTTACCCCAGGGCCAGCGCATTATAAAACATAGTTGTAGGGTACGGGCTTCACAGTAGAAGGTTGATCGTAGTCTGCGAGGTCGGAAGAGAATAACTGCCGTTCCAAGTACTCTTCTGACCAAGCCAAGTTTT
>Ga0210043_1001393_pt1 | contig 20203 bp, 21 predicted proteins | sample CryGeymet201501t_FD_183990 | JGI IMG/M metagenome (GOLD analysis project Ga0210043, IMG submission 183990) | Groundwater microbial communities from Crystal Geyser aquifers in Utah, USA - Crystal Geyser metaG 2015-01t (SPAdes) (version 2) | ecosystem: Environmental > Aquatic > Deep subsurface >... | reverse complement strand
CGACCAGCAATTGGAGCTTCAATTCTTACTTGACCAGTTGGGGCCGCTAAGGCTAAAGCCAAGTCAGTTGAGAGACCAGTAATTCTAGACAGTTTTGTCCCGCGGGTAATATCTAAAGCATACTGAGTAACAGATGGACCATAGTTAACTTCCTTTACCTTCGCCATAATTCCAAATGACTCTAAAGTATGTTCGATAATATCTGCATTCTTTTTAACATCTCCTCGATCAGCCTCTCCTCCACCTTGTGGTGAAAGGAGTGATAATGGTGGGAACTCCCAAATCATAGGGCCTGCATTTGTTGATGACTTAGTACTATCTAAATCATCTGCGTCAACGGGCTTGCTTGATTTAGATGTAACAACCGCTGTACCACCTTTTTCTACTACAATATCTTCTTCATATTTATTCTCATTAACTTTAAAGTCATTATTTTTCTTACTTGGCATAGAAAGAGATAATTTAGGAATTCTAAAACCCTTAGCTTTCTCAATCTCTTCCTCGATATTTTGCTGTTTACCATTTTTCTCATTATTCTTTGGCGATAACCAGCTACTAATCATTTCTAAAACCTCACCAATGCTAAACTGAGAAACAATTAATGCCCCACTGATAATAAAGGCTATAAAAAAGACATATGTACCCGCTACTGAAATAAGCGATGAAAGATTAGTGAAAGTTTGAACACCAATACTTCCAGATTTTGTAACACCGACTACCCCACTCATTAAAAATAAAGTACCTAAAAGAATATGAGGTTTAGACCATGCCCATTTTGTTTGAAACATGATTAAACCAGATGAGATAAAAACAAATGGAAGAAATAAAGTTCCTAAACCAATCTTCTCTATCAAGAAACTATTTAAGATGAGAAGAATCTGACCTTGGCCAGTGAAAGAAAACATCACTAAAATACCCATCGCAATTAACAAGACAGCTACTATTGAATAAATAGTCTCCTGTCTTAACTTTAATTTTGGTAGTGATCTTTTTTTTCTTCTTCCCATCTCTTAAATATTATAGGATTAAATTATCTTTGACAAGTATTAAACATCAATAAACGCAACTACAACCATAGGTTCTCTGCGAATAACTTTAAATAGTTTTCTACTTATCTTTCTTTCTAGTTTACCTCGAATTTCATTATCTTTCATTTTAGGATTTATGTCAGACAAGAAATTAGCAGCCTGATCCTTGATGAACTTGACTACTTCATCAGATTCTTTCATGTAGACAAAACCTCTAGAGATGACATTCATTCTTCGCAGATCAATCTCTCTTGTTTGAGCATCACGAGGTAAAACCAAGACAATCATCCCTGCATTACCCAGAGCTAAACGATCAGAGATAACTCTTGGACCGACATCTCCTACCCCAAGTCCATCAACAGCTCTACCCCTAATTACAATCTGCTCAGGATAACTAATCTTGCCATCTTTGAGCATAATCACATCACCACTTTGAGGGATCAAAATTTGATTATCTTGATAACCAGCTTTTGCGGCAACTCTTTGTTTAAAGAGAACACGATGTCTATCTGCACCACCGATTGGCATGACAATTTTAGGTCTGACTAACTCAAGTAACTCAAGTTGTTCTGGAGCACTAGCATGGCCAGACTGATGAATATCAGGAGCGATAGTTGGATAAACAACATCAATCCCATTGTTAAATAGTTCATCAACTGCCGCAAAATAAGGAATTTCGTTTCCTGGAATTGCATCAGCTGAGAAGATTACCTTATCTCTGCCAGTTATTCTAATAATTGGATGATCACCATAGACTGCTCTCATCAGAGAAGAACCTTCTTGACCTTGGCTTCCAGCAATAATGACACAAAGGTCAGAATCTTTGACAGTTTCTATCTTCTTTTTGTCTACAATTACTCCTTGTGGAACATTAATTTTCTTCAAAGAAAGAGCTACTTCCATGTTTTGCTCAACAGATCTGCCCACAAAGACAATTTTACGATTTAATCTAACAGCAGCATCAATAGTCTGCTGAATTCTGTGCAAGTGAGAACTCATCAATGTAACAAGAATCTTTCCTTGAACATTTTGCATGGCTTCTTCAATGACAGGCCCACATTCAGACTCTGATTTAACCCATTGATCTTTTTCAACTCTTAGACAGTCCATTAACATTAGATCTATCCCATCTTTTCCTGCTTGCTCAATTGACTCATAGTCAGGGAAAACCCCATCAACAGGATTCTTGTCTAACTTAAAGTCAGTCCCATGATAGATATTTCCTTCTGGAGTTTTAATGACAAAATGTTTTGTATCAGGCACAGAATGAGTCATGGCCATTGGCATGATCTCAAAATGTGTTCCAATCTTTACCCAATCCTTATCCTTCAAAACAGTAACGGTCCTTGGGTTTTCCATCTCTTTCATTCTGTTTTCTGCAAAACCAGCTGTCAGAGGTGATCCATAAATTGGGAAATCTGGCAAATCTGGAAGGATATATGGTGTAGCTGCAATATGGTCATCATGACCATGAGATAAAACCATTCCAACAATTTTCGCTCCTTCTTCCAATCTCTTTAATAAGTAAGCTATATCTGGAATTAAGATATCAACACCAGGCATATACATGTCAGGAAAGCCGATCCCACAATCAAAGATCAAGATCTCATTATCATATTCATATAAATACATGTTTTGTGTAACATGTCCCATTCCACCGAGTGGAATTAAACGTAAACCGTTCATAATTTCTCCTTTGTACCCCATGGGTACCTATAGCTAATTGCTATTTATTTATTTTTAAATATTTTAATCATTGTCATTATAACTGATATTAAACTATCCAGTAATCATACCTCTAATAAATCCAAGATTCCTTGTATCATCTCTTTCTAACCAACGAACAATTTTCTTAATCTTTTTAAAGTCATTAATAAACATATTTTTTACCTTTGTTCCCCTTAAAGCTGCAGCTGGATGATACATTGGTAAGATGAATCTTATCTGGCCTTCCCACTCTATCCGTTGTAATTTACCATGGACCTCAGATATTTTTACTTTGGGTAAAAATTTATCCATACTAAATCTGCCTAAAGTAACAATTAATTTTGGATCAATAATTTTAATTTCCTCATCTAAAAATGGTTTGAATGCATTAATCTCTGCTGAAGATGGATCTCGATTCTCTGGAGGACGAGCTTTTACAATATTTGAGATATAAATATTAGACAAGTCTAAACCAACTTCATCAATCACTTCTCTGAGTAACTTCCCAGACCTGCCAACAAAAGGTCTACGCTCAACTGTCTCCTGATATCCGGGTGCTTCACCAATCATAAAGATATTAGCTCTAACACTTCCCTCACCAGGGATAAAGTCTTCTTTTGTATCAACTAAAGGTAATTCCTTGTATGAAGATACTATCTTCTTATTAAGCAGCTTAAGTAAATCTTCAGACATAGCTTGATTGTATCAAACTAATACTGAGGAAGGAAAATTTTATAGTTCTGGGAAGTGATATGAACTTCTTTAAAACCTTTCTCAACCATAATTCGAGCAGCTTTTCTTACAGCACCTTCTAAGGTTCTTTGTAGAGTACGAATACCCGCATCAAAGCCTAATGGACGAGTCATCTTCGGCCAAAGATCTTCTTGAATAATAAACTGCTCTGGTCTTAAGCCGGCATCTTCTAATAACTTAGGTAAAATATATTTCTTAGCAATGACCATCTTTTCTTTGTCAGTATAGGAAGGCATTGAAATCTTTTCTAAACGGTCCATAACAGCAGTAGCAATATCACGAGTATTGTTACAAGTAGCTAGAAATATTGCATGAGATAAATCAACAGGGTAATCAACAAAGTCATCAATAAAAGCATTATTTTGAGCGGGATCTAATAACTCAACCAGCACACCCATAATATCTCTTCTTGACTCTGCAGCAACACGGTCAATCTCATCTAAAAGAATGATCGGATTTCTCACTCCAACTTCAGAAATACCTTTTATCACCCTACCTGGCTCAGAACCAAGCAATAATCTTGAAGAGCCTCTTAAACTAGATGATGATCCCATCCCTCCAAATGGGATACGGACTAACTTGCGATTGAGTCCTTCAGCCAATGAATACGCAAATGTTGTCTTACCTGTACCAACTAAACCAACTAAAAGTAAGATAGGAGCTCTAAACTCACTATCTGGCATTTGAGTATTACGGAGTTTTAAAACAGAAACAAATTCAAGAAAACGGTCTTTGACTTCATCCATACCATAGTGATGCTCGTCAAAGATTTTTTTAACATTAGCGATATCAAGATTATCCTGACTTTCTGCTGTCCAAGGGATTCCCAGAACTGTCTCAATATATTTAGAAACTTTCTCATACTTCTCATCATAACTACCGAGCTCAACAGATCTCTCAAGTGAGACAATCTCTTTACTTATCTTTTTTCTCATCTCCTCGGGCAACCCCTCAGCTCCGGATAATTTATCACGCAGCTCTTGAATTTCATTCTGGAGGATTTGTTTATAATCAGACACAACCTTATTATGGTTTTTTTTAATCAGAAATTCAATCTGCAAACAGAGTTATGATATTTTTTTTCTAAGACCTTCTTTACCACCAAAGTACTTCACCACACTAGCTGAGTTTTTTGCTCCAAAGCGAACGGCATCTTCTGAACTCCTGCCTCTTAATATTGCTGTAACATAACCGACAACAAAAGCATCACCAGCTCCAGTATTATCTACTGCTTCAACTGGTAAAGCCTTATATCTCATCTTCATTCCATTATTTAAAAAGACATTACCCCCTTTATCACCATCGGTAATGACAACTTGCTCAATCTTCTTTTTTATTTCATCCTGTTGATCTTCAATCATCTCCCATTCTTCTTTATTCAAAAATAATACCTTGGCATGAATCTCAGATAATGGTAATTGCCCTGAAGCAAGCAACTTTAAATCACTAGAGCCAGGGTTCCAAGAAACGTTTACATTGTGATAACGAAGGGTGGCAAAAATATGTTTAAGGGTTTTTAATTGTCCTGACAAACTAGAAATATGGACCCAATCTGCCCCTGAAATTTCTGCAATATTTATATCTTTAGGATCAAGCATTGAGGATGCCCCTCGATGGACTAAGACTGCTCTCGAGCCATCTTCTAAAACAAGGATGACTGACCCACCTGTTTCTTCCTTCTTCTCGTGAATTAACAATGAGGTATCAACTCCTTCCTTTTTTAAATCTGCAATGACCATTTTGGAAAACTCATCATGACCTGTCTCAGCGATAGTGGCAACTTCAAAACCTAAACGAGAAAAACCTACTCCGGTATTACTAGCTCCACCGCCAGTCTTAATTACAAAACTATCAACATCAAATTTCCCTCCCACTTCGCCAATCTTAACAATCCCATGACGATCTTTTGAAAAATGGTCAGAACGGATAAAAATATCAACTAGGGCAGATCCGATCGTAATTATACGCATAGGTTAGTTTGTGTCATTCTTTCTGGCTTGAAGCTCTTTTTCAAAGAAATTTAAAGCTTCAACCATCTCCTCTTCATTTTTAACAATCTTATATACACTTTGTTCTTTTTTTGAGATAAAGAATTGATCAATGACGACATCCATTAAATCATGCCAGAACTCACCATACAAAATCAATGGCTTATGATTACCATAATATAGATGTGCTAGAAGCCAAGCTGTTGCCCATTCACTTAGTGTCCCTGTTCCACCTTGGAAACAAATAAAAGCATCAGACTCTTCCATTAAGCCAAACATTCTCTCAATATAATTAGCTGTTTTTATCTCTTTATCAACAATATTTTTATAATACCTACCTTCAAACTCAGGCATATCTATCGGATAAAAGGTTACTCCAATGGTCTTACCATCAACTGACTTAGCACCCTCTGTAGCTGCAGCCATAACACCTGGCCCTCCACCATTTACAATAATCTTATTATGATAGGCAAGGTATCGAGCCGCATTAAAAGCTTCCTTATATAATGGATGTTCTGGATCTACATCAGCACTACCAAAAATTGCAACTTTTTCAATTGTTGTTCTTATCTTTACCTTAGGGATTCTCAAAGGGATCTGAACTTGATTATCTTCTAAAACCTGTTGATCTTTAATATTATTTACTTCATCTTGCATGTTGTTTAAATCTTTCTATAGTTTCTTCTACATTATCACTCTGCCATAAAGCACTACCGATTCCTACCGAATCAACCTCTGCTTCAGCTATCTTCTCAATATTATCTAATTTAACTCCACCATCGATGATGATTTCAAGACTTGGATTTATTTTATTTACTCTGTTTTTTACTGCTTCAATCTTTTTGAGAACTATCTCATTAAACTGATGACCTTGTTCTCCAGCTTCAATAGACATTAACTGTAAAACATCAAGTCTCTTAAATACACTATCTAAAATTTCTTCATGGGGAGTAAATAGGTCTAATGATAAACCTTTTTTTACTTCTTTGTCCTCTAAGAAGTTAATAAAATTTTCTTGAGAAGACATCTTCTCTATCTGACCAATGACTGTTCTGACTGCAAAATAACTCTTGTGGTCTACGATTTCTTCAGCAAAGGTGAGAGGCTCTTCAGTCATTAAATGGAAATCAAGATTAAAACTATAAAAAGTAATATCGACTAAATCCATGGGGGTAATGGTTAAATTGTCAGTAAAATAACCATCAATAATATCAATCTGCAGTGTCTTAATATCCTGGCAATTCTTTACTAAATCAACTTGTTCTTGCACTAATTCAAGAGAATCAGTCAAAATGGCTGGATATATATTCATATTATCTCTCTAACTGTTTTATTTTTTCTAATCTACGCAGATGTCGTTCTTCCCCTTTAAATTCTGTTCCTAAAAATACCTCTATCATCTCTTCAACCCAATCACGATTAACATAGTCAGCAGCAATTACCAGAATATTTAAGTCATCATCCCCTCGGGCTGATTCTACTTGTTCTCTAGATAAGCCAATACAGGCTCTTGCACCACCTATTTTATTTGCCGTGATACTAACGCCTGCTCCAGAGCCGCAAAAAACTATTCCTCTACTGGAAACATCTTCAACAACCTGATCTGCTAAATTACGGGCAAAGTCGGGATAGTCATCACTCTGATCATATTCATGATTACCGACATCAACTACTTCTAAACCTTTCTTTAATAATAGTTCTTTTATATCTTCTTTTAAATAAAAACCTCTATGGTCTGCACCAAGAAATATTTTCATATTAATCTATTCCTAACTCTGCCTTTGCTTCCTCACTCATCATATCTGGCATCCATGGAGGGTCAAAAGTCAGCTCTATACTTATATCACTATGGATATCTACCCCCTCAAAAACTGAGAGAGATTCTCTAATCATAGTATCAAAAACTTCTACTAAGGGACAGCCGGGACTGGTTAGAGTCATTCTGATCTTAATTGAGTTATCTATGATTTCTATTTTATAGAATAGACCCATGTTTACTAGGTCTATACCTGTTTCAGGATCGATAACAGTAGATAGTTGTTTATATATGTTATCTTTATTTAGCTTCACGAAGTAGTTGGTTAAGTGTTATTGGTGATTGGGGTTGGGTTACTAAGATGTAATTTACTACCATTCAGATTGCTAAAAAGTATCATCATCAGAAAAATCGTCTAAAATAGTAACATCAAGTTCATCTTCATCTTCATCTTCATCTTCATCTTCATCTTCTTCTGTTTCATATTCATCATCATCGGATGGTACATCAATATCTCTTTCTGCTTTCTTTCTTCCATTATTTGTTAATAAACTATCTAATGGATTTGTTCTCAAATTATTATTAAGATCTAATAATAATTTATTAAATGTTTCCTGTGTTAAACCTTCCTCACTTGACACCAACTCACTTAATTTATTTAATAAAATAGTAGAATCTTCAATCTTTTCCAAGTAATTAGATATTATTGGTTCATTTAATGTATCAAAAAAATCATACAATGAAATTAATAGCTTATTTTTAAGAGTTCCTTTTCTAAGTTTTGCTTTATTGCTATCGTTAGCACTAATTTCTACAGCTGATAAAGATTCTTTAAATTGTCTGACACAAGCTGAAACTGATTTAAAGTCATTTTCTCTTGAAGAATCAACTTCTTCTAACTTTCTGATGACTAAGAGTAGAGATTTTGAAAATTGTTGTCTTTCTCTAATAAGATATTCTAAAGAGCTGATTCCTACTTGAATTTCATGTTGTAGATAGTTTTCAACTTTAGTAGTTTCACCTTCATCATTTTCTAAAGTTAGAGGTCTATTTTCATCTAAATCAGCTAAGGCTTCTTTTAGACCATCAGTTTTTAACAGTTTTGCTATAGGAACTAACAGTTCTTTTAGTGCAATCATCTCTTCCTGATCCAATTCATCATCTTCTAAGAATCCTTCTAATCTCACATAGAAATCTTTGAGTAAATTCCCAAGTTCATTTCTCTTTTCTTCCAGCTTATCTAACCTCTCACTCTCTTCTTTCTGTTTTTGAACTTCTGCTGCTTCTGCTTGTAATCTAGCTTCTCTCTTTTTAAATCCTTCTTCTACATACGATGATAACCCCACAGCATTCTTTTTCTCCAGCATTTTATGAATATTCTTTAAGAAATCTATCTTATCTTCACTAAATAATTCATCAATCCATCGATGGATTCCTTCAATATTCGCTATAATAGCTTCAGTATCTTTAAGTACTTCTGCTGCAAGATCATTATTTTCAAGGTCTGCTAATCCATTTTTAAATTTCACAAGAATACTTATATCTAAATCTAAACCAGCTTCTTGTATTAATGATACTAACTTATCATATTTTTCTTGGATAAAATCATCTCCTTCTTTATAATCTTTTATTTTTTTAAAACCACCATCTAATTCTTCAGATGTAACGTTCTTCTTCCTATCTAAATCTACATACTTCTCTAATAATTCTTTTAATTTAGTGTCTTCTGACTTAAATTTTTCATTGAGATCTTTAGCAAGCTCAACAGTAGCACTAGCAATCCGGGCAGTTCCAGTAAATACACGATTAATTAATCTAAAGATTATTTTTGTTTTTTCAAATGTTTTAATATCTTCTTCTGGATTATTATCAGGTCTAGGAGCTCCCTCTGTGTTAGTATCAGCATCTACTAATTGAAGATAGGACTGTTCAGGATTTTGGATTTCAATTTGAGTAGTCTGGCTACTATTACTTTTTTGCTTTGCTCTTATTTCTTCTATCATTTTCTCATATTCTTTTATCTTATCTTGATCGTTGTCTGTATCTAATCTATTAATTAAACTGTTTATCTTACCAATCACAATAGCCCAGTCTTTATTTTTTTTAGCACTATTTGGGTCAGCTAGTTCATCTTTTATAGAATCTAACTCATCAGGTAAAAAGATGGGTGGGCTAATTCTCTCATTTTCATTCATAATACCCAATTTTATCACAACCCCACCCCATATATACAATCCTAATTTCTTCTATAAACCTAAAAGGACCCCATAAGGGGTCCTTCTAATTTCAATATAAATAAGCTTATGCAGCTTTCTTTAATACTGGCATACCAGTTCTCTCAGTCTCGATAACCATGTATCCAGCTGGTAGTTCATACATTACATCATCTCTGACATCTCTAGCAAAGAAATAAATTCTTTGAACTCTACCATTCTTTAGAGTAACTTCTCTAGTGTGAAGGTAATATGTCTGACCTTTTTTGTTTGTATGAGAAAAAGGTTGTTTATCTGCCATAGGGCTCCTTTATTACTATTACTACTTATCTAGCCTAGCATACTCGACTAAGACATCAAGTACCAATTGTGACTATTTTTTAAAATTCCTCAAGACCAATTTCCTAAGTCTCGCTTAGATCTACTCCTGTGTAGCTTCGACTTCTTCCTCAACTTCTACTAATCCCTTGAGGATAACCTCACTTGGTTGGATTGCTTCAGCTGAATCCTTTGAAACAATTATTTCAAATGGAAGAGTCTCTGATGAAATGGCAGCAGTACCACTCATCCCACCCTTGATATATTCAAGAGTGAAAGCTCTTCTGATTGCTTCAGAGTTTGGATCTTTTAGCCATACTTGATAATTTTCGTCTTGGGAATTTTCTAAATTAGCAGTAACTGAGAACTTTACTTTACCTTCATTAACTTCATATCTAACTTTACCAGTATCTTCTCCTTCACCCTCCATCTCAATTGTCTCAAAATCACCAACTCCACTAAGTGCTAGAGTAGTCTCTTCTGAAGTAAGTTCTTCTAGGGCAATATTTTCTGCAAAAGGGGTAATATTTCCTCTATCAGTACGATTTGAGTACCAACGGAAGGCTAAGAACATCACGATTGCTAAAGATGTTAATGGAAATAAGAATGGTAATAATTTTTTCATATGGCCCCTCACTAATGTGGCATGTAACTATATTTTTAATAAACTTCTTACTCTGCTAACAATATCTCGACTTGTTTTGACAAATCTTGAGGGGCAGTTTTATTGTTATTTAAGTAAATAGTCGGTGTAGAATTGACCCTTAAAGCGTTAGCATCTGCGACATCTGCATTAACTCTCTCCTTGATCTCATCTGACTCCATTTTCTCTATAAAATTATCTTTGTCAATGTCCAGTTCTACTGCATACTCAATAAATGCGTCTCTAACGTCATCTTTTGAGGTCAAACTAGACCAAATTGATTGATTCTCAAAAAGAAGATCGTGGTATTCCCAGAATTTTCCTTCTTCTCTAGCAGCTTCACTAGCCCAAGCAGCCTGGCGAGCATAAGGGTGGATAGAATCTAGGGGAAAGTGTCTATAAACTAAATCTATTTGACCACTGTAAGCTTCTCTAGCTCTAATTAAGTAAGATTCCTCTAATGACTTACATGCAGGGCATTGAAAATCACTAAAAACAACTAAAGTAGACCTTTCAGCTACTTCTGCTTGATTAGATATATCAGAGTCTAAATCATTCTCAATGGCTACATTAGCCATTGCTTCCTCCCCACTTATCTCTATTTCTTGATTAAGTTCTGCTAAAGCTCTATCTCCAACTACTATAGAAGGATCGGCTGCCACAGGAGCTTCTTCAGGTGCAGAAAAGAAAACTGCTACACCAACTACTAATACTAAAGTCCCAACGATTGTGGCAACAAGTAAAGGAAGATTTTTCATATACTTATTTTTCTATTTTATTTTTTAACTATAATTTGTAATTTTGATATTCTCTGGACTAACTTGATTTGTTAAACAGAGGTTTTTTATTTTGTCATTCATTTCTCTATTTGCACAGATATAAAATAAAGCACCAGCATTCATCTCATGGACGGAAAGACAATCATAAACAGTACCTCGACATAATGTCCATTCTGGTAGTGCTTTTCCAATGACTGGGTGAAAGTTAAAGTTTGGGAAATTCTTAGTTAATAATGACATCTCATCATGGAGGAAGAAATCTTCTAGGTTATCTAGTCCCCAATATAAAGAAATCTTTCTCTGAGATTGTTGTGCCTGTAAAAGCTCAAGAACCATACTGTACAAAGGAGCTACTCCAACATCAGTACCAATTAAAATTAATTCTTTTTCCCCTTCGCTGAGAGTAAACTCACCATATGGAGCGGAAATTTCAACAATATCCCCAAATAATAGCTTACTAAAATAATCTGTACTAGGGCCAACGATACTATTATCAATCAGTATTTCAAACCCATGATCAATGTCTGGTGATGAAAAGAAAAAATATTCTTGTTCTAATTGATCATTAATCTTAAACTTTAAATATTGTCCTGATAGAAAATCAATTCTAAATGGATTTTTTAGTTCAAAACTTAATTTTGTAAATCTTGGGTTATAGTCAAATTTATCTTCAAAAGTAGCGTAAAATGTTTGCATATTTTTTTATACTGCTAGAGCATATAATTTTTTAAATTCTTTTCTAGCTCTAAATAGATCAGATTCAATTGATTTAGTTGTTCTACCGAGCTCAATGCTAATTTCCGTTACCTTTTTACAATCAACATATTTCTTTAAGAGCAATTCTTTAGATTCATCTTTCATTTGAGAAAGGACTTCTTTAACTTTCTCCGCACTTTCATGAGCATCTGAAATATTCTCTTGCAGAATCATCTCGCCAAGTGGAACATACTTTAATGCTTTTTTTGCATACAACTTACGATAGTAGTCAGCAATTTCATGACGAGCAATACTACACATCCAAGTAAAAATACTTGACCCACCTCTAAACAGTGGGAGATGTTTTAAACTTCCTAGAAAAACTTCTTGAGTTATCTCTTCACAATCCTTTTGAGAGGAAACTTTCTTTGAGATATATGCTAAAAGACGTGGGCTGTATTCCTCATACCACTCTTGAACCGCTCTGGGTTCACCTAACTTTAATCTAGTAAGCAAATCTTTTTGCATGACTTCTATCATAGCATAACTAGATGATCTAATTTGTACATTGACAAGCTTCCGTTACGTGTGAGATTCTTATTACCCTGCATAAATTTCAACCACAATCTATAGTGGTTTGTATGTAGGAAAAGCACAACTTTTAGTTATAGGAGAAGATATGAAATGTCCATATTGCGGAAAGCCTCAAACATCGGTCATAGATTCTCGTGAGTCAAAAGAAGGACACTCAATTAGAAGACGTAGACAGTGTGATATTTGTTCTAAGAGATTCACAACCTATGAAAGAGTCGAAGGGATAGATCTTAAAGTTATTAAAAAAGATGGTAGAAGAGAAGAGTTTAATAGAGAGAAATTAAAAAGAGGTTTAATCAAAGCAACCTGGAAAAGACCAGTTTCAATGTCAGACATTGAAGACCTACTTGAAGAAGTAGAAAGAATTTTAAGGAAAAAGAAAAATACTGAAGTCAAATCATGGGAAATAGGAAACTTAGTGATAAACAGACTTAAAAAAGTTGACCGACTCGGATACCTACTCTTTGCCAGTGTTTACCGAGACTTTGATTCAATTGAAGACTTCAAAATAGAAATAGATAGATTAACAAGTGAATAAAGAAATTTATTAATAAAGGATTTTTATGCCAACTATAAAAACAGATTTACCAAAGAAAAAAATGCGTTTTACCAACCGTAAGTTGGCAAAAGGTTTAGGTGAGGCTGTTGCTAAGCGAACTTACTTAAGAACTGACAAAAAAGGTAATCTAGAACCATGGAGCGAAGTAGCTGAAAGAGTTGCCAAAGGGAATACTGCCCTACTTCCTAAAAGTTTGAAAAAAGACAAAAAAGAAGAATATGAAATTTTAAGGAAGCATATCGCTAATGCTTCTTTGTTAATGTCTGGTCGTCATTTACAACATGGGGACGAAAATCAACCAAACAGGAACATGGAAGTTTTTACTAACTGTTCAACTGCTTCTAGCTCATTCTTGCTTTTCTACTTACTCTTAAACGGTTCAGGAGTCGGTCGCTCATATGATGATGACTTAATGATCGTTGACTGGGACAATATGCCAATCATTCATTGTGTCCTTGATGAGAACCATGCTGACTTTATTTGGGGAGAAGATGAAAGTGTCCGTGATGCTCAACACAAATATGCTAAATCATATTGGTTTGAAGTTCCTGATACTAGAGAGGGCTGGGCTGAAGCCGTAGAGAAGATTGAAACAATGGCTTTTGAGAAAAAATATAAAGAAGATATCTTAATTATTGATTTCTCTAAAGTCAGAGCCAAAGGATCTCCAATCGGAGGAATGCAAGACAGACCTGCATCAGGACCACGACCTTTAATCAAATCTATTCAAAAACTTTCAACAATTAAAAATGCTGGTTTAGAACCATGGAAACAAACCATGTTTATCGACCATTACCTCAGTGAGTGTGTCCTAGTTGGTGGAGCAAGGAGAGCAGCGCGCATTGCAACAAAGACTTGGACTGATGCTGGAATATTTGATTTTATCTCAATTAAAAAAGGCGGCTTCTTATGGTCAGCTAATAACTCAGTTGCTGTCGATGAAAAATTTTGGAAACAAAAAACTAAACACTCACAGAAAGTTTTAGAAAATGTTCTTCAAGCTAGTTATTATGACAAGACTGGAGAACCTGGCTTTGTGAATCAACATAAACTTGTCCAAAATGATGATGGTTTTGATGGTTATCTTGATGGTAAATATGCAAGATCAGAGAGATATAAACCTGCCAAAAAAACTGAGAACATGCTTTCTCAAATAGCTAAAAAGGCTAATGCAAAATATTATACTCAGATTCCAAATCCTTGTGGTGAGATCACCCTCAACATGCTCGGTGGCTACTGTGTCATTGCTGATGTAGTACCCTATTTTGCCCCTGATGCTGACGCAGCTGAAGAAGCCTTTAGAGCAGCAGTCAGAGCATTGATGAGAGTCAATACAATGGACTGTCTCTATACTCGTGAGGTAAAGAGAACTAATAGAATTGGTATCGGTATGACTGGTATCCACGAATATGCTTGGAATGCTTTTGGTTATGGTTTTAGAGATTTAATTAATGAGAAGAAATCTAAAGATTTCTGGTTAACTCTAGCAAGATACAAAAGAGCAGTTGAAGAAGAAGCTCGTACCTATGCTGAGAAGCTAGGCGTTAATGTTCCTCATACTAACACTACTATTAAACCTAGTGGGACTGTTTCAAAGCTTTTTGCACTCAGTGAAGGGGCTCACCTTCCACCGATGAGAGAGTATATAAGATGGGTTCAATTCAGAAGTGATGATCCAATGATCAAAAGGTATAAAAAGCTTGGCTACCCAATTAAAGAACTAAAGAGTTATCAAGGGACCACTGCCGTAGGCTTCCCTACTCAACCAGAAATTTGTAAATTAGGGATGAATGGTGAGCTAGTAACAGCTAGTGAAGCCACCCCTGAAGAACAATACAAATGGTTAATGTTACTTGAAAAATATTGGATTGTTGGAATTGATGAAGAAGGTAATCCTTTAGAGGATCTTGGTAATCAAGTTTCATATACTCTAAAATATGATCCTGAAAAAGTTTCTTTCAAGAAATTCTCAAGCATGGTTAAAAAATACCAACCTTTAATTAAGACTTGTAGTGTCATGCCAAAGATTGATGTAACAGCATATGAATATCAGCCTGAAGAAGCGGTTACCATTGGTCAATTTATGAATGTTATCAGAGAAATATCAAATAATGGAGAAGCGGATCTAATGGAAGATATTAACCTAGAACATTTGAAGTGTGAATCAGGAGCTTGCCCAATCTAATTCTTGAAACTTACTAATAAAAAGACTAGGGTTACCTAGTCTTTTTTATATATCTACTCAAAATATAGTAACGGAAGAATTAAATTATTTCTTAAAATAAGTAAAGCTTTTTATTAACGTAAAGAAAATTAATTTAAGATCATATTTAATTCCACCATTTGAGAGAGTCTTTCTATCTAATTCTCTCCAATCTGCTAAAGAATTATATCTATTATCTGCAAATGTCCATTCTGAAAAAATTCCTGGTTTAACCAAATGCCTAAATGACCAAGCCTGACTTAGTTGTTTTGCTTCAGAAACAGGAAGTGGCCGAGGGCCGATGAAACTCATTTCACCTTTGAGAATGTTAATTATTTGCGGAAGCTCATCTAAACCAGTTCTGGAGAGAATCCTCCCTATACCTACAAATCTGGGGTCATCAAATATTTTAAACATTGGACCTGGAGCTTTATTTAAACTTTTGTACTTATCCTGCTCTAAATGAGCTCCTCTATACATCGTTCTGAACTTATACATTTGAAATGTTTTACCATCTTTGCCCATTCTTTTTTGAATAAAAATAACTGGATAACCGGCTGAAATAAAGATCGTTAGGCCAATTAAAAATAGAATCGGAAAAATTAAAATAAAGATTATGATCGCAAATAAATAATCAAAAAAAACTTTCAAAAATGAAAAGTAGTAAGGATGTACCTTTTCCAACATAGAAAAGTCATTATAACTCGTTGATGTCAATCTGAGTAGCGAGATAATAACTCCAACCTCCAGCCATGATAAAGAAGATTCCTCCTAAAACTAAGGCCATCGTAGTTCCGACTGATCCTGAAACAGGAATAGCACTATCTGTTGCAGGGATGGCACTTCTTGTGGCTAAGTTAGCTGAGATAGTTGCCTCTGCAGAATCAGTTGCTTCAGCTGAGGTTGTAGCATCTTCAATTGAATAAGGGTTACCACTGCCAAATGGAGTAGTTTCAGAAACACCGCCAACAGCTGAATCAGCTGTAGGATCTACTGTAAATGCAATTGTTTTTGTTATTTCCTCACCTGTTGCTGGGTCAGTGTATGTATAAGTAGCAGTATGTTCACCTGGTTCAAGTGTCTCTTTAAGTGCTTCAATATCTAAAATAAAATTACCATCAGCATCTGCAGTTAGCTCTTGCTCAATTTTAGTGTCAGAATTTACTTCTATCATAACTTTTGCTCCAGGGCTAGCAACTCCAGTGATGGTTGGGCTCTGAGTTGTAACGACCTGACTGTCAGTCTCATTAGATAAATCAATAACTGTATTGATATATGGTTCAACATACTCAGTTGACTCTATCTGGTCTAGTCCTCCTAAGGAATCATTGCCTAAATCTTGTCCTTGTGAAAGTCCTTGATCTAAAACTAAATTATTTTCTTCAAATCCAGAGTTTAGATCATTATTTTGGAATGTTTCATCTGTAAATGGAGAAACTGTGTTTTGGTTATTATCAACAAGTAGATTATCTTGTGGATCAGGTTCTTGTACATCACTATTAGCAGATACCACACCATCCTGACCTAAAGTAATGTCTTGAACAGGTTGACTATCACTAACAGGAATTACTAATGTAGAAGTCAATGATGGAGATGTACCCTGAACGAACAGCGTCAAGGAATCTGTATCATTAATCACTGCATAGCCAGTTCCATCATCCTTTCTTGCATTAGATAGTGGGATTGCCCAGCTACCTGATGATTTAACTAATGATGACATTTCCCCAACACCAGGAAGAGTCGCATAGACAATTACTCCATTGGCTGGGCTACCAGTCTCAGTTAAAACATTTCCATAAGAAGTCTTTGCAGCAGATGGCGCACCGCCTCTTGCAGCTGTTTTAACAGTAAAAGGAGCTCCATTATTGTCAAATGAGGCATTAGAACCAGTTCCTAATACATAATAATATGATGTGTCTGGTTTTAATCCCCTAACTGTAATGTGATGTAACTTATATTCTCCAATTGTTCCTGATAGTTGATCACGATCATCTCCAGTTTGAGATTTTATTGTATTTAAATCTGTGCCATATTTGATAAAACCGGGTGTAGCCCCTGCTGTATAAAATGAAACGGTAAATCCGGCATCTGTAACATTTGTCAGTTTTATCTTACTAGGGGTTGTCTCGGCACTTGCACGAGGAGCAAAAACTCCAGGGCCAGTACCTAAGAAAATGACTCCAACAATCAATCCAACAACAAGAAACCCAAGTCCTAATATCGTAGGAATTTGCTTTTTCATCAAGCCTTTTTTAGTATTAGTTGGTTGCATATTAAAAAGTAAAGGATTTATTTACCCTCTATATATAAATCTAGAGAAAAATGAGCAACTATGCAACGCGAAGATTTTACGAAACACTGCGTTTTTTCAATTATTAGTCTAAGTAATAACGTCCGTCTGCTCCGAAACCTGGATTATCAGAGCCTCTCCTTTCGCTAGGTTGATCTAGCTGGTTTAATTCTGGAACAAATGTGCCATCACCTGACCCTATCTGCTCTTCTAGATTACTCTGATTAGAAAGACGATCTGATGGATTTACTTGGTTGTTTTCTTGAATAATAACCTGGATTTCTTCTTCGGGAATTTCATCTAAATTACTATCAATAGGGACAACTTGTTGTGTTCTACCATCTTTACTCTTTATTATCTTATATATTTGAAAATCAAATAACTCTTGATCAGAATAGGCCTTCCTCTCTTCAATACTATCAATAACATCAACGTTGATTGTTGGACTTAGTGGCTTAGCAAGCTCAAGAAGATCAGGAGCTATCCCCGTTTTTTTCTGAGATCTAAATAAGCTAGCCATAATCCAAATAAGCACAGTTACAAATGAAAAGATCATTATATAGAGTGCTTGTTGTTTAACCCTTAGATTGCTTATTTTCTTTTTTGTTACTGTCATTTTTGCTTCTCCCCAAAATATGGAACACTTAAAGTAATAGATGCCCTAAGCTTTTTTTGACCTCTTTCTTCACTAGTCGCAAAAATTACAGTATCGGTTACAAAACTACGTCTGTATGTCAATAAATCCTCAACAAAAAGACGAATCTGATTATAATCACCAGTCAAAGATAGACTAAGAGGAAAAGAATTATTACTTAACTTAGAGAAAGGCAACTCTGGGTCTACTTCTTTAGGTATTTCTGGGACAGAAAGAGTGTCAATTAAGATATTACGATCACTTGCTATTTTCTCAATAATTTTAATAGCAAAAATAAAATCTGGTGTAGAGGGATAAGCCTGTTCTAAAAGATATAGCCTATCTTGTACTTCTAGATAAGTTGTCTGGGCTGTTGAGAGAGATGCAATCTTCTGGGTAAGTTTTTGATCTAAATCTCTCTTATCCTCAATCTCTTTGACTAGATCTGACATCGTTACTAAAGTTGGCCTAATGGCAAAAACAGCAAAAAAGATAATTGCACCGACAGTTAGAAATAGTTCCAAAGAAACTCTAGCTACAGGCCTTTGGTAAAATTCGTTAAGTGTTCTAGTAAGTTGTTCTCTTTTAGTTGGCATTGATTATAAACCTTGTGTCCTATCTAAAATATTTGTTTGTTCTACTTCCCTAATTGCTTGAGTCCTAATTTCGACAGGTCTGGTGTTAGCTCTAATCACAAAATTAAATCCTCCACCGTCATCAGTACTATTTGACTCAATCTTGTCGACTGAAACATTTGAAAAACGGTCTGATAACTGAATATTGTTAATGAGAGTATTAAGAGAATTCTGGGTAATAGTCCTTCCTGAAAATGAAATCTGATCTGATCTTAAAACTAACTCATTTAACTCTGTATCTCTTGGAATAATATTAGTTAATTCTGGAAATACTTCTGTGATATTCACTTGTTGCTTTACAATTTGATATTCTTCTAAAATGCTCTGAATTTGTCTAACAGATTCTTCTAAATCTCCATATGATTCGATTACTGTTTTCTTTTGTGAGATAGAATCATTTAGATCTGTAACCTGTCTATCTAAGCTAAACCTAGTAACAAAACTTAAAATAACAACTAACTCAGTAAAGATAACAATATAACGTCCAATAGAAAGGGCCCACTTTAAAATTTGCCCTACAGGAGTAGCAAAGAAAGGATCTTTAGGTAATAGATTGATGTCAAAAGAGACTTTTTTCTTTTTCATGGAACAGGCCTACTACCCATTTTACTAGCTAAAGCTCTTCTCCCTCAACTCCAGTTTCTAAAAGGACCTCTTCTGACTTTGATAATATCTTTCTCCACGGTCCAAAATTGTTAATTAGATCAAGGACAATCTTTAATTCTCTAATATTAAGTAAGGCTGCAAAGTAGAGATAAACAACCATACCGATTGTTCCTGTTGTTACAGAAAGAGCAATTAGCTCAATTGTTTTGGTCGTATTAAAGACTAGTTCATCCAAAACTCTGAATGGCAAATATAGTGAGACTGCCATAAAGAAGGCAGCAATAAGCATTTTCAGCTGTGGATACCAGAATGCTTTAGAAACTAATCCTCCAACCTTTCTGTCTAAGAAAAATAGGAGCAGGAATAACTCTATAAATGCCGTTAAGACTGTTGCAAAAGCTATCCCCATTACGTTCCAGCCTGTATGGAATACAAAATAATAGCTTAACGAGAAGTAAATAAATAAATCAAATCCAGCAATATATAGTGGTGTTTTGGTATCCTTTAAGGCATAAAAGGCTCTTGTCAGAAGATGAGCCAAAGCTTGAACAGTAATAGATATAGCTAAAACTGCGATCAGCTTACCTAATAATAGAGTTGTAGCCCATGGGAAGTCTTTTGTCCCAAATACTAAACGAACAGCAGGAATACGCAGGATCAATAATAAGACTGATGCAGGGAAAGTTAAAAAAGAAATCTGGTTTAATGATTGTAAGACAAGACCGATAAATTTCCCTCTTTCATCTTTACCAGACTTTTCTGATAAAAATGGCAAAGATGCTTGACCTATCGGCACTCCAA
>Ga0210043_1001392_pt1 | contig 20206 bp, 17 predicted proteins | sample CryGeymet201501t_FD_183990 | JGI IMG/M metagenome (GOLD analysis project Ga0210043, IMG submission 183990) | Groundwater microbial communities from Crystal Geyser aquifers in Utah, USA - Crystal Geyser metaG 2015-01t (SPAdes) (version 2) | ecosystem: Environmental > Aquatic > Deep subsurface >... | reverse complement strand
TCGAATGCGACTTTTCCGGCAAGGGTGTTTTCTTTGCCACTGAGCACACCAGGGAGCAGTGCCTCAAGGCCTTCCACTATTTTTTCATTTCTACTTTCAATGATGTCTTCATCGTTTTGAGTCCATAGAAATTTTCTTTGAGTCCACGTGCCATTTTTACGGATAAAGTCTCGGACCTGATCGGCCGTAGGCGGGTTGTGAAGCTTGTTTAAGGTTTCTAGGAATCGCTCTTCATCATTTTCTTGTGACAGAAAATACATGAGGTGGGGCAATCTTGCAGGAATGTGGCGGCCGTAGATTCTATCTTTTGAGATGCTGGTAGAAACAGAGCCTATGGAGCCTATGGAGCCTAGGGTGCCGCCGTATGTGTTGTTGGCGTTTGACCCTTGCAAGATTCTTAAGTCGGTTACAATTTGAAAGAGGTCGTCGCCTTCTTTTAAATTCAGTGAATTCCAAAAATCACAGGCGCTTGTTTCAGTAAGGCCGTAAACAACTTTATCCAAGTAGGCTAATCTTTCGGTAGTCCTGAGCTCGTTTAGCACAGCACTTGAAGAAAGTTGATTGTCCGAGGCGGACTCTTCAGTTTGATAGGGAATCTCGTTAACGGAGCCAACAGGAGGTGGGCTAGAATCTGCTCGGTTGGGCCCACAGCTTGAAAGTGCTGTTATTAGGCTTAAGGTAACTACTTTGAATGGCTTTGAGTATTTCATCCTGAATAATCCTTATTTAAAGTAAAGGTGAAGGTCTAAGCGGTAAAAACTTGCGTCATAGGTGTTTTTACCTGCGATTGTGTCGTTGTAAGCAACTCTAACTTCAAAAGGAACACCTGAACCCTTCGTTAAGACGTCATTGACTGTAGAGTATTGAATTCCGAATTCGTAGCCGTGAAAACTCTTAGAGGTGCCTTCGCTGATGCTCGCATAATCAAGATCTTTAGAGCCTCTAATTGAGTCAGAGGCTTTGGTGTGAAAGTTATAAATGGCTGTCGCGTTGAAACGTTTTTTGTAAAACGAGTAGGCCGCAATCACTTCATAATCGAGCGAGTCGCCGAGGTTTCGCCCGACATTGTCCCACACGTAAGGATCGTTCAAGTCGGCTAATCCGCTTTCGCCATTCCGACGAACAGGCATGTATTCTGTGTCTGGGATTTGAAAGGTGTATTTGGCCGAAGTTCCAAGACGCCAATTTGAAGTAGGCATGTAGTCGTAAACGAAAAGTGTATAAAGATCGGTTTGATTGTCGCCCACACCAGGGTCGAAAATATTGGTGTAGTCTTTCTTTTTTGAGGCAGTTGGAAGTCTCAGGTTTACCTGGGTAGAAAAACCATGATGTTCTTTTCTGAGCCAGCTCTTTTTTGCGCCGATTTCAAGTTCGCCAAAAGCTGAATAAGAGAAATCATGAGGTCTTTGGTAGCCTTTGTCGTCAAAAGCTGCGTTTAGAACAGCTTCTTCAATATCGGCGCTTTTTGCTGCGACAGTGTCGAGTTTGGGGCCAATTTTAGCGGCTTGCACTAAGTTAAGATTCTTAAGCGCGGCTGAGTTCGAGACCATGTTGGCAGAAACGTTCGCGCTAACGTCATAGTGAATTAGGGGTATGCTGATGCCGAAGGATAGATCATTGCTGATTCCATATTCGTAACTCAAATAATGCCGGCGGGCTTGAATGGCAGCGTCGCCTGTTAGGTCGACTTGAAAAAACTCGCCTAAGTTTTGATTGGGATCTAGATTGTTCAGGCCTTCGTAGAGTGCCTTTAAAGAAACATAGTCTTCGTTTTTAGGGTCACTTTTGAGTCCAGCTTCAATGATCTGGCCAGCTGTGATTGATTTGTTTAAGGGGTCGGCAACCCCTCGAAGCTTTCCATTGGAGTCATATTTGTCCCCAACGGAACGTGAGAAAATATCGACATTTCGAACTCTTGAAACACCTTTCGGTAGAGTTTGGGTCGACTCTAAGCCAAAGCTTAGAGGCGTGATTAAGGCAAAAAATAAAGGACCGATCTTCAGAGTCATACCCTTAGTCATAGGCTTCCTTTCCTGAACACACGCGGCGACCCTAAAACACGAAATTGGCTTGATCAATCAAAAAGAAGCTGTTTAAAATCAATGCTATATGAGCTTTTTTTGTTCGTATTCGAGCTCTTGGCCTTGGATTCTGCCCTTTAGCATGACCTCTTCTTTGACTAGTTTTCGGCCGTGAGTATTGATCACAAAGAAAGCATTTTCTGGATAAGTTTCCTTTAGTTCCACCATTGCTTCCAAAATGAGTTCAACATTTTTTGGGTCGTCGTCAGACATCCCAAATCGGTGAGACGGATTGGGGCCATAGCATTCGAAAGCATCCTGAACGGCTTTCTTTATGGCCAGCTTTTTCAACTCGGCGGTTGAAAGCTCCAGCTTAACATCGCCGAGTTCTTTTTGAATTTCGGGAAAAGAAAGCGGGTAGACGCTCAGGTAGTTGGGGTGAGCTCCAAGGTCTCGGTTTTGAACAAGGTGATTGATCGCCCGCCGAATGGTGTTTGGGTGGTGTCCCCTGGCGGTGATGATTGAAATGGGGCGGTTGTTGTTAACCGCGTAAACAAAAAAGCCCCATGAAGGCCCGCGCCATTCTAAGAGCGGATCCTCTAAAGCCTTTTTTAGATCTTGGATTAAAGGTTGCTCTTTGCCTTCTTCAAGATCGTAATTTTGTTCTCGAAAGTTCTTATAAGAGTTTCGTTCCTTTGAAATAATGGCTTCAAAGTGCTCCCACTCTGATCCAGGTTTTCCAAGTAGCGGATGAACCTTTGCAAAATCTTGGGTGCTGATGTGTTTCTCTAAATCAGAAGTTTTATGGAAAAGAACAATTTGTGTCGGTAGATGAACAACGTTGTCGTCGAAATCAAAAAAATAAAAGCTTCGGCCGCCTTTTTCAAAGTTTCGATCAGGCTCTCTGAAGTAATCTATCGGAAGTTGAAGTTGGCCCTTGGAGTTGGGAGCCTGGGGGGACACGGTCTAGCTTTCCCCTTCAGAGGGAGTGTGCAGACAGCAGGTGGGTGAGCTTCCATTTTTTTGAAAGTGGTAAAACCCTAAAATGGATAGTTGGTAAACAGCTAGAACAAACAAGGCGATTGGTGAATATTGATGTCGGTGTTCTAGAAAAAGAACAGAGCCTACGAAAATGATGGCCAGTAAAGGGGGCCAAACCAGTCTTGAGGGGGACATCCTCCAGAATGTAAAAAGTGCGCAAGCTGCTGCAAAAAACCAAATGCCAAGTTCAACACTTGTGCTGTGTGGAATCATGTGGATAATGGCCGGTGCGAGCAGGGACAGGATGGCGGTTCCAAAGCAATGAATGACGCATAAAATGCTGGCGCATGAGCCCATGAGGCTTAGCCAATGTATCTGTTCTTTTGAACTACTTTTTTCTGCGTTAAATGCCATTTGTTTGCATTATATAACCGATCTGGCCCAAGGATGCTAGTTAAGAATTTGATGCTATAAGTGTATGAAAAGATTATGCTCTTTTGACACTTGGCGCAGTCCAAAGATCAGGCTTTAATGGGAGGCTATGTCAGAGAATCCATTTTTTAAGCCATTTGCAACTCCCCATGAATCGTTTCCCTTTAATGAAATAAAGCTAGAGCATTATGAGCCAGCCTTCGAACAAGGAATCAAAGAGGCCAAGCTTGCCATCGAAAAGATTAAAGGGAAAAAAGAGGACGCTAATTTTTCCAACACTATCGAAGCCCTGGAAGACAGTTCTGACTTGCTGGATAAAGTTTCTACAGTTTTTTTCAATTTGATGAGTGCAGAGGCGGGCGATGAGCACCACGCATTAGCTCAGAAGCTTTCTCCGAAATTGACAGAATATGAAAACGACGTGCTTTTAGATCCAGATTTGTTTTCTCGGGTGAAAGCTGTATGGGAAAATAGAGAAAGTTTTACTCTTAGTTTAGAGCAAGCTCGAATTTTAGAGAAAACTTACAAAGGTTTTGTTCGTAACGGAGCTTTGTTGAATGACGAAAAGAAAACAGCACTTAGAAAAATCGACGAAGAAATTTCCACCTTGTGGCCAAAGTTTTCGGAGAACGTTTTGAAGGCGACTAATGCCTATGAGTTGTTGGTTGAGAATGCAGTTGATTTGGAGGGCATGCCAGACGCGGCTTTGGAAGAGGCTCAGTCTTTGGCTGAAGAAAAATCTAAAAAGGGCTGGATTTTCACTCTACAGGCCCCAAGCTACATCCCCTTCCTCACTTATTGCCCCAATGAAAAACTGCGAGAGAACCTTTGGAGAGCGTTTGCAACTAGGGCTGTGGGCGGTGAGTTTGATAACAAGGCAATCGTAAAGAAAATAGTGGGGCTAAAACACAAGCGAGCTCAACTTCTTGGCTTTGATCACCATGCCAACTATGTGCTCACCGAAAGAATGGCTCAACACGAGAAAAAGGTTTTTAGTTTTCTTGAGGAGATACTAGAGAAAGCTTTTCCTGCTGCTGAAAAAGAAGTGGAACAAGTGAGGGCTCTAAAGGAAGAGCTTTCTGGAGTTTCTAAGTTAAACTCCTGGGATTTTGCTTACTATTCGGAAAAGTTGAAAAAAAAGTTGCTTGATTTTGATGAAGAAGAACTCCGACCTTTCTTTAAATTGGATAGTGTTGTCGAAGGTGTCTTTGAGCATGCGAAAAAACTTTTCCAGATAGAGTTTAAAAAAGTTAGCAACGTTCAGAAATATCATCCTGATGTAGAGGTGTATGAAGTTTACGACACAAACGACTCTAGTTTTGTTGGTTTGTTTTATACTGATTTTTACCCTAGAAAAACTAAAAAGGGTGGCGCCTGGATGACGACTTATCGAAGTCAGCATTTCTCCGCTGGAGAGGACAAGCGTCCTCACGTCTCAATCGTTTGCAATTTTTCTAAACCGACTAAAACGAAACCATCTCTTATTTCTCTTAATGAGGTGACCACTTTGTTTCATGAGTTTGGTCACTCTTTGCATTCGTTGCTTTCTAGGTGTCAGTATCGAAGTGTTTCAGGAACGAGTGTCTATTGGGATTTTGTGGAGTTGCCTTCGCAGATTATGGAAAACTGGGTTTATGAGAAAGAAGCCCTTGATATGTTCGCTAAACATTATGAAAAAGGCGATTTAATCCCTGAGGCTTTGGTTAAAAAAATAAAGAAGACGATGCATTTTATGGCTGGCTATTCTTTTACACGGCAGTTGCAATTTGGCCTATTAGATATGGCTTGGCATACAGCAGATCCTTCTGAAATTGTTGATGTTGAGGATTTTGAGGCACAGGCAACAGAGGCTACGCGTTTGTTTGAGCGAATTCCTGGAACCTGTTCTTCTTGTGCTTTTAGCCATATTTTCGCTGGTGGCTATGCAGCTGGATATTATTCTTATAAATGGGCCGAGGTTTTGGACGCGGATGCGTTTGAATACTTTTTGGAAAAAGGTCTATTTAGCCAAGAAGTTTCTCAAAGCTTTAAAGAAAATATATTATCAAAGGGCGGCTCTGAGCACCCTATGGAGTTGTATAAGCGATTTCGAGGCAGAGAGCCCGATGCGAATGCACTTTTGCGTAGAGCGGGACTAAGTTCGTAGATCTCAAAATACGAATTTGGAAAAAAGCATGAATCTTGCGTTGATCGCAGGTGCCTTCATGGCTGAGATCGGGTAGAAGGTTTGCATGAGTTCTCAATCAATTGCAGCAGAAGTTCGTCGGCGAAGGACTTTTGCGATCATTTCTCATCCGGACGCCGGTAAAACGACTTTAACTGAGAAACTTTTACTTTATACCGGAAAAATTCAAGAGGCTGGTGAGGTGAAGGCCAAGTCTCATCGTCGGAAAACGGTTTCAGATTGGATGGAGTTAGAGAAGATGCGTGGCATTTCTGTGAGTTCCTCTGTCTTACAGTTTGATTTTGAAGGCTTGCGAATCAATCTTTTGGACACTCCTGGCCACAAAGATTTCAGTGAAGACACTTATAGAACCTTAATGGCTGCTGATACGGCTGTGATGGTGATCGATGCGGCCAAAGGGGTCGAGCCGCAGACCAAAAAGCTTTTCGAGGTTTGTCGTCTCAGAGGCATCCCTATTCTTACTTTTGTGAATAAGATGGACCGAGAGGCTCGTGACCCCTTTGAGTTGATGAGTGAGCTGGAAGAGGTGCTTGGAATTCAGGCAAATCCTGCCACTTGGCCTGTGGGGATGGGGAGTCGCTTTCGAGGTGTTTACCATAGAGCAAAGAAACAATTTCATTTTTTTGAATCGGCAGAAAAGCTAGGGAGTAAAGCCGTTGAAAAGATCGTTAAGGCGTCTCCCGATGATCCCTCTTTGCTGAAATACATGGATGAAGATCAGCAGCAAAAACTCATTGAAGAGATGGAGTTGATTGACGGAACTTTAGGGGAAGCTTCTAAGGAAGCTTTCTTAAGGCAGGAGTTAACTCCTATGTTGTTTGGGAGTGCTAAGAATAATTTTGGAGTCCCTGTGTTTTTAGAGCTTTTCCATGACTTCACGCCGGAGCCTCAAAGAAAGAATGCAGACCCAGTTCCAGTAGACCCTTCGGAAGATCGCTTCACTGGTTTTGTTTTTAAAATTCAAGCCAATATGGATAAGAATCATCGTGATCGGATGGCTTTTATCCGGATTTGTTCGGGTATGTTTGAGCGAGATATGACCGTTAAAATTGCTAGGTTGGATAAACCCGTAAGGTTGACTCACTCAAAGCAATTTATGGCTCAAGAGCGAGCGACAGTAGATAAGGCTTATGCCGGAGATATTATTGGAATTCACGACCCAGGCCAATTTAGAATTGGCGACACTTTATACACAGGAGATAAGGTTGAATTTCAGGGAATACCCCAGTTTTCTCCTGAGGTTTTTGGAAAAATTCTATTAAGAGATCCTATAAAAAGAAAGCAACTGCAAAAAGGTCTTAAAGAACTTTGTGAGGAGGGCTTGGTCCAAATGTTTGTTGACCCCAGGGTAGGGGATCAAGATCCGGTTCTTGGTGTTGTTGGTATATTGCAGTTTGATGTAATGATGTTTCGGCTTGAAAAAGAATATCGAGTCGAATGTCGATTGGAAAGAATGCCTTATGAGTTGGCTCGTTGGGTAAGGGCGTCCGATGAAACTACGGATTTAAAAAGTATAGATTTTAGAACTCCTCTTTTAAAGGATCTTACGGGTCAGTGGGTGGTCTTGTTGAAGTCTGAGTGGGAGCTTGGCTACATTCAAAAGAATACACCAGACAACCTAGAATGGTTTTCCAACAGCTTCGAGGCAATGAACATTAAGTGAAGGATAAAGTTTTAAAGCCTGTTGGCGAAAAACTGGGGTGGCAGCTTAAAGATCGTCGTTCCCTCATGAAGACGCAGTGGAATGAAATTGTGTCTGATGAGATTGTGCTCCATAGAAAGCAGAGGATCACTTATACCTATGTGATCTCTCCAGGGGCTGTCTTTGTCGTGCCTGTGACTAAAGAGGGAAAGTTTGTTCTCATTCGTAATTATAGATGGACGATCGATGAAGTCTGTTGGGAAGTTCCGGCTGGTTTGAGAAACCATTCCGTGGCAAAGACGGTTGAGGCCTTGTGTCGAGCCGAGATGAAAGAAGAGGCTGGCTGTGTTGGCGGAGAAATGCACTTTGTTGGAGAGTTTTTTTCTGCAAACGGAGTTTGTGATCTCCGGCTTTTTGTGAATCTTGCTTTAGGTGTTGATCTTGAGGAAAGTGCTCCCGAAGATTCCGAGAGTATCTTAGAAATTAAGGCTTTCACTCGGGCAGAGCTTGAAATGATGTTGGATAAAGGCGAAGTTTCAGATGGAGACAGTGTTTTTTGTCTCTTACTGGCCTTTAGATATTTGGATAAAATGAAGGCATGATGAAGAAGTCGAAACACTTGTTGGTGATGTTGAGTTCGTTTCTGCTAACGATCGCTTTGGTGGGAGTTTATAGGACAATGAGTAGAGTTGAAAAAACGGGGATCATTTTAGATACAGACCCTGGTCTGGGTGTTGTCGAAGAGGGGCAAGCTCGAGATGTGGATGACGGTCTTGTTATTGTAGAGGCTCTTAATAACACTTCGATCGAGGTGCTTGGAATTGGTGTCGTTCAGGGAAATTCGCGTGTAGAAAATGGCATGAAATCTGCTCAGCAGATACTTTCTAAAATCGATAAAGAAGTTCCCCTTTGGTTGGGGGCTGCTGACTCCGTATCAGTTAGTAATTTTGAGACTAACCAAGCTGTGGAGGAAATGGCAAAAATTTTAGCGACTCGACGAGTGAAGATCTTAGCTATTGGACCCTTGAGCAATGTGGCGACTCTTGTTCAACGCTACCCGAAGGTGATTCCTAATATCGAAGAGCTTGTGGTTGTTATGGGGAGAAGTCCGGGTTTAGAGTTTTTTATTGAGGACAAGGGTCCTCTTCGTGATTTTAATTTTGACATGGATGTAGAGGCTGTTCAGACAGTTTTAGATGCAAAGGTTCCAATGACTTTGGCGCCTTTTGAATTGAGCGTTAATGCCTTGATCGATGGCGAGCATGTAAAGCAACTTCAAAAACAGGGAGTTGTTGGGGAGCATATCTACGAGGGGTCCCAAGCTTGGATGCAAGCAATGGAGAGAATGTTCGAAGGTAGACAGGGTTTTCATCCCTGGGACTCGGCAGCCTTTTCCTATTTGTCTCATCCAGAGTTTTTCAAATGTGAATACCGAGGATTTAGAATATCTAAGGCGCGGCATTCATTGCAGGGCAATTCGTTGCTCGAGCAGAACCTTAAAGAGCCGTTTTGGTTTGAGCTTTCAAATGAGTTTAATAGTCCCTATCAGTTAAAGTTTTGTTTTGCGTTTGAAGACGGAGCTTTGCCATTGTTTTTAGACAGCATTGTCCAGGCGATTCATGACTAAAAAGTTTTCAGCTTTTGCTTTCGTTAAAGAGCAATACGAAAGCTTTTTTAGAATACAGAAACAGGCTCCAGTAGCTCAATACAACCGACACCCAAAGACTTAGAAGCCCAATGTGGTGGAGGTTGATCCATTCGGGCGAAAAGTAATCGGCGAAAATAAGAGCAAGGCCACTAAATTGAAAGGTGGTTTTGAGTTTCCCTAGCCATTGAGACCCCATGATGATGCCTTGTGCCGCGACGAGCGCTCTAATCGCCGTGATCATGAATTCTCTAGACAAGAGTAGGCAAGCTAGCCATGGGTTGAGTCCGTAATAAGGATTGGCCGCTAAGAAAACAAAAGCAACACAGATGACAAGTTTGTCCGCGACCGGGTCCATGAGTTTCCCAAATTTACTTTCAGACTTTTGAGAGCGTGCGATGAATCCATCTAAAAAGTCGGTAACCCCAGCGAGAACCAAGACCACCAGTGCCCAGAGGTCTTCGTTGTAGAATATGGCCAAAGCAAAAAAGGGCATAATCGCAATGCGAAGCAGTGTGAGGTAGTTTGGAACTGTGCGAATGTCTTCACCCATGATTAGCTGAGATAGTAGCAGCTGTCAGCTCAGTTGTCTTTACGGAGTTAAGTGAGAGTGAAGAAGGCTTGGTGGAACTCCTTGCGGAATGGGGGCAAGTGCTCTGTCGATTGTGCAAGTGCTGCCGTCTGACACTTCCTGAGCGGCTAGCAGAGTGGCCATGAAGTCTTTAAAATTCTCGTCTTCTTGGATGTATTTTAAATTTTCTAACTGGGTTGAGCTCAAGGCAGCGGTGTGACCCGCGTCCGTTTGAGCTTGCTGGATAGATTCTACATAGGTTTGTCCCATGAGTTTACAGACGCCAGCTGCTTGTCCCGCTAGGGGTTTACAGATACCAAGGTCACCAGTTTGCCCCAATGTAAAGCTTTGTTTGGCGGCTGAGCAAAGTGCTTTGTGCTTTAGGGGGCTACATTCTCCAAAGAAAGCGTCGTAAGCTAGGCCCTTTTCTTGGCGAGCCGCTTGCAATACCTCGTATGGGAAAACTTTGACATCGTAGTTCTTCTCAATGAAATTATAGGCCGTTTGATAGTTCTGGTGAATCTCTACCATCCGAGCAATGTTTGCATCGGCCGAGTTGATGTTTCCAGTAGAAGAGCCGGCGCCTGAATAAAGGCCTTGTTGACAGCTGACTCCCTCTGCTTTTTGGCTAAATTCACCGGTGATGAGCTGGCAGGCAAACTGATTGTTCTTTTCTGAGCCCAAGATGGGGCTAGCTGCAAAAGCCGCCATAGTCCGGGTATAGCCGTTTTTAACTTCTTCTTGGGAAATGGATTTGATCTTCAGAGACTTTTCGGAGGAGCTCATCTTTATGAAAGATTCGTGCTTAGTTAATCTTCCAACTTTTTCTTGAAATTCAGAGGATCTAAAGGTTCTGGCCATTTCTGTTTCGGCAGCAAAAGCGAGAAAACATTCTTTGAGGGTCTGTGAGTCTATCTCAGCGAAATGCTCTTGCCATTCCTTGTTAGCAGCCTCACACTGGCCTTCTGAAATTTTACCTGTTTTTTTATATGCCTCATTTGCTTCTCTGAATTTGGAGCCCTTCTCTTTTCTTGCATACTGCCAGTAGCTAAAACATTTCGATGTTGTGAATTTGTTTAAGGTCTCTCCAGTTTTATCTGAAAAATCATTGTAAATATCTATAACAGCGTCTTTGACGCTAAATTCTTGTTTTTTGCTTTTCTCACGAGATAGTTCTTTGTCTTCCTTGGCAAGCTGAGGTGGCTGCGTTTCTTCGTTGTTAGACGCGAGGACGCGAGGGGTGGTGTCTTCTACTTTGTAACTGGGAATATCGTTTTTGATCAACATTGAAAGAAACTCTCGATCGTTTTCGTCTAGCGAGCTTATCTTGTTCATGTCGATGGATCCATCGCTTTTAAAGTAATCAACTTCTCCACCCGATAAAGCGTTGAGCTCTTGGAGCTGCTCGGGTTTGGCTTTTTGAAAGAAATTCGTAACTGGGTCTAGAGCTTTTGTGTTAGAGGGGAAGTCAAGGGCTCCTAAGAGTCCACCCTCTGCTTCTGCGGGCTTGGTCGCAGCAGGAGCTGGAGAACCTTCTGCTTTTTGGGTTATATCTTGAACCGGAGCTTTATTGTCAGCGTGGACTGGATTGGGAGTGTTGTCAGGCTTGTTTGCCGGTGGTGTTTCGATGTTGCTTGGTGCAGCGGGAGTTTCCACTGGTGTTTGGGTTTTAGGGGTAGTGCTTGCAGGCTTCCTAGTGGCTGTAGAAGTGTTTGGGTCAGTTGTTCCACTGGCAACATGTTCTCCGTGTTGAGAGATGGCGTTAGACTCAGTTGTTGCAGGGGCGAGAGCTTCTCCTGTTCCAGCAGGTAGTGCAACCGCTTTGGCTGCTTTAAAAGCCTCAGGAGCTTTTGTTATTGTGTCCTCAGCTTGTATAACGGGTGTTTGGCCTTTAGCTTTTGCTTCAGCTTGCAAGAATGCAACTTTTCCACTCTGAACATCTTTCTCCATAAGAAAAGCAGTTTCGCGCTCAAAAACCCTAGGAAGATCGGCCACGTCTTTTGCGGCCGTTTCAATGGTGTCAGAGCTAAAAGTTTCTCCTGTGTTGTTTCGTTTCGGTGCGTCGCTAGAAGATGCTTCGTAAGTGTTTGAGTCAGAAAGGCTTGTGTCCAAGGCTTTGCTGAAGCTGGCTTGATTGGCTGCTACGACTTCACTTAGCTTCGAAAAGTCTAGTTGTGCTAGTTGGTTAGTCCCTAAGTGCTGGCTAGCCCATTGGTCAAAGCTTTCGCTAATGTCATTGCCGTGCTGAGCGTCGCTGTATTGTTTGAAGACGTCTGCGTATTGATCTGCAATTTTTTTCGAGTCTTCTAAATCTGGATTTTTTTCCAATAAGGCTCTTTGGATTTCTAAAGAAAGTTTTTCTTTGGCTTCAGCTTCTTCGTCTTTAGCGGCAACTTCGTCGCCCTCTTTTTCATTCTTGATTTCATCATTAAGTTTTAGAAATTGGTCAATTCCGAAATAAGAAGCCCAGTCGTTAATCTTGTTGGCGTTGAAAATGTCGGAGACCTTGTCCCAAAGTTTAGAAAAGCTCCATGCTGAGCTAGTTTCATTTTCTGCAGCATGAATCGGGGCTGATAGTAGCGCACAGCATAAGCAGGTGCTTGCAATCAGTGTACGCTTAGCTGTTGCTTGTTTGTAGTTTTTCAAAGCTCCCCCGTTAAATTCAGACTAAGGGCATTAACGCAAAAGACAAAAAGAAATCGTCGTTCTTCACCAAAATTTAACAATGTGTCTATATTATGGTCGCTTTTAAAGCTAGCTGGGTGTTCCTTTGCTCACTCTTTATACAGTTTGGCCCTTAGCAAGCGGGAAATCTTCGTGCTAGGGTTTAGCTCATGCAGCACAGGAATTTTACACTTAGTTTGTTTGTTGTATTAAGCGCGATTCTTATAGCCGCTTGTGAGACTACCGGGGCCGAGAAGCAGAGTTCAAAACCGATCTCTCCTAATGATTCAAGGCTTGTGCTTCTTCATCTTGGAGATCTTCATGGACACATAGATGTAGGCGCACAAGGGCGCGGTGGCTATGCCCGGATTGCTCATTTGATCAAAGAAGAAAGAGCAAAGGCCGGCCCTAAGACGGATGTTGTGGTTATTGCTCCAGGCGACGTTGTTGATAAAGGCAACCTACCTTGTCGTAATACAAAGGATCGAGCTTGCCTGGCTTTGTTGTCTAGCGTTGGAATCGATTTAGCTGTTTTGGGGAATGCTGAGCTCTATCGTGGCCAAAGCGGGATTGCCGAGATTGCAAAGTATTCTAAGATACCTTGGGTTAGTTCCAATGTAACCACCAGCACCACCTCCCCCTCTGCGAGTTGGAAAGAGGAATACTTTTACCGCGGCCCTAAATCAGGGGCTAAGTTTTGGCTTTTTTCGTGGGTTAGAAACCCCTATACAGGGCGCGAGATCCCTCGTTCTTCAAAAATTAAAATCAAAGAAGTGATCAACGATCGAGACTGGGCTTCTTGGGCTCAGAAGTCGCAAATCGCGCCGGTCTTATGGGTGCATCACCAACGCTGGGAAGATGACCTAGGTTTTGCTGCAGATGCATGTTCGCAGGAAGGTCTAAAGTCTCTAGCCTTCATTTCTGCTGACGATCATGTAGAAAACTTTGATTCCACAGCTTGTGCTCCGGTTGCTCAGGCTGCGCCTTATGGCGAAAGCATTGGTCGCTTTGAGTTCTCTGTTAATTCCGAGGGGCAGCTTTTCTATAGCTCCCATAAATTCATTAAGGTGGATGAGAGTGTAGAGCAGGATGGGGTTGTTTTAAAATTGGTAGAAGATTTGTATGCTCGATATGCTCCGAAGGCTCGAGAAGTGATAGCGCAATTGCCGAGCGGTTTGTCGCAAACTGAAGTGGGGGAATGGATTGCAGAGGCTATGAGGAACTCTACTCACACTGATCTTGCTTTACTCAACTCTGGTGCCATTAAGTCGGGCCTTCAACCGGGCGCTCTCGATAGGGAGAAGCTTTTCTTGGCCGCACCCTATAACAATAATATTATGGGCTTAGATTGGTCTTTCTCTAGCCTTGAGAGTTCTCTCTGCGCCGCCTCTAAACGAGAAAAGAATCCAGAACTAGATGACGGATCTGATTTATACATTGCGGGTGGAAAGCTTGTTGGTGCCGGCACGGATGACTGTAAGTTAGAAGTGAAAAATAAACGGCGTAGTCTAAAAGTTGCGGTTGATTCTTATTTGCTCGGTCGATCCAACCGTTGGTTGGGTAGAGATATCAGCCGAGTCGCGTTTAGGTTTGGCTTTAAGACAGAAGAAGTTGTGGAGCGATACCTAAAGAAGAACCGAGGCTTTCATTGAGAGTTTTCTCGAATCTCGCAAGCTCTCTAGACGGAAAAATTGCCTTGGCGAAAAAACCTAGTCTGCCGTTGGGGACGGCTTTTGATCGCCAAATGATGCAAAGGTTACGTCTTAAAAGTGAGGCCATTGTTTTTGGTGCTGAAACTTTGAGGGTTATGAAGACAACTGCCAGACTTAGAAAAGCTGCGGGTCGAGAACAGCCTTTTAATGTTGTGCTTACTCGAAGTGGAAAGCTTCCTGCTAACATGCCATTTTGGAAGGATGCAGATGTAAAACGTTTTATTTTTACGACCGGGCAAGGGTATCTTGAGGCTATAAAGAGTTCGAAGGGAAGAGCTTTTGTGGAGATTGCCGGTAAGACTGGGGTTAATCCTGTTCTGGTGCTTTCGCATTTGAAGTCCTTAGGTGTGAAAAATGTGTTGGTTGAAGGCGGCGGTAAGATCATGTGGGAGTTTTTGGCGGCGCAGTGCTTGCATGAGATCAACCTTACTTTGACTCCCAAGATTTTAGGGGGAGCTTCCAATCCTCTTTTAGTGGATGGTCCAGAGTTTAAAAAATTGCGGCAACTTACTTTGCTTAAGGCAAAAAAGGTGAAAAACGAACTTTATTTGAATTATAAGGTGCAAGGTGCTTTGCGCTTTTAGGAGGTAGTATGGCAGAAGCTAAACATGAAGCAGTGATTGATGTTCCTTTGAAGAAATTTTATGAGACGATTTTAGATTTTTCAAATTATTCTAAGTTCGCCAGCGGAGTTAAAGCGAGTCAGATATTAGAGGAAAATGATGATTTCATTTCAGTTCATATGGATCTAGAGATGATTAAGCGAATTGAATACGATATTGAGGTTCATAGAGAGTTTAATGAAAGCTCCCATACGGCTAAAGTTTGGTGGACCCTAAAAAGTGGAGATTTGTTCAAGAAGAACAATGGATCATGGGAGCTGACGGCGCAGGGTGACTCTAAGACCCATGTTAACTATAGTCTCGACGTAGAGTTTAATTTTACGGTTCCAGGTTTTATTTTAAAGAATTTAATTAAGAAGTCTCTTCCGGGTGCGGTAAAAGACTTTCATGAAGAAACTAAGCGGAGATTATAATCATGTCTCAAGGAGAAGATCCTAAGTTAAAGATTAATGAGCTTTTGAGAAAAGCCGTAAGTCTTGGAGCCGATGTTTATTTTAATGCCGAGGATAAGGTTGCAAAAACTCTTTCTTCGGTGCAAGTGCCGCGAGATTTTCTTAAGGAAAACTTTAAGAATTTGTTTGAGGACTATAGGATACAAATAGTTTCGGAAGTGAAACTAAAGAATCGAAAGAATGTTGAAGGAGAGGTTTTGGGAATGGAAAAGAAAGCAATTGCAACTAAAGGAGCCCCAGAGGCTATTGGCCCTTATTCACAAGCTGTTGAAAAAGGCGGTATGGTTTTTTTGTCGGGACAAATCCCTCTTGATCCCACAACTATGGAAGTTGTTTCTGGTGGCGTAGAGCAACAAGCCGATCAAGTTTTTAAGAATATACACGCTGTCCTAGAAGAAGCTCGATTGGGTTGGGATGACATTGTTAGAACCACGGTTTTTTTGGCAAGCATGGATGATTTTGCCAAGGTAAATGCAATTTACTCCAAATATTTTGAAGCTTGCAAAACATTTCCTGCTAGAGCTTGTGTTGAGGTGGCTAAGCTTCCAAAAGGAGTTTTAGTGGAAGTTGATGCGATAGCCATTCGATAGTGAGATTTTTTTGAAGCCATTTATTTTTTTCGGAAGTGTCTTAATTTTTATTGGGTTGCTGTGCTTCGATGTTCTTCAGTTCCATAGAGATTTTTTCCGAGGACCTCAAATGGTCGTCCCTTCCCAAAAGGTTGATGTCGTTGTTGTGCTCACCGGTGGAGTGGGCAGAATCAAGCGCGGAGTAGAGCTGCTTTTAGAGGGCAAGGGAGAGAACCTATTTATTTCAGGCATTGCCGAAGATGTTTCTTTAGAAGATATTTTGCTGGCCAATGGAATGGAGCCACTTCCTGAGATATTTCATTCTAGAATCATCTTGGGAAGGCTCTCTAGAAGCACGCCCGAGAATGCCAAGGAGATTCGCTCTATTCTTGAACGACATGATTTTGATAGCGTTTTACTGGTGACTTCTCAGTATCACTTGGCACGTGCTTCTCAATTGATTGAGCGGGAGCTCGAAAGATGGCCTGAGCGCAAGATTGAGATTTATTTCGATGCCGTTGAGAGTCCAAATTTTGATCCTCACTCGTGGTGGACTTCCTTGACTGGCTGGCAGATTTTTCTGTCAGAGTATCTTAAAAGTTTCGCGATTCGATTCTCTGTAGACAGTGTCTTCTAAGGGGCACAGCTTTCTTTTGTTCTTCGCAGACGCTCGTCAAAGTCACGTGCGCTCTCAAAAGTGTGAAGGCTCGTGGCTTTACATATTTCTCCGCTAGGTGAAACAAACAGAACGGTTGGTAGACTTAGGACCGAGTATTGTTCGGCAATTTTCTGTTGTTTTTCTTCGATATTTGTAAAGTCCACCTGAACATAGCTCCAGACTTTGTTTTCAAAATGCGTGGATACGATGGGGTTTGAGAAAGTTTCTCTTTCTAGTTGAATACAGGCTGTGCACCAGTCTGCTCGAAAATCTAGAACTTTCCATGAATCGCTTGGAGCTGTTTCTAGCGTGAAAGTTTCAAATTTAAAATCTGCGTGCGCATTTTCGCTTTTAGGGTTTAAAAGTTGGAATCCAGGGATGAGGAAAATAAGGCTAGAGGCAAGTAGTAAGGCTGTCCCAAGATATTTTATCAAGGGAGTGAAGCGTCCAATCTGAATTTTCATCTTCATCTTAAGGATCAAGTGGCCCAGTATAAGAAAGGGTAGACTCATTCCGGCTCCAAAGGCGCTTAAAAGGAGAAAGCCTTCGTAAGGAGAGGATTGTCCCGCAGCAATCGAATTGCTCAACCAGGCAAGGAGTGCAACCAAAACGGGTCCTACACAAGGGCTTGCGACAATCCCTAGGCTGGCTCCCATTCCGAGAGCCCCCATGAGGCTTGCAAAGGTTCCTTTTTTCTCGGCGCCGTCACCAATGTGGCTCATGTAGTTCTGTAGAAAACTTGGCATTGGAAAATTGAGTAAGCCTGAGAAAAAGATGGCAGAAATTAGAATAAGTGAGCCTATTCCAATCAAAAAAAGAGGTGTTTGCGTAATCGACGCAAACAAGGAGCCGGTGAGTAGCGTAAAGACTCCTAGAGAAGCATAGCTGAGGGTCATTCCTACACAATAAGCAGCGACGAGAAAAATAGCGGGGAAGTGGAGTGTTTTCTCCCATCGGCCAAAAATTCCTAGCGTGATTGGGTAGAGTGGATAAACGCAGGGGGTGAAGGACGTTAGGAGCCCAGCGATCATCAAAAGAAATAAGATTTCAAGTCTCGAAGATTGGTTGTTTTCGAGAGCTTCTCGAAAGTATTGATTAATCTTATCGCTAAAATTAGCTGTGGAGCTTTCTTGAGATTGTTTAGTGTTGGGAGAGCTTAACGTTTCAACTTTTAACCAGGCAGGAAGTAAACACTGACTGGTTGAGCAAGCCTGAAATCGAACTCGGAGAGGAATCTTGTGGTCGGGTGGAAGTGGTTTTGAGACGGCGCCACTGAGGCTTGCTTGAATGAGAAAAAAAGATTGCCCACGGTAGGCTTTTTTTAATTTTTTCGAGACTGGGTCTAGGAAGGTCTGAGTGCTTGGTTTGTCTTTGATTTCAAGAACCCAGTGGGCTCCTTGGAGGTGTGGATCGTCCAGAGTTTCAACGATGACGCTGTCTTCGTAAATGTAGTAGTCGTTGAGTGTTTCTAACTGTAGGGCGAGGGTTAAGTTTCCTGTTGTGGTTTTGTCAAACTCCGATTGGAGGGCAGATTTTTCTAAACGAGAGGAGACTCTCACAGCGTTCTTTATGGGGCGGGGAAGGTCTTCGAGTGAATAGGTTTTTGTCTGAGCAAAAGATTGGGGAATGTTCAGAAACAAAGCGAAGAGAAATGCAGTTGATAAAAACTGGTAGACGAATCTGGAGAGCTTCATTAAACCTAGTTAAGCATGGTCATGGACGATCTATCAAATATTGAGTCTGTCGTTGTTCTCGGAGCTAGCCGGGGAATAGGCAAAGCTGTCGCAGAGCGCCTAAGTCAATGTGGCGTAAAAAAGCTTCACTTAGTTTCTCGAAATCTTGAGGCTCTTGAAGAGCTTGCTAAGACTTTAGAGGCCTCTTGTGTGCTCCACTCGTGTGATTTGCTGGATGATCAGGCATGCCAGAGTTTTATTCATGAATTAGAGGATTTGGGAGAGTTTCCAAGAAACTGGATATTTTGTGCGGGAGGCTTTCCGGGCGGGCGAATGCACACCACTTCCTATGAGCGCCACAGCTGGGAAGCTGTGGATGCTATGCTCAACTTGAATTTGCGCATGCCTATGAAGTTGACTCATTTAATTGTTCCCGAGCTTCTGAGAGATCGTAGAGAAGGATCTTTGATCTATATTTCTAGTCAGTCGGGCTATTTTGCGCGTCCTGGTTTGGTTCCCTACGCGGCCAGTAAGTTTGGTTTAAATGGTTTTGTTAAGTCTATTTTTCCTGAGCTTAGAGAAAATGGAGTTAAGGTTTCAATTGTTGCTCCAGGCTATGTCGACACTCCTTTGATTCCAGACTCGCCCAACCTAGATAAAGCTAAGATGATTCATCCTGAAGATGTGGCCAAAACTGTTTCGTGTGCTTTGGGCTTGTCAGCTACTTGTTGTCCTTTGGAGTTTCATTTGCTTACTCAGCAGCAAATCTAGTCCCGTTTTATCTTTTGCTGACGGCAGCTCCTTTGCGCCGAAGGCTTTTGATAAATTTCTTGAGTTGTTTGAATTGAACTTTAGATACTTTTTCGAAATGAAGTCCTATGTATTTATCTTGTTGTCTACGGACTACCTTGCCTAGAATTTTAGGGCCGCCTTCAAACTCAACGTAGAAGATGGAGTCCATATCGGGTTTTGCAGAACCTAGAAACTCACCCAGTAAGCCTCCTTCCGAGATGTCGTAGACGTGGATTCTGCTTTGAGATTCGGGAATGCTTGCAAACAGATCTACATCAAAACGAGGAGCTTGTTCCCACCAGCGCAAGCTTGGATTGAGATAGGGCTTTCTGAAAGGGGTAAAGACTACAAAGGCAAGAAGGAGCACCGCTTGCCATGGGATGCCTCCTAAGAAAGTCATATTGTAGATAATCACAAGAGCTAAGGTGATAATGGCAACAGCCCAGGAGGCTTTTCGAACGAGTAAAACTAAAACTCCTGAAGACAGTGTTAAGGCCAACAGAATGAGTAGGCGGGGCCTCATCATTTCAAAATACTCTAGCCACACCGCTGGGTTATACCAACCTGGGTCTTGTTTCTGAAACTTGAGGGAGAGAATGAAGTTTATCCAAGGAGCTAAAAGCAAATAGAAGGCCACAGCATAGACTCGGAGGGGTTTCTTTTTGTAGCCGAAGGGTTGGCTGCTTAATGCTTTGTTTTTCACGCGTTTTTTTATTGTAGCGTTAGTTCGGTCGAGAAGGGCTGGTGGTGTGCGTCAAGAAAAGAGCGGTGATTCGAGCAGAGGGGCAAAGTCTTCAAAAGGTGTAAATGAGAGGCCTTTTTCCTTACATTTTTTTGCGAGCTTGCGCGTTGCATATATTTGGTCGGCAGAATCAATCATCGAGAAATCGCTCGATCCATCTCCAATGATGAGGACTTTTGAGCCACCGTGTTTTTGGCTGAGTTGCTTTGCCCACTCTCCCTTGTGAAAGGGAAGGGGGTTTTTCTCGTCCTCGATTGGGGTGATCAACTTAACAATGCAGTCCTTGTCAAATTCTACTTCGTTACAGCGGATCTCTTTGATGGCCTGTAGAGCTTTAGGCGAAGCTTGGGCTGACAAAACTGCGTCGATATAGGGGCGCATTCCGCAGCTAGCGATGTAGACTGGAATCTTGTGGGTGGCACATTTTTCTAAAAATTCGTTGGCTAGAGGGCGGAATGAAGCGATTTGGGTAGCTTCCCTCTTGAATTCTGCCTCTCCAAGTGGAAAGCCTTTCCAAAGGATGTGTTGCTCGGCACGTAAATTCATGTTGCCTAGCTCGTATTGGTGAATGACTTTCGTGAAAAGCTCAGAGCGAAACTTTTGGCATAAGCCATTTCCGATGTCTTCGGTAGTTATAGTGCCATCAAAGTCGCTAACGACGATCCAAGGACTAGAATCAGCCGTCATTGCCTATGGCTTCGACGGGGCAAGCCTCCATGGCTTCTTGGCACTGACCTTCCTCTTCAGGATTTTCAGGTTGCTTGTAAACATAGCTATAACCTTTGTCAGCTTGTTGAGTGAAGTTATTGGGGGCAGTTTCTCTACAAACGTCACAGTCAATGCA
>Ga0210043_1001391_pt1 | contig 20217 bp, 26 predicted proteins | sample CryGeymet201501t_FD_183990 | JGI IMG/M metagenome (GOLD analysis project Ga0210043, IMG submission 183990) | Groundwater microbial communities from Crystal Geyser aquifers in Utah, USA - Crystal Geyser metaG 2015-01t (SPAdes) (version 2) | ecosystem: Environmental > Aquatic > Deep subsurface >... | reverse complement strand
TCATTTATACCTCCATTTGAATCCACCAGCCTCTCTACGCCTCCCTTTTAAACAATTAGTAATGTATCCCGCATTAATATTTAATGCTTCGTGTGCTTCTCTTGCCGACTCCCAAACTGCAATTACTTTACCCTCCATATCTAGTTGTTCAATAGCTTTGGCGTTTCGCTTTCCTGTTAGTGGTGGTAGTGTCATCATAGTTTTTCCCCATTCATAATATCCAACTTTCTACATAATCTTTTAATATTCAACCCCTCATGGCTTTCAAAATCAGTTCTGTTATATCTTGTCTTGTCGTTCTGATCTATGTCCCAAAACCCTATATCAATATAGTGGGCTGTTAGTTCTTTCTCATTTAAAGAATTAACCCAGTTATTATATTTCCATTCTTCGTATCTAGTTTTAATCTTTTTTAGTATGTTCATTTTTTGTAAAATTCTGTATTACGCCTTTACTTTCACCAAAAATTATATAGGGTTTTAAAAACCCACTATTTTCTTTCGTGAACTTCAAAGCATCTTCGTACTTTCTAAAATTCAAAGGTTTTTGCATATACCCTCTATCTTCCCAAAACACCCAGTATGTCATTTTAGATAATGTTTCTGTGTTCTCACAATCTATACAATTACAGGTTTCTGTATGTATCATAATCACCCCTCTAAATTATTACTTTGTAGGTACTCAACATAATCATCTACCATTAATTCACCAGAGCCATGCCAACCAAACACTTTTTTACGCATATTTTTATATATCTCTTTCTCCCTCTCCTTGAGTAGGGTTTCTATAAACTCAATTACATCGTCAGTATATCCATCGACTTCTTCTCCCCAGTACCAAGGCTCATTTTTCATTAGTTCTTTTATCTTTTCTTTATCAGTCATAATTTTTGTTTACTTAAATACTTAGAGCTGGAGTACCCTCTTCCTCGTCAGGAATACCGATTCACTAAGGTAATTATTCTTAGATTATACTCCCCTCTAAATATTCAAGTTTTAATGTTCTCCCACTCGATAATTTTCTTCTTTCAACTTTTCTTGTGTCGTAGTTGTAAATAAACCCCCTATCTAATATTAGATAAATACCCATTAAAACTCTTTGTATAAATGATATATGGTAAGATACTCTCACCTCACCTCTCCAGTTATTCATATTGTATGGATCTATAAATGTGTCTGTATTCATAATTTTTGTTTACCCGTTACCCGTAGAGTACATATTTTAAAAAATGCACCCGACTGGTTCTATCTACCACCTTACCTATAACCCTTCATAGGTTTGTTCCAAAGCGTTAGCCATTCGACTTACCATTTATATTTTCCACACTTACACATTGCAACTGTAGAATCATAAAGACCAACTCCACATACTTCACAAGAGTTACAAATTAAACAGGTGTCTCTATTATGTTTTTGCATTAGTTTGTGTACTTCCTCCATCATTCTCTCCCAAACAAACTGTGTAGTCTTTGGTAATTTCTCCCACTCAATAATTTTCTTATCTCCTGTTTTCCAGTCCTTTGGTGTATCAATCTCTTGATACTTTTTATTTAGTTGTTTTGCTATTTCTAGTTTATCCATTTTTTCCTTTCCTTACAAACCAAGTCTCTACTGTGTTTCCTCGTCTTATTATGTCTTTTTTATTGTCTATATGTTCGTTTATTAAACGAACTAAATGTTTATTCTTTGTAGTTTGGTCTTCATACATTCTCTGTATGTCTGTTAAACCTTGTACCCTTTTAATTAGAGTTGTTACCCTGTTTTTGCTTATATTAACACTTCTTTTTAAGTGATTTATAAAAGTCTCTGTCTCCTTTTGCTCTTGTTTTATTTCCCTGTTTTCAACTGCTAAATCTATTCTCCTATACAAAGATGTTTGGTATTTCTTGGTTACCTGTGTTAGTAGAGAATAAGTGTATACATTTAACCCGACTAAAATAAGTATTATAAATATTGTTAATATCATAGTAATTAATAATTTTGTACTAAGTATATATTATATGGTTATAACATATTGTCAAGCATTATTTAAAAAAGCAATTCTCCCCATAAGGGCAAGAGTAATTCCTGCATATACCGTCCTCTAAATCCGTTGTAAACTCGCCACTTTTTATAATCTCTATAGCAGATTCTATAAACTCTAAGGCATCGTCTTTGTCCTGCCTTGTTACTGGTACTATAAATTTCTTTGGTTTTATTCTCCCCCATAAATCCATATCTGAATGGACTGTAACTAATAATGTTTCCTCAACCGTTGGGTATCCTAGTGTGTAGATTTTTCTCTGTATACTGTTTTTAAACTTCCCTATTGACCATAAAGTAGTGCCTGTTTTTATTTCTAATAACATTTTAGGGTTGACTGATTTATCTTTACCATCTACATATCCATAAACTGAAAATTTACTGTTAATTGGAAATTCAAACTCGCAATTTTTATCTTTATCTACCTCTTCTACTACTTCAAATTTTCTGTCAATAAACCCTACTCTTTCATCTATTACTTTTCCTATTAGGTGGTCTTGGATTATCCTGTGTATTTGTTTACCTTTTTCAAAATACCCTCTATCAGGCTTATTAATACCCATTTGTTTGTTTAACCAACTATGTGGGCTAACAAACAGGTCATTCATTGTTGTATATGATAGTTTAATCATCTTTAATATCCAAGAAAATTTTATCCTTCTCAACTCGTAGTGTTGCTTTGTTTTCCAGATAACCCCCTACATAACCCTCCTTTTTAGCTTTTGCAAAAAACATTATGCTACCTCCACTCTTTTGATAAGAGGGTAACTAATTATTGTAGGTTCTACTGGTAATTTTGCTCCCGATTTCCATAGTTTGTTTAATTTTGTAGTGTCTACTGATTCTACAGTCTTAACTGCTCCTAGTTCCCTAACCTCATCAACTGTTACTTTACTCCATAACTTTTTATCTACTCTTGTTACTGACCACTCACCATAAATCTCGGAGTCGTCTTTCATTCGCATTAACAATTCTTCTCGAATTACTTTTTGACCTGCATCTAACTGCTCTAAACTTACTTTCATCTCATCGTATAAATTACACAACTCTTCTTGTGTATATTCTGATATATTTTTTTCCATTATTTTTTTCCTTTCTGTAAAGAATTACTAATTAAATTTATAGCCTCTTGGTATGTCATTGTTGTGGTTACTTCAACCCCCATACTTTTTAGTGTCTCAATTTGAGCCTCGCTTGCAGGTTCACTTGCCTTTATAGGGTCTATATCTAAATTCCCCTTGTCTATTGGTTCGTTTGTCATTTCTGCCTCATCGTAAACCGCTCCTAATATTTCAGGAAAAGCACTTGATAACGCCTGTGATTCTGCAACCTTTTTTATCATTGTTGATTTTTTACTATTCCATAGGTTCTTGTTTGTGTCATATTCACTTAAAGGTACTATAGCTTTAAAATCTACACCTTTTCGTTTTACAATTGCCTCTGCTCCCCATAGTTTGCCACCCTCCCATTCTTCTACTCGTGTTACAACACCTTTTTCATCTGTTGTCTTAATAAATATTGCTACTGAAATTATAGTCTCTAATTCTCCTGTCCTAGAGGCTACAACTCTTTTACCATTTCGGGTAACAATATAACTTACCTGTCTAAACGCACTATCTTTGTTATAGACTACTGGTATTATCTCTTTATTGAATGGGTTAAGTTTGATTGTGTTACAAAACTGTAAAAAGACTAACAGCTCTTCATCTCGCAAATCAGGGTTAACGAGATTCTTTGTTACTGCTAACTCTTTACCTACGAAAGAATCTTGCATTTCTTTAATACTGTTATATTCCTTTTTAACAAAGGAAAGTTGTCCGTTTTCTGACATATTGTTTTCTTCTAATTTACTACTTACTAAATCGTACTTTTTCTGTGTCCCAGTATGGTGAATTACACTTTGGGCAAACTTTCGTGTGTTCTACTCTTGGTATCCAGTTATGGTTACATCTCTTGCAAGTTCTTATTGGTAATTGTTTCATACCGATATGTTATAACATATCAACTTATATGTCAATACTTTATACAGCAAAAGATTTTAACTCAACTAACATACCTTTTTGTTTACCTGTAGTTATAGTATAAGTTCCACCTCCATATAATGTTTTCAACTCTTCTTCACTTATTATTTTATTGTTATATCTTTTCCATAATTCAGGATACCAATCAGGCAAACGAATTAAAAACTGTTCCCAAGCTATCCTATCTTGTTCTTGCCTTGCTCTAATTCGTTTAAATAATTCTTGGTTTGGAGTTATTAGCATAAAAGCACCCGTTAAAACATTGCCTTTGATTTCTACATATTTCACTCCATTTTTTAATTGTTTGAGTAAAAACTCTTTTTCCTCCTCAGTTAAATATACTTTTTTATTAACATAAATAACCTCCCAACAAGTATCTTCTCTTTCAGGTATTGTTAAATCTGGTTGATTACTCCATAGTTGCAAACTTGTTTCTGACATTTTGTTTCTCCTCTACTAAACTTTTTACTAAACTAACCCAGTTTCTTTTAAGTGTTGAAAAATCGTTGATTTTCCCATTCCAAAACTTGTCTTGTGGAATTGCTTTTATAACTTTTTTAATCATCTCTACTGCTGACTCATCGTCTATCTCATAAACTTTTTTAAATTCCTTTATTAAATTACTTGCTTGATATCTATTGTTTTTTACTGTTCCATTAAGTGTGGGTAGTTCTAAGGTATCTTTCATAAACTTTAATAATATATTTATATTAGGATTTCCATACTCCGTTTTTTCCGTAATACCTTTAGGTATTATTTCTTTATCATTCTTTTCATTCTTTTCACTCTTTTCATTCTTTTCACTCTTATACACTCTTGTTAGCTGTCCTTTGACTGTCCTTTGACTGTCCTTTGACTGTCCTTTGACTGTCCTTTGACTGTCCATTTGACTGTCCATTTTAATAATCTCATCGTAGTTTATTACAGTGATAACAAGACCATATGGCATTGCTTTAATGTCCAATTGACTGTACCATTTTGACACAATATCGACTCCTCGGCGTATTCTTTTCCTGTCTATTTCAAAATCTTTAGCGAAACTTTGTATTTTAAAGATACACTGCCCTCGTTTTAGTTCTACTGAGTATTGTTTTTTAGCTTGAATAAAATTTATTAATGTATCTTTATTTTGGCATAGAGAAAGAATTTCTCTGAATATAGCTCTTTCAACTGCTGTTAGTTCTTCTTTATAATTTATATCTGTAGGTGTTGGTTGTTTCCAGTAATTCATTTATAAACTCCTTTAAATAAAGAAATCCCCCAAGCAAAAAGGAGTAATGACAAACCAAGTGCTTGAGGGGTTTCTCTATTTAAATTTAAAAAGTAAAGTTCTTGATTTGTCATTAACCACATAATATCACTATATAAAGTTTTGTCAAATAAAACAAATAACCCCTGCAAATCATATAGACTTTACAGGGGCTACCTCTTACTTCTTCTCACCACAATTTTTGCAAATCCAAACTCTCCCTTTCTTGGTCTTAACTGATAGAAACACTTTCCAACCCTTGCACGTCTTACACTTGAACATTCCGTCCATTGTAATCCCCTTTCGTGTCATTGGACTTCTCCTTTTAGTTTCTCTGCATTATAATGCACTGTTTTTACTACATTATAAATAATGCTATCGTTTTGCTGGTGTCGGCAAATCGTTATCTCTTAATAAAATAAATCATTCCTAGGTTAAGTCCAAAGGTTAGTAGTGCCAATATATGCTCTTGTATCGGCTCCCAAGTTGGCTGGAAAAACACTATTATCCCAGTTAGTGCAAATGCTAATGCTACTGATGAGCCTGAATATTTAGCACCTGTCTCAATATTTTCTCGCATTGTTTTTGTTTCGTTAATTTTATTTATTTGATTTATTGGTTCTTCGCTTACTGTACTTCCTATCATAATTTTATTTTTCTAATTTATTACTTTTAGGCATTTGTTCCTGTGGCATTGCTAGTAGTCCATAATTAGGACAATCAGGATAATGACAAATTGATATTACGCTTTGGTCTAGGTCTACTTTGTATTTAAGCTCTCTATGACACTGCACGCAATGTAAGTTTTCTGTGTTATATGTTTGTTTTTTCATAACTTTTATTTGATATTGTATCTACTTTTTCTTGGTTAATTAAATGCCAAATTTTGCCGTCCTCTATTCTATATTTACTTAACATATCTAATACTCCCTTTTCTGTTAATATATCTTCAATTATCCAGCTTGCACCTAATGAATCTTCTGACCAATGCCCATAGATAATTGCTACTTCTTCATCTGATAAGTGAAAAAGTAGTTTTGCGAATTTGAATCTTATATCTTTTGCCCATTCTAAATGGTCTGTATCTACATATTGTTCGTATTCTATTGGTTTTTTATATGTATTAGTTTTATTCATCCCTTTAATTTATTCAAAATTGCTACTAACAACTCATTAAAATTATATTCCACTAACTTCTTACTATTAAACGCTAATTGTTTATTTGCCGTTTGTAAAATTGTATTTTCACCTTCTAAAACCTCTACCTTTTCTAATAATTCCTTATATTCTTTTATTTGTTCTTTTAAAAATATATCACTCTCTTTGGCTTGTGCCTCCCAGTCTTCCGCTAATTCTACCGCCTTTTCTGTACTAACCTTTAAACTTTTTACTTCTTTCGATAATTCATCAGATAATCTTCTAAACACATCAACCTGTGTGTCCCTATCACTAACATCATTTTTAAGACTTTTAATCTCAACCTTTAGTTTTTTAATCTCTTTTTCAAGGTTATCTTTTTCTATCTCTAGCTCTTTAATTTTTATAGCCTCTGGACTCTCTGTAGTGCTTTCTAACGCAAATTTAATTAGTTTAGGTATATTGATAGTGCCAGGACATTGTGTCGCTGAAAATGAGCTGTGTGGTCTTATGGTTTTGTTATCAATTTTAAGGTTATACAAATCACATAAAATAATTATCAACTCTACGGTGGTTTTATATGTTAATTCACTCGCCAATCTATCAACTGTGGCACTCATCTCAATCGAGATACTCTCTGTATTGCCTATCCAATCACCTACTGCGTATGCTGTGTTTTCAGGGTGTACTACAAGCCAAACATTGTTATCTTCAACTACATAATGTGTTGATGTGTTTTTGTTATTATTAAGTAAATAATTAGCTGAGCTTTCACCCGTTGCTCCTTTAGTCCCGAGCCAATGTATAGCTATATATTTTACTTTTCTACCTTCTCTACCTTTTGTAAAATTTTTACTTTTAGCTGTTAAATCAATAATTTTCATAATTTATGGGTTAAATACTTCTACACCCTTTTCTTTTAAGTACTCAAAATATATTTTTGGTATTTGGTGCCAAGCTAAACTCTCACTCATCCTGTTTTTCAATAAGTATTTTCTATAGCTATGGTAAATAATAGTGTTTTTATTGTTTTCAAACATTTTAAAGTCTTGTTTAGCATTTACCAATTTTTCCCATTCCCTTTTATATTGTTCTACTGTGTAGTAATTGGGTTCTTTCCCTAAAAATACATAAACATCTTGGTCTGTTATTCTTTCCCCTTTTATCTTTTTTGTAAATATAAATTCTTTAAGATTCATTTTAATTTTTGGGCTTAATTATATGGTAATGATAGCACCAAACCGAAGTTAATACAGGTAAATTGCGAAGTAACACATAGTGCATTGGGTCTAGGTCTAGTGCTATCTCGTTTAACTCTTTTAATTCTTCTTCATTTGGTGTATCGGTATGTCTTTTTGTGAACAGTAAGTAATGTTCATCTGTCCACTCGTAAGGGAAATCATTTTCATACATTATCCAGTATTTGTGTTGTTGTATCGGTTTTCTGTTGGTGTCGTCGTGAAAAGGGCAAAAACCTAACTTAGATTTAAGGTTGATTATTTGTTCTTGATATTTTTCTTCCTGCTCAATTGTACGAGTGGACATAATAATATATTATAACAAACTAATTTGTTTTAATAAAGAGGCTTGTAAATGTTTCTATTTTCCTGTTAGTTTCTTTTTGTGCTTCTAAAATATTAATATAATTAGTTTCTAGTTTAACAACTCTTTCTCTGTTCTCTAAACTGGAGGCATTTAAGGTGTCAATATCTCTCTCGTTTGCTGATACCCTAGTACTAAATACATCTAGTTTATTTGCAACTTCTGCATTATTGCGAGAGCCAAGGTAAGTGTAATAAGCAGTGCCAAAAAGAAAACCCGCAATAATAATATATGCAGTGACCTTGTCTTTAAACATTGAAGAAATGAGTTGAATAGGTGACATATTATATAAGTAACGGCGTACTTACCCCCTTTTTTTGTGAATTTTCTATTGTATTTTTTAAGTATATTTTTAAGTTCATATTATTTAATCCACCAATCTAACGAGTTAGGTAATACCAATGATAAGAATAAAATTATTGTAATTATATCCTCTATCCCTATTCTAATTTGTTTGTGCCAGTTTGTCATTGATTTGCGTAACATAATTTTAACGTAACTTTTGTTACTTACTATTTTTGTAATACTCGTTAAAAGCCTCTACACTAACTATCTTTTCTAGTAGTAGTGTTTTTCTTAACTTAATAAATTCATCTTTTGTAATATTTTTCTCAATTTGACCCAACAATACTATCTTTTCTTTGTTTGTCTGTGCTTGTACTAATGCGTCAATCTCTGGTACATTCTGACCCAACACAACACCAACTCGGTATCGTTTGATAATGTTTGTTATATCCGCTGTAACAAAGTCTGCACCTTTAATTTTGGCAACATCTTGTATTAGTTGTTTCTGTATTTCATTATTTGTCTTAGTTGATTTATCGCTACTCTGGTAACTTGAAATTGCTCCATTTATACTATCTCTTATATCTAGGCTTATATTTGCTTGTTTACTCCTCTCTTCGTCAATCACTGTCCTGTAACTTTCTACCTCCCCATAATTAGATACTTTAACCCACCTGCCTAGTACATTTGATACTACTGGAAAGTTTAATACCTTTTCTAACCCTGTTTGTTCTTTAGGTTTTGTTCCTGTACTGCCACTCATAAACATACTTCCCCCTGCACTTTTGAAAGCCCAATTAATAAATGGTACAAGTGCTCTAGTTCCACCTGCTGTAAACTCTTGGTCGGGTATTACGTTTCTACCTCTAAAATCATCATATGGGTTTCTACCTGATATATAATCGTAGGTTGCCTGTAATATCTTAATTGTAGGTGTAACTGTTGGTATTTGCCCTCCTGTAAGGCTTAGGATGTCTTGTAGGTCTTTAGTTGTTGGTTGGTCGTTGAAAGCCCCATTTACTGCCTTGTAGAATATAGCACTCATTAATCTACCTGTTTCATCTAAAGGTATCCTTATATAAAATCCCCCAAAAGGAATTAATAAGTAGTTAGTTCTATCATACTCACTAGCCCCTTGTAATGTTTTTTTGATTTTCTCTCCAAACAATCCATATAAAGCTAACATCATTAATAGTTTAGGTAAAAAATCAGATATTACAGTTTTAGTCCAAAATGCACTCCTTGTTTTTGGTCTTGTTGCTATCTCTAAATCTGAAGATATACCTTGTGCTATCGCATTTGAAAATAGGAATATGTTGTTAGTTATTGGTGATAAAGTACCTTTAGTTACAAACGATGGAGAGCCTACATACTTCTGAATAAAGTTTGCTAGTTCTCGTTCTGGCATTTTCCCTTGTAGTTCTTTATACCCTGCAACCTTAGGTATAGTTTCTATAAAATTGCCCAATGTTTCTATCCCTGATAAAACACTTCTAATTGGTTTTAAGAACTTTGATTTATCTTCTTTGGGTAATAAATCATATTTTTGTAATATTTTTTCCATTTGGCTTGTGTCGTCTACATCACTTTTTATAATATCGTTGTAGGTTAAAGATAAGATTTTGCTTTTCTCCATTTCTGTAATTAGTTCGTCGGGTTTGTTTACCGCTCTACGCCAAGCTGGAGTTATTGCTTGTGCATACCTGCCTGCTACTTTCCATACCTCGTAAAACTTGATTGTAGGTGTATTCTTGTAAAACCTCTTCATATCTCGCATAAAGTTAAAGGTCTGAAATCCCAAGTTTACACTTGTAAATAAAGGTCTATATAGTTGGTTTCCACTTACAATATTAAGTATTCTTGCACCTGCCTGCATTTGTTGTGAAGTCCAGTGGTTAGTTGCTTGTGCCAAGTAAGAGTCTACATAGTACCCTGTTAGTTTTCCGTCTTTCATATATGTAACCAAACTTAGGTCTTTATCTTTAGGTTCTATTGGAACTCTTGTTTTACCATTAAATATGTATTTTGCCTCCACTATTTCTTTTGGATATTCTTTTTGTACAAACTCCATTAACTCTCTTGTTGCTTTGTTTCGCTCCACTGCCCTTAGTACACTGATATTTTTCATTACAGTAGATGTTGAAGGTGATGCAATATCTTTAAGTGTACCTACTTGTCTCCTGATACTTGAAGGTATGTGTGTATCTATGTAATCTAGTACCTGAAATGTTGCATATGCTGGGTTCATCTTAATTTGTTTAATTAACTCTTTGTTATATAAGCCCTCTGTTTCTGCAAGTTTCATTACCTTTTCTGTAGAACTCCTGAAATCTTCTACTGCTTTTTGTAGAACTTTCCACTTCTCTGCTCCTAGTGTTTTCTCTTGAAATACTAACTGTTCTTCTGCTGTAGATTTTGTGTAACCCTGTGGGTTAGCTATTGATAGTGGTAAATTAGTTTTTATTTCGTCCCATAATGTATCATTGTCGTTTGTTGACATCATTTTGCTAAACTCTCTTTCCATTATTTTTAACTGGTCTGTAGCTGTCATTGACTCTATATTGTCTGGTAATAAGTCTTTTGATAACCTTGTCCACTCTTCCCCCAATACGTCTTTAAGATGTGTTGTTGGGTTGTCTACTGCACCTCTTTCGTTAGCTACTCTTTGTAAGAATAGGTTTTGTCCTAAATCTATCTCCCAACTTAACCCTGCATCTGTTAGTGTTTGTCTAATTGGTTGGTAGTTTTCTTCTATAAATGCACTGATATATCCGTCTAAATATCGTATATCTCCTAGTAAGTATTCGGGGTTTTTATCATCGGGTATAAATACACCTCTCTTTTGTGCTTGTCTAACTTTGTCTATTGCTACTTTGTTTTTGTCTAAAAATGATGTTTTAAGAAAATCCATTACTCTCAAACTTCTGTTCATTCGCTCCAACATTTTTGCTTTGTATAATTCTTCTCCTTTAGTAAACATCTCATTCATTCTTTTATCTCTTTCAGAACCTATTGCTTCTGCTCCTCTTTCTAGTATGTCTTGGGTTTCAAAAAATAAGGCTTTAAATTCAGGCTTACTATCTAGTGCATCAAAAAATCTCTTGAAAAATAGAGGGGCTCTCTGTTCTAGTGTTTGTGGTGCATTAAATAAAACACTTATTGCATCTGCGTATAGTTCTTTTGAAGAATATCTATATGTAGTGAAAGATTCGTTTAATGCTGGGTCAAATGGTTTCCAGTACTGTGTTAATTCTTTTAGTTCTGCTCTTATTTCACTGTCTTTTACTTCACTCTCTCCAAATGTACCTTTTAAATACCCTTGTAAGTTCTCAAGCCTGCCAAGTAGATTACCCCTTAATAATGTTTTATCGGGTAAATAGTCTGCCAAGTGCCCTATTTCGTGTGCAAGTACTTTTCTTGCTAGTACTGGGTCTTTGAATATATCAGGTGATAGTTTTATTTGCCCATTATTTTTGGAGTAGAACATTCCAAGTGCTCTTTGAAATTTCTTTAGTGTTGGAGTATCTCCCATTAAATCCTTAGATAATTGTAGTAGTTCAGGAAAGTCTATTGCCTTTAAATCTTTGGTTAATCTTTCTGCGTTTTCTACGTTAGCATAACCCCCTATGTCTGCTGTTCCAGAATATCCTTTATTCTTTTCTACAAAAAATGATTTATTATCTAGTGCTAGTTCTTTTACATATTTATTGTAATCATTGGTTTTTTCTAAAAAACTTACCTGTTCTTGTTTTGCCTGCTCTAGTTTTGCATCCGCCTTTGTTACCACTTCTTCTAAATTATTCTGTAGCTTTTCAAGTTCAACTGTTAAATTATCTCTCTTAATCTCAACTTCTTCTTTTGTCAGTCCTAACTTATTTAGTATAGCCTCTGCTATCTCTAATTCTTTTTTAGCTTTTTTTACTTGTTTAACATAAAATTCTGCAAGTTGGGTGTCTGTTTCCTCTTCTGCTAATCCCTTTTTTGCCTCCTTTAAATTATCTTGTGCATCACTTAATTTGTTAAGCCTCATATCAAGAAATGCTTTCTCTGTTTCTATTGTTTGGATTTGCACTTCAATTTTCTTCTTGTCAAATGACTCTTCGGCTTTGGCTCTTATAACTGGGTCTGTTATAAGGTCTAACTTCATATTCTCAAAGTCTAAATCTCCAACTTCTACTACTCTCCCTTTATAACTCCAAAGATTCTGTATTCTCTTTTCTTTTGTTTCTAATTTCTGAAAAATAAAACTATCTACTGAGTTCTCTATCAAAGGATAGTGTACTCGTATTCCTTCCCACTTGTTCCCTTGTCTCCATATTCTGCCCTCTACTTGTAATATATCTGTTGGGTTGTATGGTAGGTGTAAATGATACAAATCAGATGCTACTTCCTGTAGGTTAATGCCCTCTTTGATTGCCTCTGTGCCTATTAGTATTTTAGCTGTGTTGTTGTTAAATAAGTCTTGTGCCTGTTGTTTTTTGTTTATGTCCATTCCTCCTGTAATTTCAACTATCTCACTAGGCTTAATTCCTTTTACCTTTACTAGATACTCTTTAATTAAAGGAAATTTATCTACTCCTCGTGGCATATATATTACCTGTCCTGTGTTTTTCTTGGTTCTATATGTCTCTGCTACCATATCTATTGCAAACTTTATCTTTGGAGAGTTCTCTACAAACTCTATAGCTGTAGGTTGAATAGTGTTATATCTCGATATATATGGGGATAGTGTAATACTTTGTAGTTCATTAATAGCTACTATTGCTCCGCCTGCATCTTTATCGGTAAATAATTTTTGTGCCTTATTAAAGTACTCGTACTGTAGTTTTGTTGGGCTTAGGTTGATTGTCCCTTTTGTTTTGTTTGGTCTGTTTACTCCTGCCTCTTCACCTGTTCTGAAATCTATAAACTCTGTTACTATTTTTTGTAGTTCGGGTAGGTTAGCAAATTTCTCAATAACATCTTCCTCTATTACCTTTTGGTCTGCTTTAACTACAAATGTAGGTTTCAACTGCATAAAAGCACTCATAAAGTCGTTTACGTTCTTTAACCCTATATTTTCTAATCTTTTCTTTCCCATTAATGAAAGAATTGAATATATCTCTAGTGGAGAATTAGTAAATGGTGTTGCTGATAATAAAAACACATTCCTATCATTGTTCTGTGATAGTATGTGCTGTGTCATAAAGTATGCTTTAATCCCTCGTGCTGAACTGTTACCTCGTACATTTCTGTACTCATTACCTTTGCCTGTCTCCATTTTTGCACCTGCGAATATGTTTTTAAAGTTGTGTACTTCGTCTATGGTTATATGGTCAAATCCTAGGTCTTCAAAAAATCTTGATTGTGTTGTGCCTTTCATTGCCCTACCTACTGTTTCTTCAATCTTTGCTAGTTCCTTTTCTTTTGCTCTGTCGGTTGTGTTAAACCCTACCATTACGTCTTGTAAGTCTGCACCTAGTTTTTCATATGTAGAGTCTTTAAATCCTAGCTTTGTTAGTCCCTCGTATGTAACTATTGATAATGTTCCATCTTCTATGTTTAATGTCTTTAAATCTCCTTTAAATGCTTTCCCTAGATTGTTTAGAGAATTGATTTTTACGTTTGGTATAATTTCTGAAATCTCGCTTATCCAGTTATTATAAACTCCATTAGGTACTATTATTAAAGGTTTCTTTGCCCAACCTCTTTGCATAACATCGTTAATGGCTATTATACTTGTTAGGGTCTTTCCTACTCCTACATCGTATGCTAATAATCCTACACCTTTGGTTGTTAAAAATGACGCTCCTTCTTTTTGTATATCTTTTATATCAAGTGGAAAGTTACCTTTCTTTCTTTTAGGGTTAAAGGTACTGTTAATTTCTGAAATAATAGGTACTTGTTTGTAGTCTGGTCTGTAGTAGTTATTAAATGCTCTATTATACTTATCCTGTATTATCTGTTTTTGGTCTTGTGTTAGTTCTTCTGTAAGAAATCTCTTAAATAAGTCGTTACCTACTTCTCTTCTACGTTTTCGTATTTGAATATTTTGTAGTTTATCTCCACCTCTTACTACTTCGTTGTTCACATAACTTGTAACTTCCCAAGCGTTAGAGTCTCCAAATGTTCGGTATGGTAGGTCTCTTATATAGCTTTTAAAAAGTACAGATAATTTATCTGTTACATCACCTACATTAACTTGTATATCTCTAGCAAAATCACTGTTTGGCTGTAGTTGTATATCTTTTAACTCCTGTGGTACTGGTAGTACCTTTTCTAGTCCTGCTTTTTGTTTGTTGTATTGCTCTATACTTATTTGGTCTTTAAATGTTTCTAAATTCTCTAGTTTCTTGTATATATCTCCTTGATAATAAAGAATATCAGGAAAGAATTTTAACCCGTTATCAGTAGTATCTATTGCTATACCATCTTTATTCAAAGTTGCAATATCAAATTGTTTGGTAAATTCTGATATAAATTCTCCTGTTACTGATACTGACTTCCAGTAGGTTAAATCCTCGGGTTTTATATCACTTACTGTAAAGGTTTTGTCTTTTTTGTTAGGTATTATGATTGCCTTTTTATTTACCTCACTAACCGCTTTGCTTATTGGTAGTCTCTTTTTAGGCTTGATAGATGTTTCTTTTGTTGCTTGTATATCATCTATTAACTCTATTGCTATCTCTTTCAGATTCTCTTTTTTAACTGTATTTGGCACATTATCTAATAACTCTGCCTTTTTAATTGCTCTCTCTAGTGTCCCTTTGACTTCATTTGACCCATAATTTCCTGTACCTACTGATACTTCTCCTAGCACTTTATTAGGGTTAGTGTTAAAGAACTGGTCATTAGTTAAAGTATCTATTTCACTTGATTGACCTTTCTTAAATATAACTATATCTGTTCCTATTGTTGTTGTATCAAATGCTCCATTAGGTAGTCTGTAAGCATCTATAAGAGTTGAACTCTTTGCTATCTCTGTTTTAGCATAGCTACTGCCACTATTTAAAAAGCTAGAAGGTACTACATAAGCTAGTATTCCATTGGGCTTTAACATATCTATTCCACGTTTTAAAAAGTATTCTTCATACTTCTTTATCTTTGGCTCTTCTCCTAGTCCTAGATACTTGCCTCTGTGTTCTCCGTATGGTGGATTACCAATTACAACATCTACTACTTCTTGAAACTGTCCTGTAGGGTTACCTCTCTTATCTACAAAGTGTTCTTCAAAAGGCATATTTCTAGTTTTTAACCCTTTAATAAGTATGTCTGCTATTTTTGCTGATGTTGGATTGATTTCAAAACCACTTAGTCTATAGTCTTTTGGTAGTCCTTCTAAAAACTTTCCTATACCAACTGCTGGCTCTAAAACACTTGGACTTGGTATGTCTTTAATTAATGGGTTAATCTTACTCCATATAAGGTCTATAACTGGCTTTGGTGTGTAATATTCGTCAAGTAGTCCTCTTCCTGTCGCTCCTTTGCTTTCAAGTCCTCCTGCCCCTGTGTACTGTCTTAAAAGGTCTTTTTCTGCGTCGGTATACTCTCCAGTACCTTTTGATTTTACAAGGTCTTCTACTTGCTTATTTACTTCTACTTGTGATTGTTTTACCCGTGTTGTAGGTCGCTCTCCAACGATACTATCGCTGATGCTACGCTCCCCTTGTGCCACTTGTCCGCTAGATTCTTTATCCGTTCCTTGAACAACGGTAGATTCTGCTCCGCTTGGCTGTAAAGTATTGGATGATTGTCGGGGTCTAGTGTCGCCCCTAGCACTTGTATTTGTGGTTTCATTTGTCCCTATTATATCATTATACTTTATGTTATCAAGAGTAAGGCTTTTCTCCATATCTACAATGCCATTCTTTACTCCGCCTAGTGCTGTGTACCCTTGTTTCTCAAAAAACCCTACTGACTCTTCCTTTACTGGTAATTTAACTTCTGTGATTCCTCTATCAAAAATAGTTTTCTCTATCATTCCCACTGCCTTTGCTCCTATTCCTTTTCCTCTAGCCTCTGCTGATACTTCAAGATTGAAACTTGCTGTTCCGTCGGGTCTTATTGTGATTGACTTACCTGTTACTTCTTTTGGTAGATTATCTAACTTGATTGTTTCTCTTTTAACATCTTTAGGTGCATATACAAATTCACTCTTTAAACCATTACCAAATACAAGGTCTTGTACTTTAACTTCACTACTGATTATTTTTGCTCCCTCTCTCTGTGGTAGGTACACTTCTTTCGCTCTTGCCTCTGATGTTGTTACATATTGTCCTTTGGTTACTTCTCCTGATTTTCCTGCACGGTATACCGTTACTGTATCGGTTGGTTTTGCTCCTTTTTGAATATACTTATCTATATTCTCTTGTGTATTTAATCTTAGGTCTTCACGATTGCCTGATAATGTATCAGTTAATACTTTCTTTGTGTTTTTAGTATTAAGTGCTTTGTTTAAATCTTTTGTTTCTACTGGCTGTATACTTTGTTTTTCTACTGCTTTTGATACTTCATCTATAAGTTTAGTATCAACTTTTTTTGTAACCTGTAACCCCTTAACTCCACCTCCTATAATAGCTCCTATACCAAATGATTCTAATACACCCTCCCAAATATCTTCTGCCTCGGTTGTTATATTACTAATCAATTGTTGTGTACCTTCTTGTAATCCTTCAAAACTTATACCATTTACTATATCTATTATATTATCTATTATATTATCTATTATATTTTGTTTATTGGTTTGTCCTACACCCTTTTTAGCATCAAATACACCTGAGTATTTGTTTGTTAATGTGTTTAAAATCATATTCGCAACAAATGCTGTTGTAGCCCTCTTAAATGCTTCTGTTGGTTTTTCACCTTTTTTCTTATTGGTTGTGTAAACAGCTCCTGCTTCACTTAAAGACTCAAGTGCTGTTGGAATATTATTTGCTCCACCTGTTAAAACTGATGCAGTATAAAATACTGCCATTGAACCTGCTCCTTGTATCAGTGTGTCTCCAAAATCTGGGTTAGTTGGACTTTCGTCTTCTATATATCTATCTAATACTTCTTGAAATGGTTTCTCTATTTTTTTTATTGCTGGTACTAACAATGACGTAGATGAGCGACCTATTATCGGATTTATTATATTAACTGCTGTATCACCTATTTTTTCCCTAGCTTTTTTTTCTATTTCTGTATTTATATCTGCAATCCCTGTAACTGCTCCAAACATTGAACTTATAAAAGAGGCGGTAGGAATTTTCAATACATTAGAGACTCCCCTTTGTGTTGAATACTTGTCATTTATTAACTCTTTTTGTAAAGAAATCATCGGGTCTTTACTATTAATATTAACTGCTTTGGTTACCTCAGTAACCTCATTTCTATACTGTTCAATCTTTTTAAGATTAGGTGTTTTACTCTCAGTTTCAATCTTTAATTTATTAGATTTGTCCTCTAAAATTCTTAAGAGATTTTTGTTTGTTCTATCACTATAAACATTACTAATAGTAGGTTTTTGTGCGTTTATTTCTAAAATCTTTTTTGGTGTTTGTGTAGGCGTGTACTTTGTTAAATAGCCTTGTTTTTCCTCGTTTGATAACGTCTTCCCTGTATCTTTTTGGTACAACTCTATTGCTTTATTAATTGTTTCTTTATCATCTTTTTTTTTAAAAATATCCCCAACAAAACTCTTTGCTCTATCAAAAAGATTTGTCTTTTTTACATCCTCTGTAGGTTTGACCTCTATTGGCTTAGATGTTTGTACATTGGGCTTACTAGACAGTGCGTCTGGTGATATAAACCTACTTTTTTGTTCTTGTTTTGCTACTTGACTTGGCGTTTGACTCTGTTGTGATTTCTTTTTTTTCTCCTCATCTGTCAAGGCGTATGGGTCTATAAATCTAGGCATATTTAATTTCCTAACAATCTTTGTACTAACTCATCGCTTGAACTTGAACTTACATTCTTAGCACTTGGGTTATAGTTTTGTGGCTGTGTTGGGTCTATGTATGGACTGAACTCTTTGTAAAAGTCATCTGCTGAAAACCCTGCTTTTACCCACTGCTTTGCTCCCTCTCTAAACTTCTGTGGTTGTATATATCCATTCTTTTCTTGTGCATTTTTCATTGCAACACTAAACTCTACTATTGCCTCTTGATAATTATCTGAACCCTGTTGAAAGTTTTTAGATGTTGAATTTGCATTTGGTGTTCCGTATGTTTGTAATGACATTGTTCCGTCTGGGTTTGCCATTAATACCTGTACCTGTCCATTGTTTGAAGTAGTAGAGACTATGTTTGCTTTAGGGTCTTTCTTTATAGATGAGAAAAAGCCCATTGGTAATCCTGACTGTATTTCTAATTTATTTAACTGTAATTGTTGTTCTCCACTAATACTATTTAAATCTATATTTCCACTTGTTAATAAGTTTACATATACCTGAGCGTTTGCTAGTGCTGTATTTTTTAGGTCTTGTTCTTCTTTGTATGCAAAATCTCTCTCGCTACTATAAATATCGTAATTCATTTTTACAGTATCTTGTATTAACGATATTGTCTTATATGCTTTATCAAAGTTTGCATTGTAAGTAGCTAATGAATTTTCGTAATCCTTTTGTCCTAGGTTCATTATTGTATTAATAAGGTTATATGATGTGTTTAATTGGTCTGTAATTCTTGATTGCTGACGTTGTAAGAACTCTAACCCAGTTTGATATTGTTGTGTTTGCTCACTTATTCTACCCTCAATAACATTTTGTGCTACTGGCTTTCCTTTTTCAGTAACCTTATTTAAGTTATATTGTGCATTTAGGTCGTCAATTTGTCCTTTAATGTCATTAGCTTGTTTTTCTAATCCTTGTACACCTTGGTCTGCTCTTAATGTATTAAAGGTATTTAACATATTAGGGGCAGTTGGGGCATTTCCTGTAGGTAACAACCCTTTAATTTGGTTAGTTATCTTATCTATATTCATTATATCTTCAAGAGGTGGTGCTGAAGGGTCGTTTGCTTTTGAATATAATTCGTTCTGTCTTGTATTAAGATATGTTTGTACCTGTGTTGTATCTTGGAATTGTGGTGGTGTATTAGTTGGTGTCGATTGTACTGGGTTGTCAATATTTAAAACCTCGTTTGGATATATTAAGTTTGCATTGCCTGACTTATATCCTGAAATACTATCAATGCCAACACCATATTTTTTAGCAATAGCACTTAAAGTATCTCCTGATTTAACTGTGTATTGTGACATTATTTAACCTCCTTAAACTCAATATCTATATTTCCTTTTGCTAGGTGTAGTAACTTCACAACAAACCTAGTGAATAAAGTGGTTTTAGGGAATACTAAAACGAGCCTTGTTTCTAAACCATAACTTCTGTTTAATGCTTTAAAGTCTTTTAGTAAGGCTGTTGCTTTTTGTTCTAATGTTTGTTTTTTAGCCATAATATTATTATAGTATATTTTCCACTATCTATACATAGAAAAGTCTATACACGCTCCTAATCTGTTCTGTTCGCTTTTTTGGTATTGAACCTCCTTAACAACATACCCAACACAAACAAATAATATTGCAAATATTCCTGCTAAAAATCCTCTTAGTAATTTTGTTTTCATATTTTTGCCATTTGTAAAAACTTCTCATTCTTTAAAAATTCCTCTTCTGTTTTCTCTTCAAATCTCTTGTATTCGTGTCCTTTTCGTCTTGCAAATACTAAATATTGACCATCCTCTGTTTTTATAAAATGTTGCTTCCCTACTGTTACCTCTTCAAATACAGGGTCTAGTTTGTCTTTCTTTGACACAATATCCATAAACCATACCTCTGGACTTTCCATACAATACAATGCTCTGTACCCAACACTTGTTGGTACTATTGCAGTTTTATTGCTTGACATTGTTAAAACTTTCCCATTTTCAAATGACATCGAGCCTTA
>Ga0210043_1001389_pt1 | contig 20302 bp, 16 predicted proteins | sample CryGeymet201501t_FD_183990 | JGI IMG/M metagenome (GOLD analysis project Ga0210043, IMG submission 183990) | Groundwater microbial communities from Crystal Geyser aquifers in Utah, USA - Crystal Geyser metaG 2015-01t (SPAdes) (version 2) | ecosystem: Environmental > Aquatic > Deep subsurface >... | reverse complement strand
GCTCGGTCATTCCTCGGGTCTTTCTGGTTGGAGTCATAGGTCGCTTCCTTTCACCCCAAGCAGACTAGTATTTCTCCTAAATGTCTAGTCCCTGACCCCTTCTACTTCATATGCGTTTGCCCTGGATTGACAGCCCCTTTTTTCCCGTAGGATACTTACCACCCATGAAGAAGTACATATTTGTGACCGGGGGCGTGTGCTCCAGCCTGGGAAAAGGGATTGCCGCCGCTTCGGTCGGCAGTCTCCTGGAAGCTCGGGGTCTCGTAGTTCGCATGGTGAAAATTGATCCATACATTAACGTAGACGCAGGGACCATGAGTCCTTATCAGCATGGGGAGGTTTTTGTTACCGACGATGGTGCCGAAACCGATCTAGATTTGGGGAACTACTCCCGGTTCACAAATTCCACCTTGAGCCGACAAAACTCCATCACCACCGGCCAGATATATCAAGAAGTAATTCAGAGGGAGAGGGAGGGCCGTTATCTCGGTCGTACGGTGCAGGTTGTTCCCCATATTACCGACCGAATAAATCAACGAATTTTGGGAATCGGCGAGGCCGACGACGTGGATGTTACCATCGTCGAGGTCGGTGGTACGGTGGGAGACATCGAGTCGATACCCTTCCTCGAAGCAGCTCGACAGCTCATTCACGAGGTAGGGCACGAACACGCCCTCTCGATTCACCTGACCCTCATTCCCCAGGTTGCTGGAGACGAACTAAAGACCAAGCCTACCCAACACTCGGTAAATAAGATGCGAGAAATTGGTATTCAACCGGACATTCTTTTGTGTCGAGCTCCCCGGGAAATCGACAACGATATGCGGCGAAAAATAGCTCTCTTTACCAACGTCCACTTCGATTCGGTCATTTCTGCCCACGATGTGGTGAAAACAATCTACGAAATCCCCTTGAGCTACCAGCGGCAGAAGGTCGACGAAATAGTGGTCAAACGACTCGGTCTCGAGGTTGGACTAGGAGATATAAGCCCTTGGGAACGGTACGTTCATACCTTTACTACTTCGGAACGAGTGGTACGCATTGGTATGGTAGGAAAGTACATCGAGTTAGCCGATAGTTATAAGTCCGTCGACGAGGCCCTCATCCACGCGGGGGTTGCCAACGGAGTACGAACGGAAATTGTGAAAATCGACTCCGAGCAGCTAGAATCCCGGGAAGATTGGGAGTCGGTCCTCGAGAATCTTGATGGTATTCTGGTTCCTGGGGGATTTGGAACCCGGGGGATTTTGGGTATGGTGAAGACCGCCGAATTCGCCCGGTGCAAGGGTATTCCCTATCTTGGAATCTGCCTGGGTATGCAAATTATGGTAATTGAATGGGGCCGATCGGTTCTGGGCTGGGTTGATGCAAATTCCAGCGAGTTTGCCCCGGACTGTAAGTTTCCGGTGGTGAGTCTCCTGGAAGAGCAGGTCGATGTAAAAAATTACGGTGGAACTATGCGCCTGGGATTAAGTGACTCCTACCTACTCGAAGGAACCCGGATTCGGGATATCTACCAAGCACCCCTGGCTTCCGAGCGCCACCGCCACCGGTACGAGGTCTCGAACAAGTACCGTCCCGATCTGGAGTCCTCGGGTTTACTTATTACTGCTACGACCAAAGACGGCGCATTGGTAGAGTCGGTCCAGTGGCCCGATCATCCCTGGGGAATCGGTGTCCAGTATCATCCGGAGTTTTTGTCGAAGCCCTTAAAGGCTCATCCCCTCTTTCGGGACTTTATTCGGGCCAGCGCCTCACCTTAATGGGGATACCCAGGTTCTTTGCCTTTATCTTAATTTCTACGTTTCTTTTTGCCGGTTGTCGTCTGGACTACGGTCAAAATGTCGAAGCCGACTCTCTGTCGGACCAGGTTCCCAACGTAGAAATTCGTGGTTTCTCCCAGGAACTCTACCAGGATGGCCTTCTTGTCCTCCGGCTCACCGCCTCAGCGAGCAGGGCTTACCAATCGCGTAACCTCCGGGAACTGGAGTATGTTACTTTTGAAGAGTACAATTCCCTCGGAGAGCTTTCAGCTTCTGGGCGGGCCGACAGGGCGAAGCTCTTCACCGATACCGACAACGTCGAGTTAGAAGGCAACATTCGAGTCTATTCGGAACAAGAGAACGCTGAAGTTTTTGGGGACTATTTTTTCTGGGATAGCGAAGGCCGAAAAATTTCCAGCCTCCTGGAATCGATTGTCTCTATTCGGACCGAAGAGGGCGAAGAAATAAGGGGGCGAGGCTTTGAAGCCGACATGGCCCGTCGGCGTTTTCGGTTTACCCAAGGGGTAGAAGGAACTATTCGAAGTGATAAAAACTAGAACCCGGATATCCACGTTCGTTTTCTGGCTCTGGTTGGGAGTTACTCTCTCCTCGGCCCTGGGGGAAGATATTGAATTTTCGGCCGATTCGGTGGAATCGTACTTCACCGAGGGAAGGGAGTCGGTTCAGTTGCAAGGCAACGCCTTTATCCGAACAGACCGGGTAGAAATTCGGGCCCAGGAGATTGTTCTGTCGGGAACCAATAATCGGTTTGTAACCGCCACCGGTTCGGTTTTTGTCTACGAACGGCAAAAAGACCTGCGTCTAACCGGCGATGAGCTGAGTTACGATCGGACCTTCGATATTCTACGGGTCCGGGGTAACGGTGTCCTCGAGGATCGTCAGAACGATATTGTGGCCCGAGGCAGCCTCATCGAGAACCGAGGAGATGACCTGTCCCTCATCCAGATAGGGGTCCGCATTCTTCGTCCCGATCTATCGGCTCGGGCAGACCTGGTCCGCTACGATAGGCAAGGACGTATCTTAGAGCTGACTGGCCAGCCGGTGGTGTACTCCGACGGGGACGAATTTCGGGCAGCGCGCATCCTCGTAGATCTCGACACCGATGATATTCGGCTGGAAGGTGGGGTACAGGGACGAATAATGGATGAGAACGATGGGTGATTACCTGGAGATACAGGGGCTCTATAAACGGTACGGTCGAAAAGTAGCCGTCGATCATGTCGATTTTCGTATGGAGGCCGGGGAAATTGTGGGTTTCTTGGGACCAAACGGCGCGGGGAAGACCACAACCTTCTACAGTGTCGTTGGGTTCATCCGTCCTACCCGGGGCACCATTGCCCTGAACGGCAGGGATATAACCCATCTGCCCATGTACAAGCGGGCTCGGGCGGGAATTGCGTATCTGCCCCAGGAGCCCTCGGTGTTTCGAAAGCTGACGGTCGCCCAGAATATCCTGGCTATTCTGGAAACCCGCCGGGGCATGAGCAGGAGCGAACGAATGGCCCGGCTCGATGTACTTCTGGAAGAGTTAGGTATTCAGAATCAGCGGAATCAGCCGGCCTATACCCTATCGGGTGGAGAGCGCAGGAGGACCGAAATTGCCCGCGCCCTAGCAATCGAACCCAAGTTCCTTCTCCTCGATGAGCCCTTTGCGGGGATAGATCCTATTGCGGTCTACGAGATTAAGACAATAGTGACTTCATTGGCCGAAAAGGGTATCGGAGTGCTTATTACCGACCACAATGTGCGGGATACCCTCGAAATCACCCACCGGTCGTATATCCTGAACCACGGCAGTATTATCGTCGCCGGGCACAAAGATGAGATCATGGCCAATCCCTTGGCTAGGGAGGTCTACCTGGGGAATGAATTTCGAATGTAGGGTTTCGTTGACAAAGCAATAGGCAACTAGGACAATTAAAGAAAGGAGCTATCTTCGGTGCAAATGCAGCGGCCTGCTATGGTGCAGGAACAAAGACTAAAACTCAGTCCTCAAATGCTCCAAGGCATACAGCTGTTGGCCATGCCTTTACAGGACTTACGGTTGCGGATCGAAGAAGAACTCGAAATTAATCCAGCCCTCGAGGTAGTAGAAGAAAAACAATCCCTGAGTCTCGATGAAATTACCCCAAAAAATAGGGATTACGAAGATGAGGCTTTCGAAAATACCAGCGATCCTGGTTTCCGCACCACCGAGTACAGTGCCTACGGCGATGAAGCCAGCGAGGCGAAACGTCAGTTCTTGGAAGGTGTGCTTTCCCGACCTGAGAGTTTACAGGACCATCTCATCTGGCAGCTTCGGCTCCAACCCCTCCCAGAGGAGTTCTTTCAAATCGGCGAATTGCTCATTAGAAACCTGGACAGTAATGGCTTTCACCGCGAAGACCCTCGGGCTCTGGTAGAAGAGGAACTCTACCCAGTCGCAGAACAGATCATGAGCCTCATCCAGGGTTTTGACCCCCAAGGCACCTGCGTCGCCGACTATCGAGAATGTCTACTGGTTCAGACCCGGTTAGTGGACACCCGGGTACCCTCGATGGTAATTCCAATCTTAGAAAATCACCTGGGCCTATTGGAAAAAGGAAAGCTCAAAGACATTGCAAAATTACTGAAGGTTCCTGAAACCCACGTTCAGGATGCCTTGGAGTTCATTCAGACCCTTACACCCTTTCCGGGCCGGGAATACGCAACCTCTGAGCCCCAATATGTGACCCCCGATCTTTTAGTTATGCGAAGGGAAGGACAATTTGTCCTCGTCCTGAACGACGAAGAGATTCCGGTTCTTGGGGTCAACGGATTTTTTGACGAGGTTTTGAGCACCCATGGGGATGAGAAAGAGGTGAAACAATTTGTAGCCTCCAAAATCCGTGACGCCCGTTGGTTCATTCAAACAATTCAACTACGAAACAACACCCTATTGAAGGTAGCTAAGGCGGTAGTGGAGTTTCAAAGGGATTTCTTTTTACGGGGGCCAAAGTATATTGCTCCCCTAACCTTGCGAGATATTGCGGGGGAGATTGGTGTTCACGAGACGACCGTAAGCCGGCTGACCAATGGAAAGTACATACAAACCGAATACGGTGTCTTCGAATTGAAGCATTTCTTTTCGAATGCCGTGACCGGGACGAACTCTCGGGGCACCCAGTTTTCAAAGGAGGGAGTAAAGGCAATTATTCGCGAGATTCTTGAGGATGGATCCCAGCAAGGTCTCTCTGACCAGAAAATTTCTGAGCTACTCGAGAGACGGGGGGTAAAAATCGCCCGACGAACCGTAGCGAAATACCGAGGCGAGCTGGATATTCAGTCATCGTACGATCGATAAGCCCCTAGGCAGGAAGCTCAGGGGCCAGAGAAAACCACAGGAGGTTTCTATGAGGCTAGAAATAAAGGGTGTGCACTACGACGTGACCGATGTGACCCGCGACTTTTTACAGGAAAAACTCACGAGGCTAGACTTTGCCGCAGATCAAATTGTAGATCTGCTGGTTACCCTTACGAAGGGAAAGAAAGACTGGTCGGCTGAGGCTACAATCAATTTCCGCTTCGGTGTCTCAGCCCATATTTCTGAAACTGACTTTAACCTCCACGAGTCTATTGAGAAAATGGTAGATCGATTAGAAAACAAAATCCGTAAGGAAAAGGATAAGGTTCAGGATCACCATAAATGAAACATGCCTTTACCGTCCTCGACCTTTTGAACCTTGATCTAGAGGACCATAATGACCTCGGCCTTCGCTGTATCGGTGGCCGGGTGGGGCTTACCCGAGAAATAACCATCCCCGACCTTAACCGGCCGGGCCTTGGGTTATCGGGATTTTTTGACGAGTTTGGAGCCGAGCGGATTCAGATATTTGGTCGTGGCGAGTGTGCGTACATGGACAAGCTGGCGAACGAAGGGGTTACCCAATCGCTACGGCAGCTCTTTGAAAACCACATACCCTGCGCTATCTTTTCTCACGATCTTGATCCCAGTTCCGACTTGTTGGCTATTGCGGAAGAAACGGGGACCCCACTTTTGCAAACCAGTCTACCTACCTCGGAATTAACCGGCAGGCTACTGCGGGCCCTCGGGACGGTTTTTTCTCGTCGGGTTACCAGTCACGGAGTTTTTGTCGAAGTGTTTGGTATTGGGATTTTTATTACCGGCGACAGTGGAGTAGGAAAGAGCGAGGCTGCCCTGGAGCTTATCCATCGGGGCCATAGGTTAGTGGCCGATGACTCGGTAGAGATTCGAAATGTGTCCGGAAACGTTTTGCTTGGGAGTGGAGCAAACAAGGCCCTCGGACACCACATGGAAATCCGCGGCCTTGGTATAATCAATATTACCCACCTCTTCGGTGTCGGTGCTATACGAGAGAGTAAACAAATCCAGCTCGTGGTCGAGCTCGAGAACTGGGATAGCGACAAGGTGTACGACCGTATTGGGGCGGATGAAAAAACGACCGATATTTTGGGAATTAAGGTTCCCTACCTTTTGGTCCCGGTAAAACCCGGCCGAAACATTCCCATCATCATTGAAACTGCGGCAATGAACGAACGACTAAAAAAAATGGGGTATTTTTCTGCAAAAGAATTCAATCACAGCGTAATGAAGTGGCTTGAAACCGAAAATGCCCGTAAAATATACCAGCAGAAAAAAGATATGCTACAAGCCCTGCAGGACAAACTTCGTGAGGAAGCCTCCGGGGACGACTCCCAAATGGAGATGGAATGACACAACAAACAGTAAAAGTTTTAAACCGGGCAGGGATTCATGCGAGACCCGCCGCCCTCATTGTTCAGACTGCGGGTAAATTTAAAGCGAAAATTCTCTTCAAACGAGAAAACGAAGAAATAAACGCCAAGTCGATCATGGGAATTATTACCCTGGGTGCCTCCTATGATAGCGAAATTCTTATCGAGGCCGATGGTCCCGATGAAGCCGAAGCAGTACAAGCGATGGCGACCCTCTTTGAAAATCGGTTTGAGGAACAGTAACCCGAAGGTAGCCCCAGAATTTTTTCTCTGTATAGTTCTTTTTCTCCTTCTTCCCTCTTTGCTATGGGGTGTCGGAGAAATGTGGGTGAGTCTTGGTCCCGGTGCTCGATCGTACTCTATCGAATTTGCCGAACCCCTCGAGCTCGTTCATTCCCTTTCGCGAGGGGCAACGGTGGTTATTGAAGTTCTTTTGACCGGTGAATTGAGGGGATTCCTTCGACTCCAGGAAGAACGATTCTACCAAGGGACTCTGTCCTTGGGCTACGATATTTTTCTCCAGGTTTGGACCCTTCATATCGATTCCCAACCTAAAGATTCTCGTCCGATTGAGTATTTTGAGCAGCCCTCTGAATTAATTTCCCGGCTAAGGACTATTGATCTTCCCGTTGCCCTGGGAAACCTGCGGTCTCGACTTCGCTCAGACGAACAGTTAATACTCGAGGCCCGATTTCTTGGCGAGCAGCTCGAATCTGCTCTTTGGGTGCTACGTCCTTTTCTCTGGGGACGTACTGTCCTCGATAGGCAGGTTCTACGGGAGGTTCCATGAAGTTTCGCCCTCTGTGGAGATCTGCCCCGGTTCCAGGGTCTGCGGGCCGATCATCGACGAGCAATATTCTGAGTATTGTTCTTCTCTATGGTTCGATTGTTATTCTCATGCTCGTCCTCTCTTTCCAAATTCTTCAGGGAATGGAACTCCAGCAGAACCCAGTATTGTGGGTAGTCCTGGGAGCAGCGGTACTCTTGCCGATAATCCTGTCGGTCTCGGTGGGAATTCAGCTCTTTCGTCTGGTCAAAGATCAACGACAAAAGGTGCCCGGAGCAGGGTATCGGATGCGAATTCTCATCGGTTTTTTTGTCCTCATTCTTTTTGCGGCCCTACCCCAGTCGATGCTCTCGTTGAATTTTATGCGAATTGCGGTGGATACTTGGTTCCGACCGGAAATTGGCGAGGCCCTCGAAGGGGGATTGAACTTGGCGGTAGAATACTACCAACAGGAAGCGCGGCGGCTTGAGGATTTTGCCGATTCGGATCTTCTAAAAAATGTCGTACGAGGGGCTGTAAGCGAACCAGGGAGGACCTTGGATCTCATTCGCCAGCTTCGTCCCGAACTTTCGGCTATCCAGATCGTAGCTAATTCGGGGGTCCAGCTGGCAGCCTACGGGGAACCGGAGCAGCTATACGAGCCGGGGTTGCTCTTGCGGGAGGCTCCGGGGCGATTGGTTCGGGCTGCCCTGGAAAATCGAGATGTACTACGGATTAAGGTTCTGGTTCCTTCGGCTGCGGACGCTCAAGGGGCTCTGTTACTGAGCCTAGAAATTGCTTCGAACTTCGATGTTCGGGCGAGAAATTTGCAGACGAACCTAGGGTATTTTACCCAATTTGCCGCAAACCAAAATCTGTTCACCTTTGCTGTGCTTCTCTTTTATGGATTTTTTGCCGTTCCCCTCATACTCGTAGCCCTGCTCGTGAGTTTTTACTTTAGCGACCAAATGATCTATCCAATCGTTAGCCTCGAAGCAGCCACCCGGAAGGTTGCCGAAGGGGACTTTAGCTTTCGAATACTGAGTCGACGGAAGGAAGATCTGGATGTCCTCACTACCTCATTTAACTCGATGGTTTCGGAACTGGAGCGTTCGCGGAACAAGTTGGTTCACTCCGAACGGGTAGCGGCCTGGAAAGATATGGCTCAGCGTCTTGCTCATGAAATCAAAAATCCTCTGACACCCATTAAGCTATCGGCGGAACGAATGGTGTGGAAGTACAATCAGGGGGCCGAGAATTTTGGCGAAATCCTGACCCAAGCGACCTCGACAATCATTACCGAAGTCGACCGCCTTGCTCTCATGCTCACGGAGTTTCGGAACTTTGCCCGGTTGCCAAATCCCGAGCCCGAAGAGTTCCTCCTACTTCCAGAAATCCACGAAGTCCGGGACCTTTACAACGAATACCCCAACATACGTATAGACATTTCGGGAATTTCTGATGATAGTATTATTTACGGTGACCGAAAACAAATCCGCCAGGTTCTCGAAAATCTCATCAAAAATGGAATCGAGGCCTGCTCCCACGAGGGGATAATTCGTCTTGGGGCCTACAAAGTAACGAAGGCAGATCGGGAATACTGTAGAATCATGGTCGAGGATAACGGTGAAGGAATTCCCGAAGGGGTCGAGATTTTTACCCCCTACTTTACTTCGAAAGAAACCGGAACCGGTTTGGGACTAGCGATTGTCGAACGAATTGTCGCCGACCATGGGGGAAATATTTTTTTTGAAACCGTCCTGCATGAGGGGACCCGATTCTACGTAGATTTTCCTTTTTAGTTCCTTTCCAGAGGAGGTTGATACATGAGCACTATTCTGGTCATCGATGATGAACCGGGCATACGCCGGGTGCTACAAGATATTCTCCAGGATGAAGGGTACCAGGTCCTGGTCGCCGAAGATGGAATTGATGGCCTGGCAAAGCTTCGGCAGACGGTTGTTGATCTGGTAGTGCTCGACGTGTGGCTTCCAAAAATGGGGGGGATCGAAGTTCTGGAGTCGATAAAAGCCGATTTTCCCGAGGTAGAGGTCATTATAATTTCGGGACACGGAAACATTGACATGGCGGTTAAAGCGATCAAGCTCGGGGCCTTCGACATGATGGAGAAACCGCTATCGATGGAGAAGGTTCTTACCCAGGTGCGTAATGCCCTCACTATTGAGGCTCTCCGGCGAGAAAACAAACAACTCAAAGCTACCCTTAGTGGGAATGACCAAATGTTAGGGACCACCCAGGAGCTCGAAAATATTCGGGCCCTCATTCGGCAGGCAGCTCCAACCAAGGCAACGGTATTTATTACCGGAGAAAACGGTACGGGGAAAGAGTTAGTTGCCCGGCAAGTCCACGAATCGAGCCCAAGAGTGAAGGCTCCCTTTGTACCGGTCAATTGTGCGGCAATTCCGGAAAATCTCATCGAGTCTGAGCTTTTTGGTCATGAGAAAGGCGCCTTCACCGGTGCGGTTTCTCGCAAGCGAGGCAAGTTTGAGGTAGCTCACGGGGGGACGCTCTTTCTTGACGAAATTGCCGACCTTTCTCTTTCGGCCCAGGCGAAAATTCTTCGGGCGATTCAGGAACTTAAAATTGAACGGATTGGGGGAGAAGAGACAATTTCTGTGGATGTTCGCATAATTGCGGCGACGAACAAGAATATGACTTCTTTGGTCCAAGAGGGACTGTTTCGGGAGGACCTCTTTTACCGCCTTCATGTCGTGCCTATCGAAGTTCCAGCCCTACGAAACCGAAGGGACGATATTCCCCTCTTAGCCTCTCATTTTGCAAAACTTTTTCACGCCCAGCTCCTTGGGGGAGACGGGCCAGAGCTTCAGTTCTCCCCCGAAGCCCTCCAAAAGCTGCAATCCTTCTCGTGGCCTGGCAATATTCGTCAGTTTCGGAACGTAATCCAGCGAATTGTTGTTTTTGCCGAGGGTCCAATAGTGAGGGACGAGGATGTGGAAGGAGCTCTGGGCGAAGAGAGAAAAGACCAAGGCTTCCAACTGATAAAGGACGCGGGACTGGCAAGTTTCTTTTCTTTTGGGCTTAACGAAGCAAGGGATCAGTTCGAACGCCAATATATTCTTCACAAACTTTTGGAAACGGATTTTAATATTACCAAGGCAGCTACCTCGATGGGGGTGTATCCGAGTAATCTCCATGGTAAGATGAAGAAGTACGGTATTGAGAAGGCAAAGAACCCATGAGAGCAATGACCCAACGACAGAAAGAAGTACTTTCTTTTATCGAGCACTTCATTCGGGACAGCAAATATCCACCAACAATTCGGGAAATTTCTGACCATTTTGGCATTTCAGTCCGGGGTGCCTACGACCACGTGAAGGCTCTCAAAAAAAAGGGGATAATTCAGACCGACTCGTACCGGAGTCGATCTATAGGGGTTCTTGGAAACAAAAACGAGGAACCCCTAGAAGAGGTACGAAAGATTCCCATCCTAGGTACCGTTGCCGCCGGTCTTCCCATCTTATCGGAAGAAAACTACGACGGTACGGTTGATCTACCAAATCAGCTTCTGGGTCCGAAGGGTGAATACTTTGCCCTGCGAGTCCGGGGAGACAGTATGGTGGGAGTGGGAATCATGGATGGGGACGTGGCAATCGTGAAGCACCAACGAACCGCCGATTCTGGTCAAATTGTCGTGGCAATGGTCAACGAGGCGGTTACCTTGAAACGATTTTTCAGAGAACAGAATCGGGTGAAGCTTCAGGCTGAGAATCCCCAATATCCCCCACTTTTTACCCGCGAAATTCGAATTTTAGGAACTCTCGCCCATCTCTTGAGGACCTACGAGTGAGTTCGCCCGGGGTCTATCTTTTCCTTGGGCCTGAAACCGGGGAAAAAAATCAAGTTACTACTGATCTGCTCCAAGAATTTCGTGCAACCCACGGAGGAGGGGTAGACGAGTTTACTTTCTATGGTTTCGAAGATTCGATAGACAAATTGGTCGAGACCGCCCGATCGGGAAGCCTTTTTAGCTCCGGCACCTTTATTATCTTTCGGGGAATAGAACAAGTCAGGTTAGGGGAAAAGGGTGGGGTTTTCGACCGGTATCTCAAGACTCCTTCCCCCGATTGCCTCATCGTCCTCCAAAGTGACGAGGTTTCTACCTCCAAATATCCTACCCTTAAACGTCTAAGCGAACTACTGCCGGAGAAAAACAAAAAGATATACTGGGAAATGTACGAGAGCAAACGGCTAGGCTGGATTACTTCGTATATTCGAAACCGAGGGGGGAGTATGTCTCCCGAGGCGGCCGAGCTGTTTCTAGAACTGGTTGAAAATAATTCCCAAGATATGGCTCGGGAATGCGACAAACTTCTGCTCCTTCATGGAGAGGGAAGAGAGATTACCCTCGAGGATATCGAACACTACATTTTCCATAGCAAAGAAGAAAACGCCTATACAATTTTTGGATACCTCGCGGAGAAAGATTTGGTCAGGTCCCTCGAGGGTCTGCAAAAGGTGTTCTCGGGAGGAGAAGGTCAAGGCATACCCCTGATGGCCGGGTTAGTTCGTCAATTTAGGACCCTGGGAGCTCTGAAGTCCCGGATTCCCCGGGGTATGCCCAGTATCGATTTGCTCAAAACGATGGGTGTGACCTTCAAGCGATCTCAGGGGGTCTACCAGGCGGCCTTCCAGAAGTACTCTGCCGGAGAAGTAGCTCGGGTTGTTCGTTTGGCGGGAAAATACGAGTTTGCTCTACGGGAGTTTCGCGGAGCTTGGCACCAACGGTTGTTAGAGCTCTTTATGTATCAAACAGTAGTCCGGGGAGGTCGGGGAGAATTATTAGGAACCGACGGGCCCGGATCCCTGGAGGGGTCTCTGGAGCCCGACAGCCTAGGGTTCTTTGGTCTCTCGGGGGTAGGTGGGCGCTGACTCGGCGGCGATAGATTTCTTGGCAATAGACTGCTCGGTATCCCTATCGCCCTCGAGGGTCAATCTTTCTTGAATTGTCTGGGCAAGTTCGGTTCCAAATCCCCCTGCAAGAGAGAGTTCTTGAATAGAGGCCTGGGCTATCCCCTTCAGTCCTCCAAATTTTTTCATTAAACGTTGACTCCGGACCTTTCCTAATCCCGGTATACCTTCGAGGGTATCGAGTTTCAGGTTGTTGGCCCGTAATTGTTGGTTGAAGGTTGTGCCAAACCTATGGGCTTCGTCCCGAACTCCCTGGAGGATACGGAGGGCCGGATGGCCAGGGGGCAGGATAATCGGTTCTTTCTCCCCGGGCAGAAATATCTCTTCTTCTCGCTTTGCCAACCCAAGAATCGGTATAGCTAAACCGAGGGCGTCGAGGATCCCTTTTGCCCCGGAAAGCTGGCCCTTGCCACCGTCTATGAGAATGAGATCTGGGCGGGGAAGATCTTCGTTGATCAGTCGGGTATAGCGCCGGGCGACGGCCTCGCGAATAGACTCAAAATCGTCGATACCCCCATTGATACTCCGAATATGAAATTTTCGGTAGCTTCCTGGGTCCGGGCGTCCCTGGAAATAGCTCACCATTGCGGCTACCGTGTGTTTGCCGTGAAGTTGGGCGATGTCGAACCCTTCGATCCGCTCCGGGAGAGATGGTAGGGAAAGAATCCGTTGGAGTTCCTCCAGGGCCGGTCGACTTCCCAGATCCATAATTCGTTTTAGGCAGTCTTGTCGGGCATTCTCGGTGGCCATATTCATGACCGCCCCATCCCTATCACCCGAGGCATACAAAACCATCGTTTCGGTTCCCCCCAGTTCTTCCCGGAGAAAACGCTGAATATCCTCCTGGGGAGCCCGAGGGGGGAGGAAGAGCCGTTCGGGAAACCGACGGAATTCCGAGTAGTATCGGGTGATGAATTGCACGAGGTCTTCTTCGGCGCTTCCAAATCCCTGAGATCTGAACATGTCGGTCCCTGATAGGCGACCGCCCCGCATCTGAAGGACGACAAAACTGTGGTAACTATCCTGGGCGTACCATCCGAGGTAGTCCCGGGTTTCTATGTCGTAGTCTACTACCTTCTGGTCCACGAATATCGAATCCATCGCCCGAAGCAGATCCCGATATTCGGCGGCTTTTTCAAATTTGAGCCCTTGACTGGCCTCTTGCATACGGGCTTCCAGTTCTTTCTGTAGCTCTTCGGGAGGTTTTGAGAGCATGGCCGCAGCTTTGTCCGCTTGGGTCTGATACTCTTCCCGCGAGATGAGTCCAGCACAGGGTCCAGGGCATTTTCCAATGTGGTAGTAGAGGCAGGGGGAGGTCCGTTTTTTAAGGGGGCCCCGGCATTTTCGAAGAGGGTAGAGCCTGTCGATCATTTCCAAATAGGTCTGAATTGCCGCAACATTGGTATAGGGGCCAAAATACCGTGAACCGTCTTGGATAAGGCGCCGAGTACGAAATATTCGAGGGTATTCGTCGGCGGTAATGCGAATGACCGGGTAGGTTTTTCCATCCTTTAGGTTAATATTGTACCGGGGCGAGTACTCTTTGATGAGATTATTCTCGAGAATGAGAGCTTCGTATTCGCTCTCGGTTATCAGGTAGTCAATTGTACAAATTTTAGAAACTAGTACTCGGGTCTTTGGGTCTTTTGTCCCGGCGAAGTACGATCGGACTCGATTACGGAGAATTTTCGCTTTTCCGACGTAAATTACCGTTCCCCGGTCATCTTTCATGAGGTAAACTCCGGGATTCTTGGGAAAATCTTTGATTCGGTTTTGAAGTGCAGTCTCTTTCATGCCGATAGTAAGATACAGTGAGGACTAGTAAAAGGAAAATGATGAAGCGTATTGGGCTTGGGATCCCATTTTTTCTCGTGACTTTCTTTCTATTCTCCGAGACTCTGGTGTTTGATCCCTTCAATAGCCAGAATCTTTGGAGTAGTTCGAGGGCCGGGGTGTATTTGGATTCCGCTGGTCGACGAACCTTGGGGCTCGCAGATACCCAGTACGAATTTACCGATGAAACCGACCTGCTTCTCCACTTTAATTCGACGGGCAACTCGATCTATCAAGGTGATTACCAGCTACTGGCTTCGGATGTCTTACTTCAGGAAGAACTCAGGGCCCTCGGTAACGGGGCGGGGCTTTTTACCGAAATGAGCCGGGGTATGGTTTTGGAACCCGGGCGGGAGAGTATGTTTCAGCCTGGCACCCACGTGGGGGCCTTTACAATCGAATTCTGGCTCTATACCGCTTCTCCAAAAGAAGGTGCAACAGTCCTAGCTTGGCAGGGCTCGAGTTGGACGGGATCTGAGCCGTTGTTCCAACTCGTGAGTGCCCGGGTAGTAAATCGGCGACTCGTTTGGCAACTAGAGAACTTTTTCGTCCGTGGAGACAGTGACACCGAAGATCCTGGCTTTATCGGGCTTCCGGTCCGTATTGGTCAACGGCGGGATTTGGTGCCCCGGAGGTGGACCCATCATCTTCTGCGATTTGATCCTCAAAGGAGTATCCTCGAGTATCTGGTCGATGGTTTAACCGAGGATATCCAGTATATAACCCACAACGGTACCCAGGGTGGCGATCCCTTTATCCCTTATGTTGGAGAGCTTTCCGAGCCTGCTCTATCGTTGGGGTACAACCTGAATGGGGTCTTGGATGAGTTTCGAGTATCTCGTCGGTGGGTTGAAGAACCAGTGGAGCGGGGAGTTTCCCAGGTTTCTGGATATGTTCAGTTCGCCCGCCAAGACCTGTACTATCCGGGAGCCCAAATTGTCGCCATCGACCAAGCCCTTTCGGAGCCGGGTCTTACCGAGGTACGCACTTCGTGGATTCTTTCGGACTTTATCGAACAGCCCCATCCCGCTGACCCCCGGTGGCGTCTGGCCAACGATACCCAAGGGTTTCGAGAGGATCGGGGGCGGTACCTGTATCTGATGAGTGAGTTCCTTCCTGATGGAATTGGTACGAATCGGCCGGGAGTTCGGGAAATCCGAATCACCTATAACGAGGAGTTACCACCCCCAGCACCAACCCGAGTACGAGCGGAATCGGTGGAAGATGGGATAGAATTGACGTGGGATAGGGTAATTCGAGGTAATCCCGAAGGATATATAGTATATTTCGGAGAGAGGCCGAACGAATACTTCGGTGAAAGTGCGGTTCTCGGGGCGAGCCCTCTCGATGTGGGAGATCGTACCCATATAAAAATCACTGGTCTTGATCCTGGCAGGGTCTATTATTTTCGGGTAGGGTCGTATAATTATTCGAACAATCCTCTCCGGGGAGAACATATTCCTTTACGATTTTCGGCAGAAGTAGCCGCAAGACCGATTCGGTAGGTAGAGATGAACAGGAAAGTCCTTGAAGACCTGATGGTCCGGGCGAGTCGAGCTTTTGCTCTCAATGATTACTCGAGTGCCGAGGCTTATGCCCGGGACGTAATCAAAAATGCTCCCCACGCAGCCTCTCCCCATATACTCCTCGGTACAATTTACGGGAATCAAGGAAACTACGATAAGGCCGTAGGGGCCTTCCTCAAGGCCCGAGAACTTCGACCTCGAAATGTTGAGGCTTTAAATAATCTTGGGGTAATGTACCGGTTTGCCGGGAAGCTTCGAGAAGCCGAGGAAGCCCTCAAGGCCGCAATTAAGATTGCAAAACGACGACCAGACATCTATTACAACCTGGGAAACGTATACAAGCAAGAAGATCGATTTCCCGAGGCCCTCGAGGCCTACGAACAAGCCGTAGACCTCGAACCTGACTTTATCCTTGCTTACAACAATATGGGGACAATGTACGAGCAAAGGGGGGACTTGGAGTCCGCCCTTGAAGCCTATAACAAGGGATTAGAGCGAGATCCCAACCATCCGACCCTTTTGTATAACCGAGGTGTCGTCCTCCAGAATCTCGGAAAACTCGATGAAGCCGAGGACCAGTTCGAAAAGGCCTTGGTTCAACGCCCCGGTTGGGTCGATGCGATGAATAACCTCGGGGTAACTCGACAAAAACTCGACAAGATTGATGAGTCTGAAGAGGTTTTTGCCGAGATTCTGAACCTAGATCCGGACAACGCCCGGGCGCGAAATAACTTAGCCACGACCTATATTCGACAGGGGAAGAACCAAGAAGCCATCGAACTCTTCAAAAAAGCCCTTGCAGCTTCGCCCGAATACGACCGTGCAGCGGTGAATCTGAGTAAACTTCTGGAGCAGACCGATCCCGAAGGCGGTTCGGTCCAAGAAATCGAAGGTCTCTATCTATCCCGACCCGAGAATCCTGAGTTAGCCTATCAGTACGCCCAAGTCCTAAGAAAACGAAACAAACTGGCCGAGGCAAAACAGGTTCTTAATCCCTTTACGAGTTCAGGAACTCAGACCGCCGAAATGGATTTCCTCTTAGGAATAGTCGCCCTCATGGAAAAGCAGGAAGATGCGGCTGAGGACTTTTTTATTCGGGCACGGCGGAAAATGCGAGAGCAGGGTTCGAGTAAAGACGGACCGAGTCCGGCAGTATTGGAAGCCAAGGCCTGGAACGAGGGGGGGTTCGCCGATCGAGCGATCGAGAGTCTCGACGAACACCTCCGGGAACATCCTCGAGATCTCGAAGTTCAGAAATTTCTCGCCGAGTTACTTATGGGCGCAGATCAAGACTCCCGGGCTCTCGGGATTTTGCAGACTCTAAAAATTGATCTTCCCGATAGTACAGAAGTACTGGCCATGCTCGCTCGAGTATACCAACGACTCGGACAAAAAAATGAAGCCCTCGAAACCGTCGACGAGCTCATCAGTATTCAAGGCCAACGGGCTACATCCGATGACCTGAATGCTCTGAATAAGAGCCTCGAACTCTACGAGCAAACCGTTGAGGCTTTCCAAGATGAGCACGGTGAGGCCTGGGAGAAGAGCCTGGAATCTCTGGGTCGTCTCAATGGCGAAATCAAGGAAGAGGTCGACATCGGGGCTGAAAGTCTAAAGACTTTGGAAGAAGATGCCGTGCCGATACTGGACTTCGGTGAAGACCGCTCGTTCCTAGAACAGGATCTGCTCCGCGATGAGGATGGTTTGGTTCTTCTGGAAGATCTGGAAGAGATTGAGGATGAAGACGGTGATTTTTCCCGTCCTGGCGATTCCGGGTCCAGTGGAGGCTCGGGCTCTGGTAGTTCCTCCCCCGGTGACTCCGCTGAAGAAGATGGATATGCGCCCCTCGATGAATCCCCCTTTATGGACTTGGTCGAAGAACCTCGAGACGCGATGGAAGACTTTGAGGCCCCGGCGGTACAACGCAATCCTCGACCAAGCCCGGAACCTGAACTTCCTGTTTCTCCTCCTCCAAAACCCGAACCGAGACCGGAGCCCGCGCCCGAGGCACAACCTAGGCCAAAATCACCCCCCCCTGCACCCCCCCAGCCCGAGCCACCGTTTGTCCCGGGACCTCTCCCTGAACCCGAATCCCTGGCCCCCGAATCCCTGGCCCCAGAGCCCCATCCCGAGCCACCGTTTGTCCCGGGACCTCTCCCTGAACCCGATTCCCAGGCCCCAGAGCCTGAACCAGTTGTGCCCGCTGAGCGCGACTCCGAACCCAAACCTGAACCAGAGCCTGAACCAGAGCCTGAACCCAAACCTGAACCCAAACCTGAACCCAAACCTGAACCCAAACCTGAACCCAAACCTGAACCCAAACCTGAACCCAAACCTGAACCCAAACCTGAACCAGTTGTGCCCGCTGAGCGCGACTCCGAACCCAAACCCAAACCTGAACCAAAAAAGCGCCCTGAACCGACAAAGTCCCAAAAACCAAAACCGGCGCCAGAACCACCGGTTATACCAGAGGTAGGACAGGAACCAGAACAAGAACCTCCACGGGAAGACGCCACTGAACTCGATGAAGAGCTAGGTCTTCCAGAAGAATTCTCCGGTATCGACGATATGTTCGATGGGCTGGACGAGGATTTGGAAGATGAAATCGAAGCCGCCCTTGCAAACGAGCCCGAGGAAGACCTGGATGCTGATCTCTTCCCTATCGAGGATGAAGAACTTCCCGAAGAAATCGATGAAATTTTCGAGCCCAAGGGTTTAGATGAAGAATTTTTTGATGAGCCTGAATTCGAAGTTGGCGCCCTCGACGAAGATTTTCCTGACTTTGAGGATGAAGCAGGTGAACCAGAGCTTGAACCAGAACCTGAACCAGAACCTGAACCAGAACCTGAACCAGAACCTGAACCAGAGCTTGAACCAGAACCTGAACCAGAGCTTGAACCAGAACCTGAACCAGAGCTTGAATCAGAACCTGAACCAGTACCAGAGCTTGAATCAGAACCTGAACCAGTACCAGAGCTTCCGCCAGAGCCGGAACCCGAATCCGAACCCGAACCCAAACCCAAACCAGAAAAATCACCTAGAGAAGAGCCCTTAGGTATCGAAAATACAACTAACAATGATCGAGAGCTGGAAGCCGTGCCCGAAAAAGATGAACCCGAGGAGCCAGAGGCCCAACCGGCCGCCTACGACTTACCCGTCGAACCAGAGAAAGGTGTTGGGCTCTTGGATTACCTCATGACCCTTGCCGATGCTTTACCGGCGGGGGTGGGAAAAGACTTCCGTTCCAGTGGTGCCCAGGAGCAGATGGAAAAAGTTCGAAATACCCTGGCAAAAATAGCGAAAGAAAAGAATGAACCGAAAAAGGCTCCCAAGCCAAAATTACAATCCGAAAAGAACATTCCTTCTCCCCCAGCAAAGGTGGTTCAAAACTCCGAAAGTGTGGGAAAAGCTTTCGTATTTATGTCCGATATAGCCAAGTTGTTACCGGATAACGAAGGAGAAGAGATCCGGGCTCGTCTCCGAAATATTTACGAAAAAATGGAAAAAATTCGATCTCGGTCAACGTAGACTTCTCAGACCGTCGCTTTACAATTCCCAGGGATTCCGGTATCAATGAGGACAAAATCCTTACCTCGCCTTAGGCCTAAGGTCTAGGGTTTTTTCTTGAGGAGAACCCATGATTACCGAATCCCTCATACGAAGTCTTCATCCCCTCGAGGTGAAGACCCTCAACACTATCGCTCGTGATACGTCCTTTCATGCCCAACTACTTGCCGAACAACAAAGTTGGAAGATTGGCCAAGCTAACCAGGCAATTAGTTGGCTCGCTGGTAGGGGATGTCTCGAAGAAGTAAAACGATATACGACCCTTTCCTTTGAGATGACTGAACTGGGTGAGGAATATAAAGAAAAGGGAACCCCTACCGAGCGACTTATTGCACTTCTACAAAACGAAGGGCCGAAAACTATGCCCGAACTCGCAGCTGCCCTTGGTCTTGAAAATAAGGACATTGGATCCGCCTTTGGTAGCCTATCGAAGCAAGGCGCTGCAGCCATGGACAACGAGAAAAGGGCAAGCCTTATTGACCCTTCAAAGGCCGAAGGGGTGATCGAGACCCGCCAGCTCCTGGACCTCGCCTCGAGTGCCCCGGACAAGACCCTCTCTTCGACCCAACTAACCCCCGCCCAAACTGCAGTCATGGACAATCTTGCCAAGAAGCGGGGTGCAGCCTCCGCACCCTTTCGAACAGTAGAGCGAGAAATTGTCGAGTATCGTTTAACCGATCTAGGTATTCAGACCGCGGCGGCCCTGCAGGCAGCAGGAATAACCGGTGAAGAAATTGGAACCCTGACCTCAGAAATTCTTAAAAAGGGTAGCTGGAAAACCGCGAGTATACGCCCCTATAGTGTAAACCTTCGGCCCGCCCGAATTGCGATGGGCCGAAGAAACCCCTACTGCGAGTACCTAGACTGGGTAAAAAACAAACTCACGAATCTCGGGTTCGAAGAGTTCGATGGCCCCCTGGTCGAGACCGAGTTCTGGAACAGCGACGCTTTATTTATGCCCCAGTTCCACAGCGCACGGGATATCCACGATGTGTACTACGTCGATGAACCTCGTCGGGCGAAAGAAATCGAACAACCCTATCTAGATAGGGTAGCAGCGGCCCACGAAAACGGCGGAGATACGGGGAGTCGAGGGTGGGAGTACACCTTTGACCGGGATTTTACAAAACGACTCATCTTGC
>Ga0210043_1001388_pt1 | contig 20318 bp, 23 predicted proteins | sample CryGeymet201501t_FD_183990 | JGI IMG/M metagenome (GOLD analysis project Ga0210043, IMG submission 183990) | Groundwater microbial communities from Crystal Geyser aquifers in Utah, USA - Crystal Geyser metaG 2015-01t (SPAdes) (version 2) | ecosystem: Environmental > Aquatic > Deep subsurface >... | reverse complement strand
GCGCGCCCGCAATAAGCCACTTCAGGTTGAGCCAGCAGCCGCAACCACCGAGGCGGCGCGGACAGATCGAGAGGCCGAAATGTTTGCGATAGATTGCGCATTCGCCCGACGAGCATGAGGTGCGCCGGTGCGCAACCATCACGGGCAGGGGGACGCGCATCTCGACGGCGCGTGCCGGGCCGCACGAGGGGCAGACGACGCGGGCGATGCGCGGGGTGAGCCATTTCATATTCCATCGGCTTGGCCGCTGGTTGGCCGTCTGAGAGGCGGCAACAGCCATACCGGCTGGCGAGAGCATTTCCCCACGCTCTATCGAGCGAACGCGCGTTCTGCCGCGAACCGGCACATCCACCACAAGCCGGTACGTCGGCGTGACGATGGTCAGCACGTCGCCGGACTCGTTGACCTGCCGTTTTGCCGCCAGTGCCGCCATGATTAGAGTCCCGCCCGTCTGATGTTGTAGTTGAGAAAGAACGTGTCCCTCGTCATTTCGCAGAACAGATCGTTGTTCCCTCTGACCTGCACACAGCCCGAGTCGGCCGTCACTTCGTCCACGTAGCAGTCCGATGGCCTCAGAGCGCACAGCATGTCCTGGAGCACGCGCGCCCCATTGCAGTTGCGCGCATCGCAATTCGGCAGGCCGCCGCAGTTATGCCCATCGCAAAACGACCAGATCCCGTCCTGATTCGGGCCGGTGAAGAAGTCCCAGCCACCTCCTGCGCACCGACGGAATCCAAACGGTGTTTGGGAAGTGAAATCCTGGGGAGCCGTCAACACACTGCATCCATTGAAGATGGAATTCAGTCGCCCGCTGATCTGCGTCCGGTGGTCGAGCAGTCTGCTCGCGGTTTCAGCCCACGATCCGCACGCGCCCATGACGTGCTCATCTGCGCTCGTCCAGGTATCCACGGTTTTTGAGCAGCCCTCGTAACTCTGCGTGACATCCAACGGCTCACAATTCTGCGGCTTGCCGGGGCATGCATTGTGGCGATTGTCGCACGGAGGCGTCTGGTTGCCGCCCGCCGATGGTCCCCAACTCTCGTGCGTATATACAGAGGTGAACTGGATCAATGTGTCGCCTGGGCAATAAAGGCAGTCATGCGCTGTGCACGGGTCCTGGCACGGAGGCGGATCGCTACAGCAGCACTGCTTGCCGTTGCGGACATCGACGATGGCGCGCGCGGCCGTCAGGTAGGCGATCGGACGTGCATCGAGCGCGAGCGAGCGGTTGCGAACCAGGAGGGGGGCGGGGGTCATGGGAGAAGACCCCCATTGCGCCACATCATGGACATGGACCGCGCCGCCGTTGGCGGCTGCGCGATCGTGATATCCTCGCTGGTCGTCCAGTTGGCCGAAGGGCAGAAGTTCAGCCACAAGTCAACAGGCGTCGCGGTCCCATTGAACCCCGCAGGCGGCGTCGTCGAATGTCCGGAAAAGTCAACGCCGCCGCTCGTCAACACACCAAGATCAGTTTGTGGATAGATGTCCGCCAGCGTACTCGTGAGCGTCGTCCCGTTGCCCGTCGCCTGCGCCGTCCCCAACGCGAACCGCAACGTGTTGACATTCGTCGGCGCGGACGCGCGGAGACTGAGAATCAGGTTTTCGAGCAGGATGTACCCTGCGGGGAAGTCATAGATTTTGAACCCGAATCGCGTGCTTGCCAACGCAGTCACCGATGCCGTCTGAGCCGTCAGCGAGCCGTATGATAACTGCCTGTCATCGCGGCTATGCTCGGCCACCGTCATAATGCCTGACGTGCCCAGGCCCGCTGCGCCGCCGGAGTCGCAGGCTTCGGTCGTCCATATCTCCTCCCATGCGTCTTCGATGACCCACTGCGCCACGCCCTGCGCGTCCTTCTTTTTCGCCAGCGTACAGCGAGAGAACTGGGGCGCGGCCTGAATGAGCACGACCGCCGGGTTGAACTTGCGCGCGACAGGAACCTGATTGGTCACACTGATCGACGTGCGGAACTCGCCAGTGGCGTCATACGAGACGCCGCTGCCCGAGCCGTTGACGATGGTGATGATTGCAGTGATGCGCTCGCTCGATCCGGTTCCGCCTACACCCAGCGGGCCTCGGGCACGCATTGGCTGCAAGTCAACACCCTTGACGCGATCTCGGAAGACCAGGTTCTTCATGCCGCCCAGCAGCGACCGGCCCGGGATGATAATTTTCTGTCCCATCAGGTCAACAACCCTAAGTTAGCAAACGCCATCGTCTGGTAAATCGGCACATAGTTCCAGACCGCGTTGGCCTTGTTGGTCTCCTCACGGCCGTCGGCCTTGAGCAGCGCCGGCGTCGGCGACAGGTTGCCCTCTGGGTCAAGTTTCCAGTGAGGCGGCAGACCGACGCCGTCGCGAATGTAGTAGCCGCGATGTAGAATCCGCCTGTGCCATGAGCGAGAAAATATCCCGTCCTGATCGACGCGAAAGAGAATCTCGGCGTGCGCCCGCCAGAAAATGAACTGCGGGTTATCAGTGATCTGCCGCGCGCTGATTGGCTTGAGCAGTGCGGTCCCGGCGGGGAAGCCAGCGAACGCATCGCTGTTGACGACGTAGGCCCAGGTCTGCGCCGCGAAGGGATCAAAACTCTCGAAGTTGCGTTCGATGACGAGTTTGAGGTCCGCGATCGGCCGGGTGAGCGGCGGGTCATACGGCTCAAGATTGAAGGTCACGATCGCGGCTCCGGTCGCGTCGCGGTCAATCGGCTCTTGCGATTCCTCCCAAACGTATTCCACCGTCGGCGGCTCGCCAAGCGGGTTGCCATTGTCGCCAGTCGTCTGCGCTGAGCGGTACTTGACGTTCACCTCGTAGAGCATCGGGTTGCCGTTCATCGGCTTTGCGTCGCTGTCCCAAACCCACAGGTAGACATCCTCGGGATGAGGCGCGCCGATGCGCGGCACTCCTTCTGCGAGCCGGGCCGCGACCGGCTTGGCCTCAGCCGCCGTCGAGAAAAGTACGGTGAACCACCGCTCAGCGCGGCGTCCGCCGTCCTTTGCAGATCCCGACGAAGCCCGCCGGGTGTCCTCGATGACGTCAACGATCGGCATCAGTTCTCCATGACCACTTCGGGGATTTTGTCGAGGATATAGCCGAGTTTATCCGCCACTGACGTAGTGAGCACAATGAGTTGGCCCATACCGTCCCTCACCCGCACGAGTTCATCCGGGAAAGCGCTGGTCGGTGCATCGCGGAGGAATCGCGATTCGAAGGCGGCGAGCGGCCGCTCTGTTCCGATGGGACGATCCCGCTTCTTGGCCTCCGCGTCGAGTTCCTTTTGAATATCACGACGCGCATCCTCCGCCTGCTCGCGAATTCGATCCCGCACTCGATCAAGGCTGCGATTCGTGATCTCTTCACGTTCCTTGGCTTCTTTTTTCATGGACTCGATCGCAGCGTCTCGCTCTCGCGCCAACTCTTTCCGCCTGGCATTGAACACATTGCGCAACTGCTTGCGGGCCTCGTTGATCTCGTCGTCTTGCCTGGCGGTGGTGTGTTGTTTGGCAAAGCTATCCAGTTGCTCGAACGCCTTGCGCTGCTCGATCTTCAGTTGCTCGAATTTCCGCTCGAATCCCTCTGTTCCTTGAGGATCGACTAACGGCGTTAACCGCAGCGTCAGTTCGTCGTCCAGCCGCTGGCGTATATCGCTGATCGACTCATCCTGCTTCTTCGCCTGCGCAAAGGCCGCGTCGTGCATCTTCCGCTGCGCCGCGAGGTCGGCCTCCGCCTCTTTGAGTTTGTTCGTCGCGTCGGCCACGCCAAGAAGGTCGCTGAGAAACTCCTCGATCGCATTCGTCAATGGACCGATCCCAAACGGCATTTTCTTGAGCGCGTCCACCGCGTCCTGCGTATTTCCCCTGAACAGACCCATCGCCGCCGTGGCCGTGCCAATGACCGCGCTGGCGGTCCCGAAGTTGCGAAACGCGCGCGCAAGTTGCTCGACCGCTCCAGCACTTTGCCCGGCCGTGCTATTCACACTTCGCTGCGCATCGCGCACCCGCGACTTCATCTCGTCGAGTTGACGAGAATACTGGTCGCGCGCCGTCAGGAGAATGTCGATGTTTCCACTCGCCAATCGTTACCTCACACATTCAACTCGCGCAGGCCGTGTTTGCTCATCATCTCTTCGCGGCATGACCACGCGCAGCGGCAGAACGAGATGAACCACGCCGTTTGGTCCAGACTGCCGCCGCTCATCGGCCACGTTCCCCGACGCGCCAGATCCGCCAACTCCAGGACTGCGATCGTCGCGTCGTCCACAAAGTCCAAGGCGCACTGTGTCAGTATCCATTTGCCACGACCTCCACAGGAACAACATGATTCGTCTCCGCCGCCGCAACGGGGACATCGGAAGAGGGGTTGCGGGCCACGCTTGTCCCGTCGGCAGACGCCTGGTCGGCATCCGGCGCAGACATCTCCGAAGAGGGCCGCGACCGCAACCGCAATCCTTTTTTTTCAATCTCACTCACCCGCGCCGTGTAGGGCAGCACTTGCGAAAGGTGCTCCAGTTCCGCGAACGAAAGCACCTCGCCAAGCGGCACATCCGCCGCATAGCCGCGCGCAAAGCCGCGCCATCCAACCAGGCCCGTCGCGACGTGGGCCTCAAGGGCGGTCAAGTAGCCCTCCTCCACGACCTCGCGGCAAGCGCGAAGCCGCTCGGCCTCGCGGCTGTGCCGCAGCCAGTGGCGCGCGGTCCCGTGCTGGTAGACGAGCACACGGTGCTCGTCTGCGGGCGAGTCGCCGTCGGCGTCAAGGTCGTACTCAAAAGTATCGCACGGTTCAATTCCGCTCATGGTGCTCCTAGTCAAAACCGATCACAAGTTCGTTGTCCGCCGTCGTACTGATGCAGTCGAACTCCAGTTGGTCGGCGAACATACCCTGCCGACGCTGGAACTGCGGACTAGCCACCTGCAACGCCGGAGCGGTGATCGTCACACGATTGCCCGATGTCCCGAACAAGCCGCTAAGTGCGGCCGTCGTATGACTCAGGTAGTTGCCCCAATGGTCCTGCGCGGCTGGCAACACAGCCTCGGGGTCAATAACGACCTTGGGACGACGCGAACTGATCAGAGCCGTCAAACCGCCGGTGGCGTTCGCGCCAGCACCGTGTGGGCGAATCTCGATGGTGTTGTTGCTTCTGATATTCATTCGACCGATCACCGCCGTCGTCGAGCCAATTCCCAACGCCGCGCTGGCAAAGCGGATTGGGAGAGCCGTCTCCTTCGTCGGCGCGATAATCGCGGCGCTCGTCAGCCCACCCCACAGACCCGTGAAATCCCAGAGGATGAAGATCGGCTTGCCAGACTCAAATTGGATGTCGAAATTGCCAGATGCGCCGAAGATCGACGCAAACCGACCGTTCTGATACCAGCCGAAGGTGGCGCACTTGACAAGCGTACCCGGCGCCTCGCTGCGCGGCTTGTATGAGCCGTTCGCCGCGCTGGTCGCGTAGCCGCACGGCGGCAACAGCGCCGTCGCCCATGCAGGATCGGTTGCCCCGCCGATGAACTCGGAACGGAAGCGAATGCGACCGACGCGCATGCCCGTTACGCCTGCGAGGTTGCCGAGATTCCCGGCACGAGGCCGATCGGTCATGTCGATCTCGGGTCCGCCCTCGATGTCATAGACCTGGATCGTGCCTTCTGAGGCGGCAAGCGATTCGGCAGTGCCGGGGGTGGTTTCGATTTTGACGGCGAGGTCTTGGACTCGTTCAAGCAGTGGCATAATGATCTCCGATCAGTCAGACTGCGGTGTAGGGACTGCCCTCGCGGTTGCGCACGCGCACAAGCAGGCGGCGTTCAAAGCCTTCGATCCCGTCGGCGGTGATGAATAATTCTGGCGGGTAGAGGCGGGCGAAGATCGCGCCAGCCCCGAACTGCCACCAGTTGCTTTGGCTGCTCAGCGCGACCTCGATGTCGGCCGCAAGGCTATTGATGATTGTGGCAATCGCTTCGGTGCTTGTCTCAGACTGGAACACATAGGCGACGATGGTGAAGAATTGGTCGGTGGCGATAATGCGCCCGCCCGATTCGCCGCCTGCCTCCTCGTTGTCCTCTGGGTCGTCCTGCTCCAGCACGAGCCGCAGGTGTGCCGGCTGCGCGTCGTCGCCGGTGAGACGCCTGGGGCGGACCACGTCGAGCACGGAATTGTTGTAGGTAGGCCCGGTGACGATCGCCTGGAGGCGGGTCACGATGGTCGTCGCGATGGTTTCGATGAGGGAGGTTGACATGTCCTAGACGCCCACACAACGGGACAGCCCATGGTTTTGCGGTTGACAACGATGGAAAATGGACGATGATTGGTGCAGATCGGCCGACCGGATTGCAGGTCGGGGGAGCCCAATGGGCAGGAGTTGATGATGAACAGCACACGCAAACTGAGGTGGGACCAGCGCGACACTGAAAACCTCCACACGGAGATGCTTGCACGGTGTGCGGTGGCGGCATGGTTGGAACGTGGAGGCTACAACATCACTGAGAGACTCATGCTGTGCATCTCGCGGGAGATCGCCAGGGCGGCCATCAGCGGCGATCGGAGCGGCATCCGGCCTGCGGTCAATGACTGCCTCATGGAGCGATTGTCCCCGGCGGCGCAGTATGCCAACAGCGGTATGCCCTGCCACCTCGCCACGAGCGACATCGACGCGATGTGTGATATCAAGGTCGTGACCCCGTACGCCACGCGCCGCCACCGCATCCGGTGGGACAGGCGACGCAAGTACGAACACAAGCGAACCTGCCGCGCCGACGGATGAGATTGCCATGGCGGTCTTGACGCCGGTCGGCGCGGCTCCCCCCGCTCCCCATCCGGGGAGCGATGGGGGTTTCATCGTTTTGTGATTGGCCGCAAGGCTGGTCATGGGTCGAGCCTCCGGAACCCCTTGGATTCGATCTCGCCCGATCGCAACTTCAGCACGAATTGCAGGCGCTTCTCCAGCAGCGTAGCCATTTCGTCCTTGCCGACCTTAATGACCTCCGCGTCCATCTTGTTTTTCACGAACATGCCCCACGGCGACAGAGCGCGGGGCTGGTAGATCGGCAGTCGCTTTGCCCCCGCCTCGCGCTTCCAGACGTGGAATCCGAGACGAGTCCCGCCGATGAACGCCTGCGGGAAGAACCCTGGCCCCTTGGCCTTGTCGATTTTGTACCGCACACCGGCATTCGGATTCGCCCCGCCGCGCAGGTGGCCGCGAATCGTGCTGGCGCTGTCCCGCTTGAGCGCGGCCGCGTCCAGCCTCATCCGGCTCTTGCTGCCGAACTCGCCGCGTCCGATCTGACGCGGCTTGAACCGCTTGAGCGGCAGACGGCGCGTCTTTTTCAGCGTGAACATCACAGAGTTGTCGTGGCGGTTGGCCGTCCAAATGCGCGTCGCGCCGCGAATCATCGCCTTGCTCACATTGAGCCGCGTGTGAATCCTCTGTACCGCTTCGCGCTGGACCTTGCGGATAGCGTCGTTGAGCGCGCCGACGACGACGCGCTGCACATCGCTCTTGCGGAAGTTGAGCATCTCAATGACTCGCGAGATGCTCTCCTGCGGGATCGTGATGGTGTAGAGCGTCGGCGAACGATCGGCTGACGGCTGGAAGAGTGCCTTCTGTTGCGCAGCGGTAGTGACGCGACCGGCCATCCTACGCCGCCTTCCCGCTGCCGAGCACCTCGAACACTTGGAACGCGGTGGTCTGCTTGAGCAGCCGTGCGATGTTGAGCGTTCGCGGCGTCTCGCCCTCACGCACAGCCACATCGACCTTGTCGCCGCCGATATTTATCCCGCTGTTTTCAATGCCGTCGATCGCGTCGTTCACGACCGTGATCGTGATGACCGTCGCAGTGAGCCTACCTGAGCCTGGACCGGCAACCGCCTCGGGCGCGGCACGGCGGACCAACGCCGTAATGGTGCGATTCGTCCCACCGTTCGGTCGATACAGAATCGACTCGCCAGCAATCGCGAGGATTGACGGGAGCGATCCGTCGGTGAGGTTGTCCATCAAACTGCTCATGCGGAAACACCGCTCCGACGCTTTCGCGCCGGAGAAGTGGACGCTGCGACGCGTGGGGTCGCCGCAGCCGTGGTGAATGTAGCAAAACGCGCCTTAAGCCGACGGCGCAATTGGCAGACGCGACTTTCGCTCACGCCCAGCCTCAGACCGACTTCCTTATCCGTGAGTCCTGCGATGCGTCCTCGGATGATTGCCTCAGAGCGAGCGTCTCCGCCGGCGGCTGACTTTATTTCGTCGTCAAGTTCAAGCCTGTCGAGTGGCCGAACGATGACAAACGAGTCGGTCAGACTCGTCGTGCGCTGGCGACCGCTTTTCGCGCGCCCGTGGTAGAGCCGGTTTTCATCGAGCATCTTCCGGTACACACTGCCAGACACCCACGAGCGTTCAGATGCGCCGCGCGAGGGGTCAAACGTTTCCATCGCCTCAAGGCCGCCGATGTAGCCGCTGGTCATAAACTCGCCAGACTCTGCGCCAACACGCTTCGCCACAGCGCGGTCAAGGCCGGTCACAATGTTGATGAGTTCGCTGATGGTCATGCGCAAACCTCCGACCGGCTCACATACACACGGTAGCAGCCACGATCGTGCAACACATGCTCGTCGTCATTCGTGAGCCGCTCGGCCTGTTTCTCGCCGGGGCGCGGACCAGTGAACGCCATGCTCCCGCCGTTGGCAGCAATAAATCGGCTCGCGAGGTCGCCCATACGGATCGGCTCGCCCATATCCGGTACACAGATCCCGCCTAGAGCGCCATCATCACCCGCAACCGACAGCACCAGTGCGGCCGCCTCGCGCAGTGTCATAAAGTACCGAGTCATGTCTGGGTCAGTCACGGAAATCGGCTCACCACGCTCCGTCTGCCGCAGCCAGATGTCTACGACGCTGTTGGATGATCCGAGCACGTTTCCGAAGCGAACCACAGTCGTGCCACGCTGAGCCAGCGTAATCAGTTCCGCCTTGTGTTTTGTCTGGCCCATCACGTTGCACGGCCTCACCGCCTTGTCGGTCGATACGAGCACAAACCGACAGACCGGCGAATAGCGACGGGCCGCGTCTAATGTCTTTCGCGTACCGCCGACGTTGTTTGCACACGCAGCCTCAGAATGATTCTCCAGCATCGGCACATGCTTGTATGCGGCGGCGTGAATGACGAGATCAGGCCTGTAATCCTCCATGATCTTTTCCAAGCAGAACTCGCTTGCCACGTCAGCGAGCACGAGCCGAGTCTGCGCGCCAAGTGGCGCGAGTTGCTCGCCGAGCAGGTACAGGCGCGACTCGTCGCGATCGCAGCAGATCGTCTTGCCGCTGTGGTATTCGTGGAGCCACGCAGACAGGGCCGAGCCAATGGTCCCGGCCGCCCCCGTCACCATGATCGTCTGGCCCGCCAGCGGGGCGCAGATCGCCTCCGGGTCGATCTCATGCTCAGGCCGACCGAGAAGTTTGAACGGGTCGCTCATCATTGGATCGAGTCCGCCAGTTTAAGGGACGGGGACGCGCCAGACCTGGCGATGCGAATCTGCTGCTCCACTCGCGTGCGTTCTGTATCAAGGCTATCCAGCAGTTCGCCCAGCCGGTCCAATTCTCCCGCGCTGACCCGCTCGGGCGTCTCGGGACGACCGTACTTGCCGGCAAAGTCCGGGTCATCAACGTTGACATGCACCACCGGCTGGCAGGGAATATTGCTCGCGAAAATATAGCCTGCCGCAAGTCCACGCTGGATCACTTCACGACTGCGATTGGTCTGATATCCGTACAGAGGCGGCTCCCACACGAACGGCCGGCACAGACTGCACGGGCCGTAAATGTCGATGTTGACGCCCGAGCCGCCCGCCCAGCCCGCCCAGAAATCCATGCAGGATTTGTGCATCATGTATTCGGCGCTGTCCGCCGCCCAGTAGCAGCCGCTCAGGACAATCTCGTCGAACCGTTCGAAGATCGCGTGCGCCAGCATGTACGCCATCGTGCAGACGAAGTAGCGGTGGCCGTTGAACCGCGCCAGCACTTCATGGATCGGGTACGGCTCGGAGCGTGGAATCTCCGGCCAGTGCCGCGTGCTGTAGACCTTCACATGCGATGGCAGTAGTGCGATCTCTTCAGCGTACCCATCGGGGAAGTATTGGAGATCGTCCATCGTGTAGACGCGGGTCACGCCCTTCTGATGCCTGAACGCGGCATTGCAGCACCAGACCTCATCGCCGGGCTTGATGAGATTCTCGGGGTATGGTTCGATCATGGCCGCCATGATGACACGCTTCATGCGTTGGACCTCAGATGAGATTGGCTGACGTAATTGCGCGCCCACTCACGCTGCATCCCGCCTCCAGCGAAATGCAGGAACCACACGCGGGCGAGCGTCGCTTCGATGCAGTGCATGATGATCGTGCTGGTCGGGTACAGTTGGTCGAGGAATGAATAGTATGCGATCTTCTCGAAATCCCATATCGCGTTGAAGCGCCGGTCAAGAGCGTGGACGAGATGCTTGTGCGTATTGCACAGGCAGTTAGTCAGCGCCGCCTGCTCCAGGCTCGTGCGCTCGTTGCTCAGACCATGCTCATAAACCTCGCGGAACACCTCCGCGTGCTGAGGCGAGAAAACGAAGACGCCTGTGTTGCAGTGGTCCTCGGTGGGCGGATAGCCCGCCGCAACGAGCAGGTCTGCGAAGCATTGTGGGTTGAGATCACGCAGCCACTTAGCGTTGTTCCAGCGCCACGTCGTCTCGATGACGCTGCGGGCAATCGGGTCGTCATTGTACGATCCCGCCCACGTCACCGCACCAATGCGCGGGCCAGACACGCACTCGGCGATCGGCGGGGCCAGTGGTGAAATCAGAATGTCGTGGTCCAGGTAAACGATCCGGTCGTAGCCTGCGAGATCGGAATGGCCCGCCAGCAGCAGTTTCTGCCACGAAGGATGCCGTGTTGTTTCGTGGTCGATAAGGCTCGTGAAGTGGTGCAGGTCGTAGCCGCAGCGGTCGGCGTAGAGGCGTACCGATGGCATGAACGTCGAGAGCCACAGGTCGCGGCTCGCGTCTCCGATCGTGATGACCGCAATGGCCGCTTTCACGCACACACCCCCACAACAACGTCGGCCCGTGGTCTGGGGCGCGAGGCGCGTGCCCCGATCCCCAGACCCCAGACCAGAAGAGAAAGGCTTACACAACAACCCAAACGAGGCTGGACTGGATGGCCGAACCAGAGTCGGTCCCCATCGTGTAGTAGCCAGTGCCGACGCGGACGATGCGAATCATCGCGCCACGCGCGGCGCGCGAAGTCGATTCGACCGGACGGCTCGAACCATTGAGTTTGATACCTGCACTCGTGCGGATCGTGATGCCGTCTGATCGCAGCGTACCAATTCCGTTGATGATCGTGAACACGCTGCCGCAGGTCGCCAACGAGGTTTTTGGCAGGAAGATGCGCTTGTGCTGGCTTCCGGCTGTGCTCGTGAGCAGGATGATTTTCCCACTGTGCTCCGACGTTCGCAGCGTGAAACTACTGGTGGTCGTGACCGACACCGACTGAACCGTCGTGCCAGTAAAGTTGATCTTGCCGGACGCGACGCCGACATTGAGATCGACACTGACCACGAGCGGCCCGGACGCCTTGGCCTTGTACGCGCGGCCGATGGGGAAGTCGTCGGAGGCGGCGATACTCTTCTCATTGATCGCGAGATTCGCACTCTTATCCCACCAGACCATTTCGCCATCAGCGAATGTCGTACCCGTCGCGGCCCAGACATCGAACCGGCCCGCTGTGGCGATCGTGACCTGATCGCCGCTGGCAACCGCCTTGAGACCGAGAACGACGCCGGCGCGACCGTCAGTGGTCTGAATGACCTCGCCGGACGAGTAGGCCGTGGTGGAGGAAAAATCAATCTTCCCGTGTTCGGCCAGAAATTGTGCTTCAACCTGAGTCATGGCTAGTCTCCAAAATGTCCCGGTTCATGCTGAATCGGGGGTGTGTTTCATTCGCTCCGCAGTGCGGAGTGCCGGTGAATCTGCAACGCATCCAGCGCGTCTTTAAGCGTCGTTTTGCCCTCAAGGGTCATGCGGCAGAACTCGAATCCTCGCGGTCGCGTCCCATTGCCGAATGCTACATCGTCGCGCGCCAAGAGAATGAACCCATCTGTGTCGGCCTCGCAGATCGTTGCTCCGTCCTTGCCGACGTTCAGTGAGCAACTGACGATCTCGCGATCCGTCACATCCTCGTTGAGTTCAAGGGTTGCAAGATGCCTGCCGTTGACCACTAGCCGCCGTTGCGGGAACGAAGCGGTCGCGACCGGCGACTTGGTTTCCATTCTCTTGATCGTTCGAGCCTTAGCCATGAGTCCATCCCTTGCGTGTAAGACAATCCCCCGGACCACGCGGCCCGGGGGAGTTAGACCGCTTTAGGCATCGCCGGTGCTGAACACCAGAGCGCGGTAATCAAGTGCCTTGAATCCGATGTCCATGTTCACGTCCCAACCCAGACCCCACTGGCCCTGATCGAGCACGAAGGAACGGATCTGCGGACGACGGCCCGTGCCGCGCAGGTAGCCGACCTCGATTGTGTTGCGATCGCCGATGAGGAAGTAGTTGGTCGCGGTTCCGGCCTGGGCCGTGCCGGTGACAGGATCGGTCACGCCGGCCACGCCGAGCCGGTTGTCGATGATCGGCTTGAGACCAAGGCTACGGATGTAGTTGTCCGTGCCGAAGAATCCGCCGCCAGCACTCGTCGCCACCGTGCTGAGCAGTTGCGTGCTGTTGAGCAACTGCATGATTGTGCCCCACAGATCCTGCGGGCCGGCCAAGAACTTGGGCGAGAGGTTGAGGGTTCGACCGTTCTGGGTCTGCTTCGCCATGATTCCGCGCGAGGCTTCGAGCGTGGTGATCGTCAGAGCACCAGTGGTCGTGTTCCCACCGTGCGCCGAATTAAAGAGCGCGACGCCGTCGGTATCGAGCGTAGGGTTGGCGAGCAGGATGTAGTAGACGCCGTCGGGCCGCAACTGAGCGGCCGCCTCACCCGCCTCGCGCGGGTAGTCGGTTAGAATCTCAACGCGATCATCAATGATGTCCTGCTCATCGACGACGAACTTCTTGGCGTATCGGGCGATCTTGTACGACTCCTTGTCGTCGCCCATCGTGTCGTCCTTGGCCGTGTCGCCGCGCGAAAGTTTCTTGAGCGCGCCGCCCTTACCGGCGAGCACGCGATCCACAGTCTGGAAGTTGGGTACATCGCGCTCGACCACCCACTGGCGAGTTGTGTCCTCGTAAGCGTCGTAGTGTGCCATGAGTTGCACGTCGAACACGGTCGAAAAGATGCCCGAAAACGTGCCTGTTGCACCGCGCTGCGAGTAGTGGCCCACCTGCCGAGCGTGCTCCATGCCAATGATCTCTCGCACCGCATCCTGCGAACTGAGATGCCGGCCGCCGCGCGGCCCAAGGCAATCCTGCACGATGTCAACCAGCCCGTAGTGCTTGAACCGATCGGCCTCGCTGGCGAGCCGGGCCTGCGCGCCACGCCTGGCGTCGCCGACGAGCGTGCGGTCCACAGGGAGTTGGTCGAATCGCATCCCACTGCGCATGAGAATCGACGCGGCGAGCGCATTGGGAACGGGGTCGTTTGATCGAACATGGCCCGCCGGGGCCGCGTTGACTGCGGGCGCGAGGCTGCGTCGCTCCGCTTGGAGTACGGCCGTTGCCGTCTGCTCATAGGTCCAGTTCTCGTTGACGCCGCGTTCAACGAGTTCGGCAACTGCCTGGTTACCAGCATCGTCGAGACTGCGCAGGCGAGTGATGCGTTCGCGTTCGGCCTTGCGAATCACATCGGAATCGACGGGTGCGGCGCGACGCTTGGTGGTCTTGGCCTTGGACGCCTTCGTGCCCTCGGGCATGGGCTTGTCCTCTTCGTCTTCCGTCTCGGCGTCGGGATCGGCTTCCGCCTTAGCGCCGGGCGTCTTCTCATCCTCGGGCTTAACGTCCTCGGCTCGCTTCGCCTCGCCAAGCGCCTTGCGGGCAGGCTCGTCGAGTTTATCGAAGTGCTCCTTGGCTGCGCGGAACTGCTCGCCGCCGAGTGTGCGGTAGAACGCCATCGCCTCCGCTTCGCTCGCGCCTTTCTTGAGGCCAAGCGATTCGAGATAATTTCGGAACTCGTCCATTGTGTGCTCCTTGTGTTGCGTGGACGCTGTGCGCTTAGCCTCGCGGATTCGCGCGTTAGGGTCTGCACCAATGTGCACGACCGACAATTCCTTCAGTTCCCACGCGTAACTCACCCGCAGGCCGCTGCCGGCCGGTGCTGTGTATGACTTGCCATTCACCTCGGCCGTCGCGCCGGGCGCGATGTCAACGTAGCCGTTGTCATCGACGCGGTATCCGATGCTCACCGAATCAGCATGACCCTGGCGCACCAGTTGCCACGCAGCCTCGGCCTTCTCCAGACCCTCCGCAAAATACAGCCGACCAACGATGCGATTGCCGTCGAGATGAATCTCGCGCACCGAACCGATCTGGTCGCGCATCTCAAAACGGTTGTGGTTGTCGAGCATCGGCAACATCGGCGCGAACCGCGCTCCACTCGCAACGAGAATCTCCGTCACCTCATCCATGCGGAACCAGTCGATAATTTCCGCCGGCGTCTCCGTCGAAAGCACCGCCTCAACACTGCGGGTCTTCTCGTCGATCGACGCAGCGCGAACGCTCAGCGATCGCGTATTCATCTCCCGCGTCTGTTCGGCCGTCGCCGCACCACGAACGCTCAGGCTGTCACGCGTGCGCTTCATGCGACCCCCTTCGAAAACCTCGGCTTGTCCCATGTGACCCGCTGGATGATCTCAACCGGCTGCTGGGCCCGCCGCGCATCAGCCTTGGCCGCCTTACTCACGCGGGCGATCTGTTCGCGGCTCAGGCGCTTCACGCCGCGCGCGGCGGCAACGACCGCGCCGCGAGGCGAAAGCGGCTCCGAGCCGTCTTCGTTAGGCGATTTCGCATCTGGCACAACGCCAACCTGTTGGGCCATAAGCAGCGCCGCGCCGCCCCACTCTGGCACTGGCACACCCGCAGCGTCGAACGCGGCGTAGACCCGCGCCATCGCGGCGATGTGGCTTTCGAGGTCGCGCCCACCAACGGCGATCTCATCGGACAGCGTGCTCGTGCCGGCCGCCAATCGCACCATCGCGGCCTGCGCCTCTTTCAGGGGATCGACATGCGGGAACGGCTGCCATGCCCACAGGAATTGCACGCCGCCCTTTGGCGCCTTGACCGGCGCGCCAGCGCGAAGACGGTCTCGAAGCATCCAGGTAATCAGGCGGCCGAGTTTGTTGCGGCTCAAGAACCCACGCCGCTTCACCACACGCCGCTGGTAGAGTTGGTCGTCAAACCGCGCGCTGCTGTAGTTGTGGCCGCTCGCATCGAGTTTCACTCGCATCAGCGGCATACCGGCGACACAGCCGATCTCACGCAACCGCTCATCGACAAACATCTGGTACGTCGTGTTCGGATGCGCGGCCTGGAGTTGGCTCACTTTCCAGCCGGGTGGAATCGTCGCCCACTCGCCCTCGTTAATGTCGGCCGTGGCGTCCATGTCAACAAACTCAGCATCAGTGCTCGTCGTTTCGAGCAGAGCCGTGTGACGCGCCGCGGTGCGCGCCGCCGTCATTGTCTCAGAGTTGAAACTCCGCAGACTGCTGAGCACATCGAGTACCGGCGCCAGCCTGGGCACGCCACGCGCCTGGTCCGCCTCGAATGTTTCGAAGAGGTGAATAATTTGCTCGGCAGGAATTGGTCGCGGAATCTGGCTGAGCGTTACGCCATCAAGCGTATCCATCACCCAGTAGCGTACATTCTTCCCAAGCGGTGTGCGCTCCACGCCGAGAACCACACTATTGCCGACACCAACCCCGCCGCCGGCGCGGCTGACAGTTGTGCTTAGACGGTTGCTGTCGATCGCCACAAGCGCCATCGGCCATAGGCGATCGCCGGCCTCGTCAGGCACGATTTGATTGATGCTCTCGCCCTGGTCCCAGCCACTACGCTCATCGAGATCAAGGAAGTCCGCGCCCGTGAGTTGGCCGTTGAGGTCGGGCCGCGACCACCACTGGCCCCACTCGTTTTCGAGCCAGTTGTTGAAGTCGCCGCTTTCGCTCTGCACCTGGAGCGTCGGCCCACCCTCGCCGACGACGTCGGTAACCCACGTTTCGATCATGCCGCGAATAAATCCGTTGTTCGCCGCCTCCCACTTACTGCGCGCCACGATGATGTCGCGGAAGTCGATGAGGTCTTGATTAATCGTGTTGTTCTGGGAAAACGAACGCCACGACTCACGGTTGAGCCGCGTGCGCTTCGCCCCGCCCCAGCGGCGTGAGGTCGTTTGCACCACCGACTTTGTCGTTGCTCGCTTTGTGGTGGACCCGCGCGCACTCATGCGTAGTCGTCCTCTTCAAGCACAGGCGCGAACGATAGCAGGGTGTGCTGGACGCCTGATCCGCCTGAACGGGAGGCCCGCACGTCGGCGATGAGTTGGTCAACCGCCTGCGCGTTATACCGCAGCGTAGCGCCGTCGAAACCAGACTCGGGCACAGACACCATCAGCGCCTTGGCGCCGAGTAGTTTCGTCAGCGCGGTAGACCAGTCGGCCGCGTCTATCGCGGCCACGGCGGCGTCAACCCTGGTATTGATCTCTGAGGCGCGACTCACGCCGTGCTCCTGTGTGTGGGCCGCTCGAAGTGTCGGCCTACAAGAAACGTATACGGGTCGCACTAGTAGTTTGCAAATCGCCGTTTCCAGAATCTGGAATAAACATTTTTGGGGGGTGGCGGTCGGTCAGTGGTCTTTTTTGCGACGCAACGAACGCGGCGCCACGCGCGCCGGTCCAACAATTTCATCTGGGGAATCGAGCGATTTGAACCGCACGCCACAGCCACGGCAGGCGTGATACCGCAGCACGCCGATAGCCATCGTCACCGTCCGCTGAACCGGAGTGTCCCGGCTATCGCACAGCGGGCAACGCACACACGCGAACGGAACGGGTCCGCCGTTGCCGCTCCGATCTGGCTCCCCCGCCGGCCTCGCCGTCTCGATGCGAACCGTGAACTCCGCACCACAGTGGTCGCACTCGCGCCGCTCAACACGCCACCACGATACGGTCCCACGCTCGACACTCCCTGATCGGCTCAGGCGCGCGGCGAATACCCGCGAGGCCTGACAGCCGCAATCGGGACATTCGGGGCCAGAGACTTTTTCAAGCATGTGAGTCCGTTCACGAGGTTGTCATTTTTTATCCAGTCGCTTCAGGTACGCGCTCGCCGAATATTCCAGCATGCGCATCATCTCGCTCTGCAACGCCCCGGCTATCTCAACATTGCTGACCCCATCAGCCTCCGACCGGCCCCGCCACTCAGCCACAAGCCCCCACACATCCGCGGCGAATCTCCGTTGTGTGCTCGGCCAAACCACACTTGTGTCTACCCCGACCCCGCCGAGTTGTTGTGTAGCCGATGCGTGGCCATAATTACACACCTGGATCGAAGCGATGTAGAGCACCCCGGCGATGTCGATCCCGTTCGGACGATCGTCCATCGGCTGATTCTGCCAGCGCACCAGCAGTTCCCATAACTCATTGCAGAACCGCTGACGGTTGCTGATTGGTTCGATCTGACCGTACTTATTCTTGGTCCGATTGCCCACGCTTCACCCGCCCTTCTGAGAATCATCCCCGTTCGTCGCCCGCTTGATCCTGGCATACCCGTGGCCGCCCCTGGCCTCGAATTGCGCCAACGTCCGGCGACTGTATTCGCGCATGATTTCAACGTCTGGCAACACGTTGCAACGACGCGACTCCTCAAGCGACTTGCGCACATCCGAACCCTCCGGGTGTTGACGAGTTTGCTCGTCGTACTCTGCCGCCGGCCGCTGCCATGGGTGCTGGTATCGCCAGCGAGCCACCACGTCGTGCGTGCGGACCTCTTCCACCTTGCCCCGCTCGTCCTCGGTCGGACGGCGGATGTGATGATTATCGCAGCCAAGATAAGGCGGGTCGCCGGCCCCGGTTGACTGCCGGTATCTCAGTCCAAAATCCGTCAGCGCGTACTGGGCGTCCGCATCGACGATCTCGGCGAAGTGCCCATAGAACGGGCCGACATCCTCGCGCACCATGTCTCCAACTTCAAACCGCCAACGCTCTGCGACCATGCTTCACACTCCAGTCCCAATTATTTGCCTTGGTTTCCGGTACGCCGACCACGGACTGATCGCCTTACGCTCCTGCGGCGTGAACCGCCCTGTTGCGCGCGGGGATGTCTTGCTGACGCCCGACGCCAACAGCCGCACGCCAACCATGCTCGCCAATACCGCGCACCCACACGCCGCATCAAACCAGTGGTTGTTTTTGTTATACTGAACCCACTTGGTCACAACGCCAACCCCTGTAATGAACTTCGTCTCCTCACGCTCCGCCGTCAAATGCTTGCTGAGTGACATATGCACGCGCGAGTCGCTCCCGTACAGCATCATAGAACCAGGCTCGTTGCACGCCGTACCCAGCCGATCATGCACAAATCGTTTCCAGTAGTCGGAATGAATGTGGTACAACACCTGGTGCTGAGGCTCGCGCGTCGCGTACCAATTATCGCCTATGTGCCGTTTTGGAATCTCCGCCGTGGCCTTGCGCGGCTGGCGGAACTGCTGCATCCCCTTTGCGCTGCCGTGACCTTTAGTCGCGCGCCACGGATCGCCGCCGACCTCGCGGATGAACGCCATCACCGCATCGCTGTAATACCCATAGTCCACACCTATCGGCATGAGCGAAGTTGTCGCACCGTCAAGGCCGCAGTACGGATCAGTAAGCCAGTATTGCCGAAGCGATCGCAACGCCTGCATGATCGCGTGCTCAACACCCTGCTCTCTCTCCCCACCACGCCGGCCCGCATCACGCGCCATCGCCGGGCTATGCACTTCCTCCACGCCGTAGTCAATCACCACACCGATCGCCTGCGCCTTCCACGCAACGACCATCCAGTGGAGCGTGTAGCGGCCGACGTCAACGAACGCCGTCAACGCCACCGTCGAGTCCGGCACGATACCCTTGTCGGTTCCACTCAGCCTAGATTGAACCATCGCACTGCTGAGTCCACTGCTCTCAGGCATCTCCTCTTCTGGCGGGTCGTTCTGGCACTCGCTCAGGAAGTTGTCCATGCCGCGATCCGCGATGATGTTGTAGCAGTGCTGGAGCGCGCTGGTCTCCTTTGGCTGGCCGTCTGCGCCAACCTCGCCAATGAACCGCTCGTCGTCGCTGACCTTCGCGCCCTGGTCCATCACGCGGCGATTCTTGCGGTAATACTCCGTAGCCGCGCGCCCGTCGAGATCGTCGCCGTTCTGCTGCCCCTGCTGGCGCATGAGAATGTACCGCTCCCAGTGTTCCTCCGACTTGGGCGGCGACACCAGCATCTTGTATCGCTTGCCGTTCCATGATGGCTTCTGTTTCGGATCAGTGAAGATGTACGCGACACACCGGCGATTGATGCACGAGCAGAGAATCACGCGCGCGATGCGCTTGCCTGGACCGGCCATGCCCGCGATCGCCCGATCAATTGTGCGAATCCGTTTGGCCGTCTCCGTCGCCGACTCGGCCGACTCTTCGCTGTCAGGATCATCGACGAGTACGAAGTCTGGCCTGCGGCCGCGCTTCTTCATTCCGCGAATTGAGCCGTCGATGCCGCGCGCAACCAGTATGGCGCCGCTCGCCTTGCTCCCCTTCACCGTCGGCAGCACAATGTGATCTTCTTTCCACCGGATGCGAGTCCGCACCCCATCCACCGTCTGCTGCGCCGCGCGCTGCGGTGCGCCCTCAAGCGCGCGAATCGGCGCGCATACCTCGGGGTAGTCTTCAGCAAGCAGATCGTTGCCCGACAACTCGTCTTTGATCTCCTCGAGCGCGCCCCTTGCCTCCGGGCCGTTCTTGCCGATGAACACCGGGAACCGCAGGTGGCCTTGAAGCATCAGCATAACCACCACACACTGCGCGATCGTCGTCTTGCCCAGGCCGCGCTCGCCCGCGTCCGCCTGGTCTCCGCCGTACCGCGCGACACGCACGATGTCGTGGATCATCTCGCGACGGTTCGCCGTCCATTGCCCGACGAAATGCGCGGGGAAGTAGGTCTTCAACGCCTTGAGCATGTCACGCTCACAGGCACGCCGGCGGCGGGGGTCGGCGCACGGCGGAATCTCGACCCCACGGGTGGCGGCGCGCCGTTTCCTGGCCGCATCACGGTTCCGCTCACGCTCTGACAGGGGGCTTCGTCTCATGGTCCTCTACCGACTGTGTCGGGCTTTTGATGACCTCGCCGTTGCACTAC
>Ga0210043_1001387_pt1 | contig 20337 bp, 22 predicted proteins | sample CryGeymet201501t_FD_183990 | JGI IMG/M metagenome (GOLD analysis project Ga0210043, IMG submission 183990) | Groundwater microbial communities from Crystal Geyser aquifers in Utah, USA - Crystal Geyser metaG 2015-01t (SPAdes) (version 2) | ecosystem: Environmental > Aquatic > Deep subsurface >... | reverse complement strand
GTTTTTTAGGCAGCCTGGATATTCCACTCCAAACCTGCCACCCCGCTAGCCTATAATTTCTACAAAGTCAGGTGGCAGGAAACCACCGGAATCAGTGGCAGTTTTGACCGGAATATCCAGTACTGGCATTTTCATTTGACAAATAAACACGTAAAGACTAATAATATTAGTACTATGTCGTCATTTGTTCAAGAATACTCTCTTATAAATATGAATGCCTTTCTTGCAAACCACGCCGTTTTTTCTATTGGGGATGTACGGAATTTCCTCTCGAAACAAGGTTCAACTAATCCAAATACCCGTAGATCACTCCTGGCATATCATAGCTCCCGGGGAAGAATTATTTCGGTTCGAAGGGGTATTTACGTCAGTGTTCCTTTAAATTCCAGCCCCAAGTCCTTTTTGGCCCAGCCGTTCCTTATAGCGGCCAAACTCACCGAAGACAGTGTTCTAGCCTATCATACTGCTCTCGAGTACCACGGCAAAGCGTACTCGACTTTCAGCCGTCTTACTTACATCTCCGAGTTTCGGTCAAAGGCTACCCGGTTTCAAAACTATGACTTTACTTGTATAACCCAAAAAATGTCCGATTTTGGTGTAGAGGATCACTTCCAAAACGGCGTAGTTGTACGGGTCACAAGCCTCGAAAGAACATTGGTCGATGTACTGGACAGGCCGGAGTTCTCGGGTTCGTGGGAAGAAATATGGCGTTCCTTAGAATCGATAGAATTCTTTGATTTAGAGAAGGTAGTAACATACCTTAAGTCTTTGGGGAATGGGACTACGGCAGCAAAAGTTGGCTTCTTTTTGGACCAACACCGCGAGGAACTCATGGTCGACGAGGGCACTTTCAAAATACTCAAGATCCTCATTCCTAAACAGCCTCACTACATGGATAGAAACTCCCGAAGTGATGGTCGTCTCGTATCGGAGTGGAATCTCATAGTGCCTAAAGAGATTATTAATCGATCATGGGAGGAAGTCTTATGAAACTCACAGAGTCAGAAGTACTGGGCCTTGCTTCTGCCGAAGGATTTGACCCTGGAACTTTAGAGAAAGTAATTCTATTAATCAATTTGCTAAACATGTTTGTTAGCCACCCGTACCTCAAAGACAAGTGGATTCTCAAGGGTGGAACAGCATTGAACCTTTTTCTCCTTAATCTTCCTCGGCTTTCGGTAGATATCGACTTGAATTATGTAGGAGCCCTCGATAGGGAAGAAATGCTTGCTCAACGCCCGAAGGTTGAGCAGGCGATGCAAGCAGTATTCTCCCGGGAAGGAACCACAATCCGCCGGGTTCCGACAGACCATGCCGGCGGAAAGTGGAGGCTTTTATACCAAAGCGTAAATGGTAGAAGTGGAAACCTGGAAGTAGACATGAACTTTATGTTTCGACAACCTCTTTGGGAACCGAAGTTAATTGATTCTGTTCAAATCGGCCGACATATCGCTCGGAGCATACCCACTCTCGATGTTCATGAACTAGCAGCAGGAAAATTAGCCGCTCTTTTGGCCCGGGCACAGGTGCGGGATCTCTTCGACTGCCAACAGATTTTTCGCCATGGGAAATTAGATCCAGAACTTCTACGAGTCGGCTTCGTAGTCTATGGGGGTATGAACAGGGTGGACTGGCGAAATGTCTCGATAGAAGACGTTGGATTTGAACCAGAAGACTTGACGAAAAATCTAATTCCAACTTTACGCCCATCGGTATTGCCCATTGGTTTTTCTTCTGAGAAATACGGCCAAGATCTCATAGAGCAGTGTCGTCAAAACCTCAATTCGGTCCTACCGCTGAAAGAAAACGAACTGCGGTTCTTGAGTCTTCTGCTGGATGAAGGGCAGATTGATGGGTCGCTACTCACAGACGACAAAGGATTGCTGAGTCGAATTGAGTCTCAGCCCCTACTCCGATGGAAGGCCCTCAACGTTCGGCAGTTGCACGGCCTGGAATAGAAACTGAGACTGTTCTGGAGTATTCCATAGGTTACAAAACTCCAAATTTTGCAAACGCTGCAGTGGAAGTCATTCCTTCTTCTATCGCTTTTCGAACAACTTTTTCGGTACTGGCCTTTTCGAGAGCTCGTTCCAGGACCTCAGCAATGATTGTTTTAGGCACAATGATTACTCCGTCTCTATCGCCGAAGATAAGATCACCATTTTGAATCAAGATATTGCCGATCTCAAGCGGTACACGAAAATCAACTACCTTCATTCGGGGACCAGAGTCTTGAGCATATGGCCCAGCACTAAAAACTGGAAAGTCTTGCTCTAAAACCTGGGGAGTATCTCTATGAAAACCATCGACAACCGCACCTACTGCACCCCTTACCTTCGCAGTCGCTGTCAATAGTTCTCCCCAGTTAGCACTTCGATGCATAGCTCCCGAGGCTATATAGACATCTCCCGGCTTTAAATCGTCGAGAGCATGAGTTAACTTCCCGAAGGGATGTTCTTGCTGGCCGTACACATCCATCATCAAAACCGGCATGGCGTAACCAATAAGTTTCATACCTGGATCGATGGGCATGATGTTCGGTGGCAAGAATTGATGGAAATATCCCATTTGGTCCAGAATATCTCCGATAACCGGTGTGTAGAGGGCATTCTTAAGTTCAATAAAGTCGATATTCATTCATATTTATCCTTTGTTCGTTGGAAAATCGAAGTAGTTAAGTGCGTTCTCGTAGCAGATTTTGCGAAGCATGCCGCCAACAAGACCATAATCCATAGGTAACAGCCCAGATTGCATTTCTTGACCGAGTATATTTGCCAGTAGCCGTCGAAAATATTCGTGTCGGGGAAAAGAAAGAAAAGATCGAGAATCCGTCAGCATGCCGACGAAGGGATCCAAGAATCCAATAGAAGAGAGAGCATCAATCTGCTGTTTCATACCCTCAAGGGTGTCATTGAACCACCAGCCACTACCAAATTGAATTTTTCCATTAGACGGCCCCTTTTGAAAGCTCCCTATTATGGATGCGAATAACGCATTGTCCCTTGGATTGAGACAATACAGAATAGTTTTCGCCAGAGAATCTTGAAGTTCTAGATGGTTCAAAAAAGTAATAATAGCTCGACCCTGAAGGTCGTCACCAATACTATCGTACCCAGTTGCCTGGCCAATACTCGAAACACCTTTCTGATTGCTATCCCGCGAGGCTCCCAAATGGTATTGTTGCACCCATCCCGCTGAATAATGCATTTTCGCGAGATTATAAAGTATATACGCCCGATAACCATTAAGGAGTTCTTCGCTTACGATAACTCCTGATCGAATTTGTCGAAATACCTTATTGGCCTCGGGCCCGGAGGAAGGCATGGCGTACATCCTCTCTATTCCGTAGTCGGCCAGACGACACCCTTGTCGATGAAAAAAGTTGTGTCTATCAAGAAGTGCTTGTAGAAGGCTATCAGCGTCAACGATCTCGAAACCAACGACCTCGATCAACTCATCTATCCACTGATTAAAACGTTCATACCCATCGATTACCAAAGCCCGATCCGGTCGGAACGCAGGAAGCATAATAGGGTCAGTTTCGCTACGTTCTCGTTCATACGAAATATGACAACTTAGGTCGTCGATAGGATCGTCTGTTGTACATATTAGGCGTACATTCATTCTCCTCAGTAGACCACGGGCAGTATATTGCGGGTCATTTTGCAGCGATTGATTCGCGGACTTGTATATTTCATTTGCCGTTGATTCGTTCAGTAGACGGCTCTCATCAAAATATCTTTCTAACTCCAGATGAGTCCAATGGAACAAGGGATTTCGTAAGGTCCGTGGAACAGTTCGAGCCCACGCCTTAAATTTTTCAAGATCGCTCGCTTCCCCCGATATAAGAAACTCGTCAATGCCCATCGTACGCATTGCTCTCCATTTATAATGATCGCCTTTAAGCCAAACTTCGGTTAGAGAACTAAACCGGTAATCCTGGGCGATATATGCTGGCGACAAATGGCAATGGTAGTCGACTATCGGTTCTGCTTTGGCAAAGTCATGGTATAGTCTCCGCGATGGTTCGCTCAAAAGAAGGAAATCTGGGTGTATAAGCCGATTAGAATCCAATGGAAGCACCTCCATCAACTGGCAAAAGTGCACCATTCACGAAAACGGCGGCTTCACTCGCCAGGAAAACGGCAGCCCTTCCAATATCCGCAGGTTTTCCGAAACGTTTGCTAGGAGTCCTATTCAAGATTCTGTTTTTGCGCTCAATATCTCCATCTAAAGCCTTATGGAGCATGGGACTTTCTATCCAACCAGGCAAAATACAGTTAACCCTTATTCCCACACTACCTAACTCTACGGCAAGGGCTCGAACAACACCACCAAGGGCTGACTTTGCCGCACTATAGGCGACCACATTAGGCATTCCTATAATGGTAGTCATGGACCCGATAAAAATAACCGTTCCTTGTCCTCTCTTTCGCATTTCCGGTACCACAAGTTGAGTGAGACCCACGGCAGACGTCACATGAGTTTCCACTACCATCCTGAAGTCATCCATAGACATTTCTTCCAGACCACACTTCAAATGGATACCTGCGTTATTTACAAGGCAGTCGATAGGACCAAAAGTTCGAACTGCCTCTGCGATTCCCTCTATGCGCGAGTTCGAAGAAGTAATATCGCACACCACAGGATTTACCTCTCCATACAGTTCTTCAGCTGCTTTTACGAGGACTTCTGCTCTCCGTCCAATGATTGTAACTCGAGCGCCCGCAAGCAGAAATTCCTTTGCCATACCGTATCCAAGGCCCGATCCACCTCCGGATATTAGAACATGTTTGCCACCTAAGGCAAATACTGACTCATTCATAATCGACAACCCGCCGTAAGTGTTGGAGTATTTTGATGTTTATACATGATGAAGTATTCCCTATGCCCGAGCGCTTCAGGTTTTGTCGGTTCACCGGAAGCAACAGAAACTATGAGATCTAGTAGCTCATTCGCTGCTTCATCAAGATTCAGTTGCCCATTGAGTATCCGTCCTGCGTCGAAGTCCATGTCCCCGGTCATTCGGGCGAAGGTATCGCTATTTCCGGTGATCTTTATTGTTGGGCTTATGGGGCTTCCAGTCACCGAACCTCTTCCGGTTGTATAGAGAAGAATATGGGCTCCTACAGAAATCAAGTCCATTAGTCCTTCAGTGTCATTCGGGTTTGTGTATCCGAATTGCATGAAACTCGGGTCGGGAACAGAATCAAGTAACCACAATCCTTTGCCTTTTGGTTTCTCAGCAACCTTAAGAACACCTTGGATAGGCATCGAACCACTTTTCGCATACGAACCTAGACTCTTTTCTTCGATCGTGCTTAAGCCACCAGCGAAGTTTCCAGGAGAAACAGAATACTGCCTAACATCAACACAGTATTGTTCCATCTTGTCGTAGGCTTGCTCTATATCTATTCTCGCCCTTTCGCATGCGGCCCGATCACTAAGTACCTGACGAAGCCCGATCATTTCAACGATCTCTTCCCAGACACTCGTTCCTCCGATGGTAACTAATTTGTCAGAAGCCCTACCCACTACGGGATTCGCCGCAAGACCAGATGTAGCGTCTGACCCTCCACATTCACTACCAAGGACCAAATCTGCAACGGTCATTGTGGCCTGTGGAGTCATAGTCGGAAGTTGAAAAAGAAATTTCGAAACCGTTTCCCGACCCCGGGCAATCCCCGGAACTGTCCCACCCTGATCTTGAATATAGAACCAATCGCTGAGTCTTCCTGTCTGGCTCGCAATAGCCGCGATACTATCTGGTCGGGTATATTCACAACCGAGACCTACCGCGAGAACTGCACCGACATTAGGATGCCGTACGAACGATAGTAGAAGTCGGATGGCATACTGATTGTCATAACAACCCGAAAATCCAATGACATGTACGTCGGAGAATCCTTCTGCGATTTTGTGGGCTACATGCTTGGCACACTCTACCGTATAAATCACTAGAACGACATTTCGAATTCCTAACTGCCCGTCGAGTCGTTTCCATCCTGGCCAGTCGGCCTTCTCCCAGTTACTCATATATCATATCCTTTGTTGCACCAGTCACCAGGTCGAGGGTGGCCGAACGGATGTCATAATTACTCTTCATGTTGTGGAGGTGTACCCAGTCACCACACTGAATGTCTCTAGTCGATTGTCCGATTGATAGGCCATATTTGAGAATCTCCTCTCCTTCGGCAATGTCTCTTATCGCAATCTTGTGTTGGGACAGAATATCCTCAGTAGCCACAACTCGATCCTTTGATGATTCCCCTCCTATAACGACCAACTGAGACACCTGAACATCTTCTAAGAGGGTAGCAACATTATCGTTTCGATGAATCTGGAATGCAGTTATTCGGTTCATGGTTACCTCATAAATACTCTAGGTAGGAACAGAACTATCGAGGGCACATAAGTAATCAACAATAGAACACCGATCATTACGGCGTAAAACGGAAGCATTGCTTTTGTGAGAACTTCGATTTTCACCCCGCTTATCGCACTTCCAATAAACAAGGTGCTACCTACCGGAGGGGTCAGAAGCCCGATGCCCAAATTTAACACCATAATCACCCCAAAATGGACAGGATCAACACCCACCAAAATAGCAACGGGTAGTAGTATAGGTGTAGCCACAAGAATAATTGACGACATATCCATAAGCATCCCAAGAAGCAACAAAATGCCGTTTATGATCATGAGAACGATTATCTTGTTCGTACTTACACTAAGGATTGCGTCTGCTACCATTTTAGGAACCCGAAGGTAGGTAAGAAGCCAACCAAAAGCAGTTGAAGTGGAAATAAGGATCATTACGATTGCTAAGGTCTTTAGCGATCTACTAAGAATCGGCCCGAATTCAGAGAATGGTATCTCTCGGTAGACAAAAAAAGTAACAATGAAGGCATAAATAGCAGCAATTGCTGCCGACTCTGTGGCAGTAAACACTCCAGAGATTACTCCGATTACAACAATAAGTACCGTTCCTAGTCCGAAAATTGAGCGGTAGGTTGTTCTTATTACCTCCCCCAGATTGAATGGCTTACCCTTCGGGTAATTTCGTTTTACGGCAACGATATAACTAAAAATCATCAAGGCGATTCCCAAAACTATTCCCGGAATCATTCCTGCTAGGAAAAGCTGCCCTATCGAAACGCCACCCGCCACCAACGAATAAATGACCATATTATGACTTGGAGGGATTAGGACGCCTTGGACGGAACTTGCCATCGTTACTGTAGTAGCAAAGTCTGCATCATAGCCATCCTTCTTCATTATCGGAATCAAAATCGAGCCAATACTCGACGTATCGGCAGCAGAAGATCCAGAAATTCCACCAAAAAACATACTCGCGAGAATATTCACCATGGCGAGCCCACCTCGCATCCATCCAACAATTGCATTCGACATTGCTATCAATCGGTCGGAAATTCCTCCGGCGCCCATTATCTCTCCCGCAAGAATAAAAAATGGAACGGCGAGAAGGGCAAACACGTTAAGTCCGCGGACCATATTTTGGGCCACGACTTGCAACGGAATACCGAGATACAAAGTAGTCGCCACAGTGGCGATTCCGATTGAGATCGCGATCGGTGTCCTCAGTACCATGAGAAGTCCGAAACTCACTACGAGAATCCAAACGGCTATCGTCGTTGTGGCCATACATAACTCCAAAGTTGTTCAATAGAAAGAATAATTAAAAAGAACCCAGAAACTGGCACGGCACCGTAGAGAAAACCTACGGAAATTCGGACTCCAGACATCATATTATTTTTCACCGTAAGAACGAGATTAGTACCTTCGAGGAGCATAAAAATCCCGAAGGAAATCATCATGATATATACGAACATCATAATTATTCGGAGCGCCAAAGGACTTACAAAAAAATCTATTATTGTGAGTTTGAGGTGGGTGCGATCTCGAATTGCTAGTGGTGCACTCACGAGACAAAACCAAACCATACAAAGCAACGACAATTCTTCGCCCCATGCAGGGGTTGAACTGAGCACATACCTGCCGAATACGACTATTCCTACGATAACAACTTGGGCAACAAGGAGTACTTTGCAAAGTAATTCGGCGACCCAGTACATACTATCAAAAGCTGTTTTCAACTTCATTTTTCACCCTTTACTAGGCATGTAAGGTATTCCAATAAGAACAGAGGTATCGAGCGGTAACCCAAACTCGATACCTCGCTGGCCTAATTGTACTTATCGCACCGCTTGTATCTGGGATATGAGGTCAATGAAGTCTGCGCCGTAACGCTCATATACGGGTTGAACCATCGCTTGCCAGGGACCTTTGTCTTGAATCTCTACGATCTCAACGCCTTTTGCCCGAAGTTCTGCCAAAGCTTCTTCGTCTCTCTGAGCTGCCTGAGCCCGATTGAAGTTTCGCACTTCGTCTGCGGCTTCTTGCAAAATGGATTTTTGGTTGGCCGAAAGACTGTTCCAACGACTCTCAGACATTATCATGATACTTGGACTGTAAATGTGTTCATTAAGGGTGTAGTACGGAGCTACTTCGTAAAACGAGTTTGACAGATATCCAGTGGGAGGATTTTCTGCACCGTCAACTACGCCAGTTTGGAGTGCGCTATACAACTCGCTATATGCGATAGGTGTTGGCGACGCACCGAACGCAGCGACTGTATCTAAAAGTATTTGTGTCTGGGGAACTCGAATCTTGAGACCTCGCATGTCCTCAACAGACTGAACCAACTTGTTAGTAAAAAAGAAGCTGCGTGCTCCCTCCTCGAGGAATCCCAACGCAACAAGTTGACTATCGGACTGCTCGACATCCGCAAGAATTTCGTCACCAATCTCTCCGTTAAGAACGTTCCAAATATGTTCGCGATTACGAAAGATAAATGGGAGTGAGAACAAATTGCTTTTGGTAGCGCCGAAATCGCCCATGCTATTGGCGTTTGCCCGAAATATATCCTGGGCCCCGATTTGAAGGTTCTGAATCTGTGTTCTTTCGTCACCAAGTTGACCAGCAGGAAATACTTCGATGGTAATAGAACCATTGCTTTTTTCGTTGACTAACCGAGCAAACTCATAGGCAGCGTCAGCCATTGGGTGTCCGTCGGGATTAAGTTCTCCGAAAGAAAGTACAATTGGACCTTCAGTAGTTCCACCTTGGGTGGCCGATGTCTGACCTCCAGCGAAAACTAGCCCAAATCCTAAAATGCAAAACACCGTCAAAAAACTTAGTTTTCGAAACATATACTACTCCTTTTCGTGGTATTAGATTGAAATTAAACCCTTTCATGGTATATCGCAAGCTTTTTTTTCTGAAATATTCATTTTTCAGAAAAAATTGGTAGGGATTTTTATTCGAATGAGGAAAGAATGAATTATACTTGAAAAAGGCTGCTAATTTGGCCAAAATAGAGTATGCAGAAATCTTTGCTCGCCAACCTTCAGTCGGTCTTAAGTTCAGATCTTCGCTCAACTCTGCAAAGTTGCGTAATACTACGACGGCCGGACCGAGACCAAATCGCAAGTTTCGTTGGTTGGGGACGCTCGAAAACAGATTCGCTACTGTTAGAGTTGCAAAACTCGGGATTAATTCAACGTTATCGAGACAATGAAGCTGGACAAGGACGCCCGCCATATCTTTATGCGCCAACCAAGAGTCTGGGAATAGTTGTGGGAATAGAACTCGGTGTAGATACCGATCATATTGTAGTAACTGACCTAAGACAAAATATTCTTGAGACAGTCTCATTCTCGAACGAAAGGCCCACGGCCGATCCTATAGCAGAAATAGTACAAAGAGTCGTTCGCACAATTGAAACTCCTGGGTATTCACTGAAAGAAATAATTGGAATAGGTCTAAGTGCCGCGATTCAGTTCAATAGCCATAATGCCTCCGGACGAATTGTTTCCTTCACGAATGAGTGCGCAAATCTTATAGGAAGCCAACTCACAAAAGAACTTAATATACATGTTTACGTTGGACGTCCTCAAGTAATGATTGCCTATGATACCCATTGGAGAACATTAATTGCCGATAAGACTAGTTTTGTAAGCGCATTTTTTGCCCATAATGTTGGAATATCACACTTTGTCGAAGGAAAGCCTTATGGCGGTAGCTCTGGACTCGGCGCAGACCTTGGGCATTTAAAAATCCCGTTTTCGAATCGGACATGTTACTGTGGTCGAAGTGGTTGCTTCCGCACAATCGTTTCCTATGAAGGCGTCGCTCAGACGCTTTCTGAAAGGGCCAAATTGATCCCACAACTCGCCAGCCGATACACCCGGAGTCCCTTAGGATCTGCTATTGACAGTCCAGAGTCGGCCGTTCGGGAAGTTGTTCAACTGGCAAGAAATGGAAACAGTTTCGGAGTCGATTTAGTAGCTACCCTCGGGGAACAAATCGGCTCTACCCTTTCAAGCGCGGTCTCCCTTTTCCATCCGAGCGCACTATCTATTCATTCCTGCTACGTGGATGCAGGCCCAGTTTTTACCGACCCTGTAACCATAGCCCTCCGCCGTTCGTGCCTCGAATTGTACACAGAAAACTTGGAAATAGATTTCTACGGACTATCTCCACAAAATATTGCAAGGGGAAGTGCATCTTTCGCAATAATCCGGTCGATGGAAGAACTCGTAAGCTACCAAGAAGATACCCGAAAGAGGTAAATGACCTCCCCGAAAACCCACTACCCCGTAACAATTTCCTTGACACCTCCCCAATCTTGTACTAAGGTTATATTGTACTAATACATTAGTACAATCCTGTTCTACCGAGGTACCCATGGCGGCTCGAACCCAGCCCCCTGCCCTCTCCTTTCGCCTGGACCCAAAATCGGGAGTGCCCTACTACAAGCAGATCATCCTCCAGGTAGAGTTGGCCATCGCCGGGGGAAGGCTGAGCACCGGAGACCAACTGCCCACGGTCAGGGCCCTGGCCGTAGAGCTCAAAATCAACCCAAACACCGTAGCCCGGGCGTACAACGAGATGGAAATTCGCTCGATTGTGACGACCCAACAGGGGACCGGCACTTTTGTCGGAACTCAAAGGCCGGCGCTCCAAGAAATCGAACGAGAAAAGGCCCTGGAAGAACTGGTCCGACCCTTTGTCAATCGAGCTCTGGAGTCGGGTTTTTCCGGCGCCGAGGTAATTCAAGCCGTCCGCGATGCTCTGTCGGGCACCGACGCCTAAAAAGGAGACCATACGATGGTTCAATCTCGAATTAAGGAATTCAATCGAATCAAAAACGAAATCAGTCGCCGTCGACCCCGGGACTTCGAGTTTCATCTTCTGGGGCTCTTCTTTCTTCTCCTTTGGCCCGCCTTGGGCTTTGGTCTCCAGCTTGTCCTTTCGGGTAGCTTAGAAACCGGCCTGGTGGCTCGGGTCTACACCGGCCTACTTGTGGCGGCAGGGCTCTACGTGGCCTGGCCTGGGTGGGCAAGCCTGCTGGTGGCGCCCCTGTTTTTGGCGGCGATTGTGGCCTTCGGTGGCAGTATCCCCGGATTTGGTACCGAGGTCCAATTTCTACCAAATCCCACCGATGGAATCCCCCTACTTTTTGCCCTGGTTGCCCTTCTGGTGGCCCCCAGCTTTTTGGTCGTGGCCCAGTGGGACAAGGTGGTGGTCTTGCGATTAGGAAAGTCTCGTAAAGTGTTAGAACCCGGCGTCCACGCCCTTTTACCCTTGGCCGACCGGTGTGCGGCCTTTGTCGATACCCGAATTCGGGTGACCGACTTTAGTGCGGAGAAAATTCTGACCCAGGACACGGTTCCGGTTCATATCGACGCCCTGGCTTTTTGGATGATTTGGGATGCCCAGAAGGCAATCCTCGAGGTAGAACATTTCTTGGAAGCCGTAACCCTGTCGGCCCAGACCGCTTTGCGGGATTCCATTGGTAAGTACAGCCTGAGCACCCTGTTATCCGAGCGGGAAACTCTATACCGGGAAATTCAGGGAATTCTGGATGCAAAAACCAACCCCTGGGGCATAACCATTTTGAGTGTAGAGTTCACCGACATTGTACTGCCCAAAAAGTTGGAGTCGGTCATGTCGGCCAAAGCCCAGGCCGAGAGGGAGAAGAGCGCGCGCATTCTCTTGAGCCAAGCGGAGGCAGAAATTGCCGACCAGTTTGTCCAGGCAGCCAAGACCTACGATGGCCACCCCCAGGCCATGAACCTGCGGGGAATGAATATGATCTTCGAAGCCATGAAAACCCGGGGAAGCTTGGTTATGGTACCCGGCTCGGCCCTGGAAGGAATCAAGTTCGACTCGTCCTCTGTGGACCTGGCAAAAATCGGCGACCCCACAAAGGTCGGCGAAATCAGCGGCCTCACCGCCCTGGCCAAATCGACCCAAGGGACCCAAGGAACAAAAGGAGTATAAAGAATGATCAGCGTAAAAGACGTAAAAAAAGTGTACCAAAGTGGCGAAACCCAAGTCCGAGCCCTCGGAGGGGTATCCCTCGAAATAAAACCAAAGGAATTCTTGAGCATCGCCGGCCCCTCGGGATCGGGAAAATCGACCCTCTTGAACATCATCGGTTGTATCGACAATGCCGACACCGGCACGGTCGTAATATCGGGCCAAGATGTCGCCCAACTCAGCAGAGACGAGTTGGCCCTATTCCGACGCAAAAACCTGGGGTTCATTTTTCAGACCTACAACCTCATCCCGGTCCTGACCGCCTTCGAAAACGTGGCCCTGTCGCTTAACTTGTTGGGGCTGCCGGAGAAAGAAATCACCGACAGGACCAAGGCCATCATGGACGAGGTAGGATTAGGATCCATCGCCGACCGGGTGCCCAGCAAACTCTCCGGGGGTCAACAGCAGCGGGTAGCCATCGCCCGGGCCCTGGTCAAGGACCCCACGGTAGTCCTGGCCGACGAACCCACCGCCAACCTGGACAGCAAAACCGCCGAGGACATTATGAAACTCATGCAAACCATGAATCAACGCCACGGCACCATCTTCGTATTTTCGACCCACGACCCAATGGTCATGGGCCTGGCCCCTCGGTTGGTCAAACTTCACGATGGGCTCATCGTCAGCGACGAAATCCGGCAAGACACCGAAACTCGGCCCAACCAAGGAGGGTCCCAATGAAACGCTTCGGATTCATCCTCAGCTATTCGTGGAAGAACTTGTCTCGGCACCGCAAGCGAACCCTTATAACCGCCAGCGCCATTGCCTCAGGTCTGGCCCTGTACCTCTTCATGGATGCCTGGCTCTTGGGAGCAGAAATGGACTCCCAACGGAACCTTCGTCGCTACGAAACCTCCAGCGCCCGAGTCTACCACCAGGATAACTGGGAGGTCTGGGAACGGTTACGATTATCGAACCTCATAGAAAATCCCGCCCAGGTCGTAGACACCATCGAGAACCTGGGGTACACCGCCGCACCTCGGGTCAGTTTCCAGGCCGATGTTATTGTGTACGAAAACCCCTACCCCACCGACGGGTCCATGACAATACGGGCCTACGGCATCGATGTGGCGGCCGACAACCGGGTCTTTTCCCTGGCAAACTTCGTCGATGAGGGCCGGTACCCCGAGGCTGGGGAGTACGGGGCGGTAATTGGTGCAGGCCTGGCCCGTACCCTGGGGGCCGAAGTGGGATTCCCCCTGACCCTGGTTACCCGAACCCGGGAAGGTTACTACCAGACCCTGGACCTGGTAATTACGGGGATAGTAAATACCCCAAACCCCATTGTGAATCGAGCGAACATCTATATTCCTCTGGAAGTAATAGACCAAGAGCTGCAAATGGCTGGGGCAGTGACCGAAATCATCATAGGAATTAGCGAAACCGAAAACACCCAAAAGGCAGCTCAAAGAATTCAAGCCGCCATAAGCCAAAATCGGCCAGAACTCCAAACCTATCCATGGGAAGAAATTGCCGCCGACTTCTTGGCCCTGGCGGCGACTAAATCTGGGGGAAGTTCGATCATGCTCTTTTTGGTCTTTATCATCGCAGCAGTGGGCATTTCGAACACCATGCTCATGGCAATTTTTGAGCGAGTCCGCGAATTGGGCACCCTCCGGGCCCTGGGGATGCGCAATAGGGACATCCGACTTATGTTCCTGTTGGAAGCCGGCGGAATCGGCTTTATAGGATCGGTCGTAGGATTGGTTTTCGGAAGTATCCTCATCGCCTTTGTAACCTACATTGGGGTCGACTTTACGGCTCTCTTGGGTGATATGGATATTGGCTACCGGATTAATGGGATTATGTACGGAACCTGGCATCCCCAGGCTATGGTTACCGCATTTTTCGTAGGGATTTTTATGGCGGCCCTGGTTGCCTACCTTCCTACCCGGCGAGCCCTAAAAATGGGCATAACCGATTGTCTGCGGGACGAATAGGAGGCAACTTATGAAATTACTCCCCTTAGCCGCACGAAACATACGGCGGAATGTACGACGGACTATTCTCTCGGCTACGGCGACGGCGATTGCGACCATGACCCTCATGTTCCTGTTCGCCTACATCGATGGTATGAAGATGGATTTCAGTTACGTGCTTTCGACCTTCGTCAGCGGCCACGGTCGGATTCGTCACGCCGAGTACGACGACTTGGAGCATCTGAATCCCCTACACCTCCGGATTGTCAATTACACCCAGGTGATCGATTACCTGAAGGCTGATCCACGAGTCGCCGGGCTCAGTCCTCGGATTAACCTGCCGGCCATGTTCTACCAGGCCGGAGCGGATGAACAAACCGGGGTCAGAGCCATTGGGGTCGATTTTGTCCGAGAAACTACCGGTATGAACCTGGAGAATATTCTGGTCTCCGGCGCTATCCCTGCACCCGGCGACCGAGGGGTGCTGGTCGGTACAACCCTGGCCCGGGAGTTGGGCCTGGAGGTTGGCGATACGGTCACCCTCCTGTCCCAGACCATGCGCCGGGACACCAACGCCGTCAGCTTTACCTTGCGGGGAATCATAGAATTCCCGGTCGCCGGCCTAAATAAAGGCACCATGCTTTTACCTTTGGAAGGTGCCCAACGTCTAAGCCGCATGGGCGACTCGGTGAGCGAGATTTTGTATCGGCTCCAGGACCCCTCGGACGCTCGACAGGTGGCCGGCGAAATAGAGGGTTTGTTGGCCCAACAAGGGTTTTCTACCGGCGACAATCCCTTGAGCGTAAAAAGCTGGGATCAGGTCGATATGATTTTTAGCTTCATGGGCATGGCCGATCTTATCTACGGTATCTTTGGGTCGGTATTCTTCATCTTGGCCAGCACGGTGCTCATTAACACCACCATGATGGTCATTAACGAACGCACCCGGGAAATTGGCACCATCGGCGCCCTGGGAATGTTGGGCAGCGAAATTGTGCGGCTGTTCTTCCTCGAAGCCCTCATTATTGCGGTTCTCGGGGCCTTTGGGGGCATTCTTCTGGGTGCGGCAATCGTGGTTCCCCTGCAAATCATCGGAATGGACCTTAGTAGCGCCACCGAGGGCATGGAGATCAATATTTCTGGTCTTATTTATCCCCAGTTCAACCTGGTCAAAACGATTCTCGTATGGTTCTACGCGGTGGTCCTCACCGGTTTAGTAGCTCTCATCCCCAGCCGGCGGGCCTCGAAAATTTTACCCGTCGAAGCCCTGCGTTATCAGGGTTAAGGAAGATTCTTCTATGAAATACTCTAACTTCGTGATTTTTTGCCTGATTTTTGTCGCTGTATCGTTTTTCGCCGCTCCCCTGTTCTGCCAACGGGCCGGGACCACGGGGGCAGGCTCTGGTACAGTCCCCACCGCCGAGGAAATCATCCGCCGAATGCAAGCAAATGAGGTCCACGACACCTCCTACGCCGAGGGCCGCATGCTCATTACCGACCGATTCGGCACCCGAACCAGCACCTACAAAAGTTGGTCCGGGGGAACCGAGGACTCACTCATCGAGTTCACCAGTGCCGAAGAAATGGGCCAAAAGGTCCTACGCACCGCCGATGCAATCTACCTCTATTACCCCGACGCCTCGGAAGTTCTGCGCATCCAAGGCTCTGCCCTGCGAGATAGCCTCTTGGGCAGCGACATTTCCTACGAAGACATGACCGGTGGTCGTAGCCTTCTGGACGAATATTCGGTTCGCCTCCTGGGCACCGAGGCTATCGACGGTCACCAGACCTACAAAGTCGAACTCACCGCCCGCAACTCCCGGGTCGCCTACCCCAAACAAATTATCTGGGTCGACACCGAACTCTACGTAACCCGCCGGGCCCACCGCTTTAGCCTCTCCGACCGGCTCCTGAAAGAGATGGACATCCTCGAGGTCACCACCCAAAACGGCAAGACCTACCCGACCCGAATTCGCCTACGCGACGCCATGCGCTCCAACACCCAGACGGTCATGGAAATCTCCCGCCTGGACATTGGGGTTCGCCTACCAGCCAACATCTTTAGCCTGGAGGAACTGTCGTGGTAGTTGATTGTACGGGGGGCCTGGCAGCGCGGCCGGCTAACCTGCCGTGGAGGTTTCTGTTGCAGCGGTCCCCTGGCGGGGTGATTTTTCTGGCGGTCCTACTGGTGACTTCGGCTGGGGCCCTGGCCCCACTGCCCCTGGCCGCCGAAACCGCCCTGTCGGTGCGGCTTACAGCCTCGGCCGGGGCGATCTACGATGAAAATCCGCCGGCCGGCGTGGCCACCAGCAAGGGCTGGAACTTCGCCCCCGGGGGTCTGGCCGAACTGGTTGTCACCTCCCGGGGCAATTCCCAGGTCCGGGGCGAGGTCCGCTTAGGGGTAATTCCTATTGGCCCAACCGCGACGGTAGATCTCTCCCGAGCCTGGTTCAAATTCCGCGTCCCCGAGCCCGGGCTGGTTGTCACAGCGGGCAAGACCCGCCTGGGCTGGGGCGAAGGTCTGGTATTCAACGTCGCCGACCTGGTCCACGGCAGCACTGGTACCGGAATTAATTTAGTGGCCGAGGAACTCCGCGCCGATGCCACCTGGTTGATCGCCGCTACTCTTAGCTTGGGTCAATTTGCCTTTTTGGAAACGGTGGTAAAAATCGACATCCCACCTTCCGTAATCTACCCAACCGTCGCCCCACCGACCATCGACGATCTGGGAGCCGGAGCCCGTATTCGCCTTCCTTTGGGGCCTGTTTCCGCCGAGGCAGCGTATCTTTGGGGCAACTTAAAACACTCCACATCCCTCACCGCCCAGTTTGCCCTGGGGATCAACTGGTTCGTCTCCGGTAGGTTGGATATTCCGTCTCCTTGGGCCACAAACCAGAATGTAACCGGTTCGGTCAGCGCCGGCCTGTACGACATTTTCCCCCTGGGCCAATCGGATACCTCTCTTTCGGTCCGATTCGAGTCTTTGGTGGTACCCGACCAAGACCCCCTTCTGTATAGCTTTGGCGACTTAACCCTTGGCTGGGGGGGGGCCCACAGCCTGGGCCTTCGGTCCCTCGTCTCGCCCTTGGGACCCTCGGCCAACTGGTCGGTGTCCTATTCCTGGGCGGGTTTACAAGGTCTTAGTTTGATTTTTGGCGTCGGAGGTTACGCCGGAGCGTCGGACACCACATTCGGTTGGGGTCGAGCCCCTTCGGTAGTGGGAACCCCATCGCCAGATTTCGCATTTACGACTACCGCCCGCTTCGTCTATTAAGTAATTTCGCCCAATTATGGAGGTACCCATGAGCATCATCGAACAAAAAAAGGAATTACGAGCCTACATCAAGGGCCATGGGGCCCAATTCTTCTCCCACCCCCGAAGCCCCCAGTCCGAAGCCGCATACTTACAAGACAAACTCCGTAGCCTGCCCCTCTGGACCCAGGCCCCGGGAATTTTGGCCTACCGGTCGATGGAGAAAGAATTTCCAACTGCCAGTATTCTGGAAGCCGCAAAACAAGCGGGTAAACCCGTCGCCCTTCCCCGGATCGAAGAGAAAAATCTGACATTCTATTTGTGGGATGGAAGTTTTCAGTCTCTAATCCGCCACCCTTTTGGGGTCGAGGAACCAAACCCAGAAGTCTGCCCACCCTGGCCCGGCGAGTTTACCCCGTCCCTGTCGGAGGCAACCTCCACTCCACCCCACCCCTGGCTTTGCCTGGTACCCGGACTGGCTTTCGACTCCCACCGCCGTCGGGTAGGCTACGGGGCCGGCTTCTATGACCGCTGGATTGCCCGACTTCGACAAGACGAATCGAACTTGTATCCAAAAGTCTTTTTCTTGGGTATTGGGTTATCATATCAGTTAGTCCACGGGGTTCCGGTTACCGAAAGTGACGAGGTGCTGGATGGGGTGTTGGTGCCCGAAGGGTTGTTTGTCTAGGGGGTCCATGGGTAACCTGCATTTTTTGGCTAAATAACAGTATTTATGTTCGCGCCTCCCCGGTAGCCAATGGCTATAATGGCATCGAGATTGTAGTATTTTTTCTCTTTTGATTGGGTTTTACCCTCAATTGAACCGTGTTGAGTGGTATGTTCTAAAATGGAAACAACCACTTTTTCGTCCAGCTCTCCGCTTTCAAAGATGTTTTTTAGGTGTTTGGAGATCGCAGGGATTTTGACATCAAACAAATCGGCCATGGTGCTCTGTGTCAGCCAGATGGTCTCGTCTTGGAGTATGGTGTCTATTTTGACTGCGCCGTCTTCGGTTCTGTAGAGGATGATTTCGGAATGATTCATTGATTTACCCTCCACGGAGCTCCTTTTTATTGATTCGCTATTTTCCATATGCTGGGCCCTTTCTCCAGACCAAATTTCAAGAAAGTTTCGGTGGTTCACTCTAGCCTACTAAGCGATATTCCCGTTGCATAGTTTGAAACGATTCATACTGTTCATCGGGAACCACTGCCACCACTGAATCAAGGTTATTCAGAAGATGGAGGTGCCATTCAGTTCTGACAAGGCTCATACCAAACCTGCGTTTTTTGGCCAATTAACGCTACTTACCCTGCGTTTTTCGGTATATTATTGAAGATATGAGATACATAGACAGGCTTTGAGAAACACGAATACAGGAATGGCTTTTCAAAGGCAAAATTATCACTGTTTTTGGTCCGAGACAGGTCGGAAAGACCACCCTGGTAAAAAAGCTACTGGAAAAACATGGAAAGCCGGAACATTATTACAACTGCGATATACCCTCTGTTGCTCGTTACTTCGAAGAGCCCGAACCTGTGCTCTTAAAGCGTCTGTTTGGTAATACATCCCTTGTGGTGGTTGATGAAGCCCAGAACGTAAGAAACATAGGGAAAACCCTCAAAGTCATCCACGACAGCATGCCAGACATTCAGGTGATCGCTACCGGCTCGAGTAGCTTCGCCCTGGGCAATTCCCTGAATGAGCCACTTACCGGCAGGGGTGTGGAATTTATTCTGTATCCCTTTTCCCTGAAGGAACTGGAAGGACTGTACAAACCCCATGAAATCGACCCCCAGATGGCCTTTTTTCTCCGCTTTGGTCTGTATCCCGAAATCCTGGATCAGACCGAAGATCGGGCGGGTATACTCATTGAAAATCTCGCAGATAAATACCTTTACAAGGACATCCTTGCTCTGGAAAATCTTCGAAAACCCGAACTACTCACCAGTCTGTTACAACTTCTTGCCTTCCAAATCGGTTCCGAGGTATCCCGGAATGAACTGGCCGTCCGGCTAAATACCAGCCGTGAAACCGTGGAACGATACCTGGATCTGCTGGAGAAAACCTTTGTCATCTTCAGACTAAAACCTCTGGCTCGGAACCAACGGAATGAGATTGCCCGGAAAGAAAAAATCTATTTTTATGATCTGGGCATCCGAAACAGCATTATTTCTTCGTTCCAGCCCCTGGAGAAACGAAATGATACCGGGGCCCTTTTTGAAAACCTCATGATCCTGGAACGGCTCAAGCACCTGGAGTACTTGGGTCAGAACCCCAAGCCCTGGTTCTGGCGTACCCACGACCAAAAGGAGATTGATTATCTGGAGGAATCCGGTGGCAGGTTTCGCGCCTTTGAATTTAAATGGGGCAAGGGGGACATATGATCCTCCGTAAGGAAGAGTTTTTTGATAGACTATCCAGACACGGAATTCACCCTTATTAACCGGGATAATTACTTTACGGTCTATGGGTAACCAGTACACTTTTGCCTCCAAATGGGCGAAAGTTACTGTAGGCTAGGTTTGTTTGAGGCTCCTCGAGCCTCTTATTCTCTTGCCAATTATTCTATAGATCTCTTCTTTTTCTCTTTTCCCTATCCCCCAAATTTCAATTATTTCAATTTTTTCTGGCGAAATTAGTCTGTAACCTGAATCCGTATAAACCATCCAGTAATCCACTCCCCCATAAAATGGAGTGCATATAATTTACATTTGATACCTGGAAGTCATCTTAAAATGTAGATCAGACTGATTTTTG
>Ga0210043_1001385_pt1 | contig 20354 bp, 19 predicted proteins | sample CryGeymet201501t_FD_183990 | JGI IMG/M metagenome (GOLD analysis project Ga0210043, IMG submission 183990) | Groundwater microbial communities from Crystal Geyser aquifers in Utah, USA - Crystal Geyser metaG 2015-01t (SPAdes) (version 2) | ecosystem: Environmental > Aquatic > Deep subsurface >... | reverse complement strand
GCAACTAAAAATTATTGACTATCTTTCTTCAAAAACTTGGGCTTCGAAGGTATAGAGGGTGGTTGAAGGATCTTTATAACAATCAGACGGTAAACCGGCTTTTTGTGAGCAAAGTTGACCTAAAAACTCTTCCAAATTCCAGCCAGTTTCAGTCGCTACTTGGGGTAAAAAAGTTCCCGATTGAAATCCTTTTTGAACAACAACGCCGTGTTTCCCTAATTCAATTTGTTTCCAATCAATGATTTTTTGTTTGGGTGTCATCACGGAAATTTCAATCGTAATGTCTTTCAATTCATCTGTGAGAACGGGTGAAAAACGGGTATCTTTGGTTGCGGCGGCAATCGCCATTTTCTGGATTACTTGATAAATCGGCTCGGTTGGTTCGAAGATACCGATACAGCCACGTAATTCATCGTCTTTTCTTAAAGTGACAAAAGCTCCTAAAGGTGAAAGGAGGGCATTGTTTTGAGGGGTAATCACAGGGATTTTTCCGCTGGAGAGATATTCTTGGATTGTTTGTCGGGCAATAGCCAGGGCTTCTTTTTGGCTTTCCGAATCAAGTGTGACTTGAGTATTCCATCCGCCGATGGCAGCATAACCCACGACTCGATCTTTCTCGCCAGTGACATCACCCGAATTCTCGTACTTTATTTTTTTGAAATTAGTGATTTTAAGAATTTCTGCCACCTTTAAACCAACTTTAATGGCGTTTTCTCCACAAGCACAGGTGTCTAAGTTTGAATAATGCTGATTTTCAAGTTTTTGTAATGTTTTCTCGAAAATTTCTTTCTTCCCCGACAAAATGCTATTGATGGTTTCTTTGTCAACTTTATTGGCAGTTTCCCAGTTAGGATAGTGGGATAAATCAGAGCTGACTACCAAAAGTGTTTCGCTGTCAAGGTTTGAAGAAATTTTTTCGGCGAGTAAATTGATTAAATTATCGCTTGGTTGTCCAAGCAGGATCGGCACAATTTTGAAATTCTTTAGTACCTTTTGCAGGAAGATCAGCTCGACTTCTAAGGAATGTTCATTTTGATGAGCGGAAATGTCCTTGATAATTCCCTGTTCATCCAGCAATTTATTGGCCAGATTTTCTTCCACAAGGACTTCGCCTAATGGGGTTTTCCAGGCCCCTTCGCTAAAGACGGCAGCATGATCAAGCCCTTGCCGATGACTGATTCCCAAAAGAATAATTTTTGTATAATCTTTCCCTTCGATTTGTTTGAAACCAGAAGCGGCGACTGCACCTGAATATTCGATGCCCGCATGGGGAACCAAGAGGATTTTTAACCTGCCTTCCACCTCGATCGGGTTGATTCCGGCAATAAGACTTTCGATTTTATGATCAAGTTCGTTTGGGTCTTGAGGATAGAAGGTTCCTGCTACTGCTGGTTCTCTGGCAATGATTGGGGATTTTTGATTAATCATTTGAGTCAGATTGGAAAGCTCAGCTTCCCCTTTTTTGCTCCTTACTAATATTATATAAAAAGGGACAATAGAGATAGTGAAAAGGAAGAGAGCGATCAAAATTGCCTTTTTCCTATTCATTTAAAAACGTCCTCTTTACAAGATACTAGCAATAACTTTACAATAATTTTGGTGAAAGTTAAAATAGTTTTACCATTATACCCGAAATGACTCGTAATAAAGTTTTGGCGGCGATTGATGTTGGCAGTTCTAAAATTGCTGTTCTTATTGGTCAACAAAATGAGAATAATGAAAGGATTAATGTCTTAGGTGCATCTTCCGTTCCTTCGCTGGGAATAAGAAAAGGGCAAATTGTAAACATTGAGGAGGCCTCCGAGGTAATCATTAAAGCAGTTGAAGCGGCAGAGAGAATGGCTGGTCTCTCTATTGGTAGGATTCTGGTTTCTGTTGGTGGCGCTCATATTTCTTCACAAAATTCTCACGGAGTAGTAGCCGTTGCTAATCCGGAAGGAGAAATTGTTCATGAGGACATCAAAAGAGCAATCGAAGCAGCCAGGGCAATTTCTTTGCCATCCTCAAGAGAGATTCTTCATGTTATTCCAAGAACTTATACCGTAGATTCTCAACAAGGAGTGGCCGATCCAATTGGGATGAGCGGAGTAAGACTCGAAGTAGACACACACATTATCACTGGTTCTACAACTGCAGTTAAAAATCTCTCTAAATGCATTGCTGAAGTTGGCGCTGATATTGGAGACTTAGTTTTTTCTGGTATTGCTTCAGCAGGAGCGGTTCTTACCGAAACAGAAAAAGAACTAGGGGTAATTTTACTTGATATTGGTGGGGGAACAACAAGTATAATTGTCTTTGTCGAGAATGCCCCTTCCTACACTGCTGTTTTACCAATAGGATCCAAAAATGTGACTAATGATTTAGCGATTGGTTTACGGTTGTCTTTAGATGGTGCAGAAAAACTTAAGATAGCGCTTTCAGAAAAGCATGAAGAAATTTTGGCGGAGAGAGGCGGAAATGAAAAAGGAGACGAAATCGATTTGGCCAAATTGGGTGTTTTTGAGGAAACTAAAACAGTTTCTCAAAAGACTCTGGTAGAGGGGATTATCAGACCTCGCCTGAACGAGATTTTTAATATGGTGGCAGTAGAAATTCAAAAAAGTGGTTTTGCAGGGCTGACCCCATCCGGAGTTGTTTTAACTGGAGGTGGTGCTTTAACAGTTGGCGCTTCTGAGTCGTGCCGAAGAAATTTATCGCTGCCGGTGAGGGTGGGAATCCCTGGTGAAATAAGTGGGCTAGTTGACGATATTTTAAACCCCGCATTTTCAGTAGCAATCGGCCTTTTGTTTCATGGTTTTAAAAGTGGTGGAGAAAAATCTGCCGGGGTTTTTTTGCCCCGATTCGGAGGGATTTCCCATAAAATTCCTCTCAAGGGTCTGTTTGGAAAAATATGTTCGTTTGTGCGGTCATTTCTGCCTTGAATGTTGTGGTATACTCATCTTACTAGAATTTTCATAAATTTGATGTATTTGTATATTTCAAAATTACACTTTTGAGTTGCAATAATAATAATTTAGAAATATAATTTGTCATTGACCAGAAAAGTAGTCCCCATATCTTCTGCCCAACCGTGTTCGATCGTTGAAAAAATGTTTATTTTTCTAAAGAAAGGAATAATTTTATGGCTTTGGTAAAACCTGATGTTGGTCGTTTTGCCAAAATTAAGGTTTTGGGAGTTGGTGGTGGCGGAGGGAATGCCATCAATACAATGGTTTCTTCAAATACGATTGTCGGTGTTGACTTTGTGGCGATTAATACTGACGCTCAAGCCCTGTTGGCTAATCTTGCCCCAATTAAACTGCAAATCGGAGAAAATCTAACCAAGGGGTTGGGGGTTGGTGGTGACCCAGAAGTTGGGAGGGAATCAGCCGAGGAATCGAGAGAAAAAATTAAAAATCTTTTGGTTGATACAGATATGGTATTTATTACTGGGGGAATGGGAGGGGGAACCGGTACGGGTGCTTCTCCAATCATTGCGGAAATAGCTAAAGAGCAGGGGGCCTTAACCATTGCGGTTGTCACTAAGCCTTTTTCTTTTGAGGGAACCCGACGGATGGTCGCGGCAGAAGAAGGAGTAAATAATCTCAAGGACAAAGTTGATGCCTTGATTGTAATTCCTAATCAAAAACTTCTTGACTCAATTGACCGTAAAATTTCTTTAGTTGATGCTTTTAAAACTGTTGACTCGATTTTAGGGCAAGGAGTGCAGGGAATTTCGGATATTATTACCTTGCCGGGATTAATAAATCGTGATTTTGCCGATATTAAATCAATAATGGAAGGTGCGGGGAGTGCTTTTATGGGTATTGGCACAGGTGTTGGGGAAAATCGAGCTCAGGCAGCCGCTAGGGGAGCAATTTCTTCTCCTTTGTTAGAAGTATCAATCGATGGAGCTAGAGGAATTCTTTTTACCATTACCGGCGGCCCAGATCTCACTATGGCTGAGGTTGAAGAAGCCTCTAAGTTAATTATCGAACACTCCGATGCTGATGCCAACATTATTTTCGGTGCCACGATTTCTGAGGCAATGGTTGACCAGATTAAAATTACTGTCATTGCTACCGGATTTGACGAATCAAAATTAAAACTACAGCGAATGATGCAAAAACCGGCCGCTTCTTCACCAACAACAAAACCGCCAGTTCCCGAAGGAGAGCAAGGGCCTCAGATTGAAATTCCCCCGGAAGAAATTGGCGATGAATATGAAGTCCCCGCTTTCTTAAGATTGGGAAGACAGCAATAATAGAGAGCAGTTTTTCTCGGAGAATAATTTCGAAGTGACTTCTTTGTGGATTTGAGCTAAAATACTTTCAACTATGTTTAAACCTGTTGACCCGAAAATTAATTTCGTCGAGATGGAAAATAAGTGGCTTTCGTGGTGGGAAAAGAATAAAATCGTTGAGAAATACTTAATCAAAAACAAGGATTCTTTAAGAAAGTTTTTTTTCCTTGATGGCCCGATTACGGCAAACAATAAAATGGGCGTTCATCATGCCTGGGGAAGAACATATAAAGATCTTTGGCAAAGGTTTAAAAACATGCAGGGTTTTCGGCAAACCTTTAGAAATGGGTTTGATAATCAGGGATTGTGGGTTGAGGTTGAGGTAGAAAAACAGCTCGGATTTAAGACTAAAAAAGAGATAGAGAATTATGGAATTGCAGACTTTGTCGATAAGTGTAAGCAGTCAACGCTCCATTGGGCAGGAGTGCAAACAAAACAGTCACAAAGATTGGGTTATTTCATGGATTGGGTAAATTCTTACTACACCATGAGTGATGAAAATAATTACTCAATCTGGTACTTTTTGAAAAAATGTTTTGAAAAAAAACTTGTTTATAAAGGTCGAGATTCTGTTCCTTGGTGCCCACGATGCGGGACAGCGATTTCTCAACATGAAATTTTACAAGAAGAATATAAGGAGCTAGTTCACGATTCGATATATTTTGAGCTGCCGGTAATTGGACAGGAGAATGAAAGATTTTTAGTTTGGACCACTACACCGTGGACTCTTCCTGCCAATGTTGCTTTGGCAATTAACCCAGAGTTTGAATATTCTCTGGTCGCGGGAAGTACCGGTATAAACTTTTGGTTAATTAGTGATTTGGTTAAAACTCTTTTCGGTGAAAAAGTTCAAGTGGTTAAAAAGGTAAATGGTGGGGAGTTGGTGGGGCTGAAATACACCGGCCCTTTTGACCAGATGCCGGCAGTGCTTGCCGCTAAAAAGGAAAAGCCGGAGACATTTCATTCGGTAGTTGCCTCAAAGGACCTTGTCACGGCGACAGAGGGAACTGGAATTGTTCATGTTGCGACAGGCTGTGGGCAGGAAGATTTTGCCTTGGGGAAGGAAACCAGTCTCCCGGTAATACCCGCGATTGACGAAGCTGCCAATTATTTAGAGGGCTTTGGCGAGTTGTCGGGAAAAAATGCCAAAAAAGACCCTTCTTTAATTTTGCAACATCCTTTATTGAAGGATTTTATTTTTAAAATTGAACCTTATTCTCACCGCTATCCGGTTTGTTGGCGATGCAATACAGAACTTGTTTGGAGAGTTGTTGATGAATGGTATATAAAGATGGATCCCCTGCGCGAACCGCTAAAGAAGGTAGTACATGAGTCGCGCTGGATTCCCGAGTGGGGATTGGATCGAGAGATTGACTGGCTCAATCACATGTCTGATTGGTTAATCTCCAAGAAACGTTATTGGGGACTGGCTTTGCCGATTTGGGAATGCCAAAAATGCGGGAGCTTCGAGGTCATCGGATCCAAAGAAGAATTAGAAGAGAAAGCAGTTGAGGGATTTAGGGAATTTGCCGGACATACGCCTCACCGACCTTGGGTAGATAAGGTCAAAATAAAATGCTCAAAGTGCGGAAATATTGTCTCGCGTATTCCAGACGTGGGAAATCCTTGGTTAGACGCGGGGATTGTTCCTTACTCTACCTTAATTGATCCAGAGACTAAAAAAGTAAGTTATTTGACAGATAAAAAATACTGGCGGGAGTGGTTCCCGGCGGATTTTATAACCGAGTGTTTTCCCGGCCAATTTAAAAATTGGTTTTATTCGATTTTGGCCATGTCGACTGTCCTTGAAGGCAAAAGTCCATTTAAGGTTCTGCTCGGCCATGCTTCGGTTCGTGACGAAAAGGGAGAGGAAATGCACAAAAGCAAGGGAAATGCAATTTGGTTTGACGATGCAGCGGAAAAAATGGGAGCCGATGTCGTGCGTTGGATGTATGCGACGCAAAATCCGGTGCAAAATTTAAATTTTGGGTACAATGTTGCCGATGAGACTAGAAGGAGATTTCATTTGATGCTTTGGAATGTTTATAACTTTTTTGTTACTTATGCGAACCTAGACAATTTCCAAGCGAAGAGCGAAGAGCGAAAAGCGAAGAGCGTTTTGGATCGGTGGATTTTGTCGAGATTGAATAATTTGATTAAAACAGTGACAGAATCTTTAGAAAATTATGATGCTTATAATGCTTCGTTGGCGATAGAAGCGTTTGTAAATGATCTTTCAACCTGGTATCTTCGGCGATCAAGAAGCCGTATTAGAGATGACAGGACAGACTTTTATCAAACAACTCATTTTATACTTTTGACTTTATCAAAATTATTGGCTCCATTTATTCCATTTTTATCAGAGGAAATATATAAAAATCTTTGCGAAAAGGAATCTGTTCACTTGGAAAATTGGCCGGAAGCAAGAGAGGATTTAATTGATAATAATTTGGAACAAGAGATGTTTAATCTGAGAGAGGTTGTGGAGATGGGGCACAAACAAAGGAAGGAAGCTGGAATCAAAGTAAGGCAACCTCTTAGCAAGTTCAAAGTGCAAAGTGCAAAGTTCAAAATTGACCAGCAGTTAATATTCTTAATTAAGGATGAGTTGAATGTGAAGGAAGTGAAAATACAAGAAGGGGTAGGGGAGTTGAAGGTTGAATTGGATACTACTCTTACTCCCAAGTTGCGAGAAGAAGGTGAAGCAAGAGAAATTATCAGACAAATTCAGGAGGCAAGAAAAGAAGCCGGCTGTAGTCTTTCGGAAAAAATTGATGTCGGTCTCCCCTCTTGGCCAAGCAATTTTGAAAACGAAATTAAAAAGAAAACCTTAGCCAAATCTCTTTATCTTGCAGAAAAACTTGAGATTAAACACTAATGCCTCAACTGCGAAAATTTGATTTTTACCTTTTTTTGCCAACAATCTTTCTCTTGGGATTTGGCATTGTTACCCTTTCTAGTGTTTCTCCCACAAGTTTAGACTCTCACTTGTTGTATGCGTTCATTGCCTTGATTTTCTTCTTCTTTTTTTCTTTCCTTGATTTGGAAATTCTTTTCCCCCTATCACCTTTAATATATGTCTTTTGTCTTCTTTTTCTTATCTTGCCATTTTTTGTCGGAACAGTTACCCGTGGTTCAATTCGTTGGATTCCCATCGGACAGTTTACTATTCAGCCTTCGGAAATTGTAAAACCTTTACTGGCTTTGATCTGCGCTTGGTACTGGGCAAAAAAAACAGTCTCCTTAAAGACTTTTCTTTTTTTTAGTTTTCTTCTTTCCCCAATTATAATTTTAATTTTTTTCCAACCAGACTTAGGCAGTACCCTCTCTGTTTTGAGTATTTTTGCCGGGAGTTTATTTGCTCTGCGAATCAAACCCAGACAGTTTTTTGTCTTTTCGGCAATAATCATTATCGCCCTGCCACTGGTTTGGTTTTCTTTAAAGAATTATCAAAAGACAAGAATCACGCACTTTTTAGATCCATACAGCGACCCCTTAGGCAAAGGGTATAATCTTATTCAAGCTAAAATCGCAGTCGGCTCAGGCGAGTTTTGGGGACGAGGACTCGGTCGGGGAACCCAAAGTCATTTGACCTTTTTGCCAGAGAGGAATACCGATTTTGTTTTTGCTTCTTTAGCCGAGGAAACAGGTCTGGCGGGAAGTTCCTTCGTCTTAATCCTTTATTTATTCCTTTTTCTTCGAATTCTTAAAATCGCCTTCCATGCCGAAGAAAATTTTCCCAATGGTCGGTTATTTTTTCTTCTATCAATGGGACTTTTTTTCTACCTTTCTTTTCAGGTAATAGTTAATATTGGAATGAATATCGGCTTACTGCCTATTACCGGTATTACCCTGCCGCTCGTTTCATATGGAGGGAGTTCTCTTTTGACAAACATGATTAGTTTGGGTATTTTGGAGAGCATTTCCATCCGGTCCAGGCAAGAAGAGACGATTCAGATTAAATGATTGCAAAAAAGGAGCGATTCAAGTAAAATAGCCATCATGAAGTACGCGGTTGTTAATATAAAAGGTTCTCAGTTTAAGGTTCAAGAGAAGGACCAGATCGAGGTAGATAGACTTTCCGGAAAAGAAGGAGAGTCGGTTGGTTTGGACGATGTTTTGCTTTTTGTAGATGAGGCAAAAGTCAAGATTGGCAAGCCTCAATTGAAGGATGTTAAGATTGAAGCCAAATTAATTAAAAATTATTTAGGGAGGAAACTCGCCATTTATAAATTTAAAGCCAAGACAGGGTACCGTCGGAAGACAGGTTTTCGAGCGCAGAAATCACTTCTTAGTATTGAAAAAGTAAGTATTTAATTCTCTCCAAGGTGATTACTTGACTTCCGTGAAAAATTTGATTATATTATTATTGTAGAAGAATCGTAATATTTACAAAAGATTATGGCACACACCAAAACTACCGGTAGAGCAAGACAGGGAACCCCCAGGAAGGGAAGAAGACTAGGAATAAAGATTTCCGGAGGGCAGGCGATAAAAAACGGGCAGATTATCCTTAAACAAAGAGGTTCAAGTTTCCATTGTGGATTGGGAACAAAATTAGGGAGAGATTTTACTATCTTTGCCATAAAGAATGGGGTAGTTAATTTTAGAGATCTCAAAGGGAGAAAGATTGTTGAGGTAGCCTGAAATGGCGGAGAATATTGCTCAGATACCAATTGACGAACTTCAATCAAATCCCCTCCAACCCCGCGGCGTCGTTACTCCTGAAAGCTTAGTTGATTTGGTTGACTCAATTAGGGAGCATGGAATTTTAGAGCCGTTGGTAGTGGCAAAAACTCCAGCCGGTTATCAGATTATTGCCGGAGAAAGAAGATGGCGTTCTGCTAAGATTGTTGGTTTGCAAACTGTTCCCGCAATAATCAGAGAGACTACTCCTCAAGGTATGTTAGAAATGGCTATTGTAGAAAATGTTCAACGAATTGATTTAAATCCACTTGAACGAGCCCGAGCCTTTCAGAGGTTAAATGATGAGTTTAATCTTTCCACTTCAGAAATTGCCCGAAGGGTTGGCAAAAGTCAAGCATATGTTTCTAATTCTTTAAAGCTTTTGTCTCTTCCTGACGCCATTAAAGATGGTATTTTGTCCGGTTTGATAACCGAAGGTCACGCAAGAGCCCTTGCTGCAATTAGTGACAATCGGTTAATGATAGAAGCTTATAAAATTGTTCTTCGGGAGTCTGCTTCAGTAAGGAGAGCGGAAGATTTGGCAAGAAGAATGAAGCAACAACACGGAATTGCTGCTATGCAGCAATTAAATCACATTATCAGTGAAGAAACCGACAGAATCCGTAAAGAGATTGAAGACGCTTTAGCAGTACAAGCGGGACAACCCGGGAGAACGAGAGTGAAACTTACCCGCTCAAGAAGAGAAACAAGGTTAACCATTTCTTTGTATGGTAGCATAGAGCAGACAGAAGAGAGACTACAGAAAATTTATCAGGGAGTTTGCAAGTAACTTCACTTGTAGCTTAAGTGTTTGACGAACCCCGCTTTATCTATTGGCCAATACCTTAGCCAAGCTCTGCCGACAATCATATCTCTTGATATGAAACCAAATTCTCTGCCGTCGCGAGAGTAAGGTCGATTGTCTCCTAAGGGAAGATAATAGCCATCACTAATTACATTTTCTACCCCTTCAGCCAAAAAACTGCCACTCGTGGTGATAATGTCTTTGGAGAGATAGCTTGATTCGTCGAGGGTTTGTCCGTCGATATAAACTTGATTTTGTTTGACCATGACGCGATCTCCGGGTAGACCAATAATTCTTTTGATATATTCACATTCTATTTCTGCACAAGGCTCACTTTTGGGGGCCTTGAAAACAATAACATCCCCACGTTGAGGAGAATTAAATCGATAAGAAATTTTATTAGTGAGCAAGAATTCTCCGTTATGAAAATTGGGATACATTGAATTGCCTTTGACTTGGTGGGGCTGGAATAAAAAAAGGTAAATTATTATGAACACCGAAAGAGCCAGAACAATCATCTGGATAGTATCCAGAATAAATTGGCCAATTTTCTTCAAAACAGTTGTCATCTGTACAAAAGCTCTTTGTTGAGCTGAAATCATTGTAGTTTAGGGATATAATTAGTGTCAATCAGTACTATAAGGACTCGTGGCTCAGTGGTAGAGCACCTCGTTCACATCGAGGGGGTCAGAGGTTCGAATCCTCTCGGGTCCACATAGTTAACAATTGTTGTCATAGAAATTGAGGGAGCCCGGGAGTTGGGGTTAGTATTTCGTGCATATTTTTGGTTTTTTTAAGAAAATTCAGCAAATTTATTAAATATTTTTTAAAATACTTGGTAGTTTTCTTTTTGTTCTTGGTAATATCGTTGTTCTGCAGCTTGTCTTGCCTCATCAGCTTCCGGAGTTAGACATCCCGTTGTTGAACTCACTCCACCACCAAGCTGAGCAGCCAAAGAGACTCTTTTTTGAAAGCAAGCATGGTCTCTTCCTTGAGGCTAGAAACAACTATAGGACTATTGATTAGGAACCTCCGTTTAGGGAGTGGCAGGCTTCGTTTTTTCCAAAGCTACTTGACGTTGGCAATCGTCTTCATGGCGGGGTTCGTCACGCCCGCACCACGGGCACATAAAGTCGATGTTATCTTCATTTACATAAGTTAGAACGGATTCTACTCTCAATAACGCATTTCTTAGTAAAGCTATTTTTTCTTCCGGAGACAACGGTCTTTCTTTTTTTTGTGAATCTGTTTTTTCTCTTTCTCCTTTAACCATTTTTTCACCTCCTTTTAGGCAGAGAATGATTTGTTTAGATCTAACCCCTTTTTGGAGTACGAGGCAATGATAACACGAAAGCAAAAATATTTCATTTTGAAGCCAAATAAATAAAGAAGAATATATATTTTAGTGATGCCGCTTTTTGGCCCTTTCGGCCAGCATTTGCCGCTTTATCTCAAGTCTTTTCTTGGTCTTGTGTGAGTGGGTCTTCTTCCTTTTTCCAACCCCCGTTGTTCTTTTTGCCATAGATGTAATTATACATCATATTAAGTATTTTGTTTAGGATTTGAGGGAATGATAACCAGGAAGAAGTCAAAACTAAAGTTCTACTTCGACAATCTCTCCGGAGCCTTTGTATCTCTCTGGAATTCTCTTTCTTTTTGTTTCAGGATTTAAAAAGGTTAAAAAAATGTCAGCCTCATTATTAAACAGCCTGACTTTCGCTTTTTTAATTTTGGGCCCTTTGGGTTGGTCGTTTTCGTCCATCGACGGATTTTCTTGAGGTCCAATGTAATGTACTTCTGGGATTATCCGATGGTGTACGCCTGTTTGTACGAAGCGACGAAGGGTGATGGGGGTAATAGTTACACTAAACGTACCCGGTTCTGTGGAGGAGAACTCTGGTATAGTAATCGCTGCACGCCCAATTGCCTTTAGTGTATCTTCAATCCGTCCATTTATATATTCTGGACCACCAGTGTAAAAGACATTACCATTTGAGTCAGCTTCGTAACCCGAAATAAAAATTGGGAGATCTGGACGACGTACTGCTGCAATAAGTTCTTCTGGAGTATAAAATATTGATCTATTGTCGACTTGCTCTGCTGACATATTGTGCAAAGATTATCACTAGATAAATTGAAAGTCAAGCATCCTATATAAGAAAAAGGAGGGATTATTTAATCATCTTCGATTCTAGGAATAGTTGAGTGGCTTCGAGGGCAAAAATCTTGGCCCGGTAATATTCCGCTTTCCCCAAGACCAAATTCGCCTTATCAAGTTTTTCTTGGGCATCGATAAAAACCAAAGCGCCGTTTCTGTTTAACTTTTCTTGTTTGACAGAGTTTCTAACTTTCTCGGCCGCTTTTATGGCGGCTTGGGCCTCAAACTTATTAGTCTTTTGAGGTTTAAGGAAACTCAAAAACTCTAACGAGTCGGCGATGCCGGAAGATTTTTCCCTGAAAATATTAGCCATTTCGTGACCGATAATCCCCTGGTTTTCATAAGTGACAATAATTTGCCTTAAAGCAGTAAATAGAGAGAAAGCCTTTTGGGGATTTTTTGCTTGATTTTGAATTTTATTAAGTTGATTAATAAGAGCCTTTTTATATTTTAAATTGATTTTTAGATCTTGAACTTCTTTCTTAAACTCATTGATTCTGGAGTTTAGTTGATTGGTAGTCGAAGTTCCACTGGGATCGAGGAGGGGATTTTCGGACGGGGACTGAGGATTAACGGAAAGATTAAAAGTTTGATTTTTTCCATTGTATGTTTCATCAAAATAATCATTCCAAAAGACTTTCTCACCAAAAATTTGTCCAACCGAAAGAGAATAATATCCATCCCCTATCCCTTCGACATTCAAAGTGTAGTTTTTGTTTTCGGGGCTGGGAATAATAATTAACTCGTCGGTGGTGAAACTATCGGGAGTGACATCTAGAGAAGAGATTTTAACCGGTGAGTGGACAAGAAAGACCAAGAAATTTTCTTCATCAGTTAGGGAGTTATAAGTTCCTGGATTAAGCTCTAGGCCCAATATTTCCATAATTTTCGTCAGAGGAACTTGTTCAGAGATGATTCCTCCGTGATCCAGATTATAGGTAAAGTTTTCGATTAGGGAACCGCTGAAAGAAGAGCTTTTGGTCAACACTGAATTATCACCCTCGAGAGTGAGCAACTTATCAATCGGTTTCCCGTCCGGCCAGTTACCGAGTAATTTATCTATCCAATTCGGTTCTGTTAAAATAATTTGTTCAACTGTGTTGAAGCCTCGACCGGTAATTGTTTTGGTTAAGTTAATTAAGGAACTTAGGTCACTTAAGTTTGGTAGTAGAGAGTTTTGGAAAGATAGAGAGGAAGGAGGTAAATTGGTACTGTTTTTGGTTAGATAGTCAAAGTTTGGCAGTAAATCTTTTAAGACAGGAGCAATCCTTTCAATTGTTTCTCTTCTTGTTTCACCTGGTTGCTGGAAATAATGCACTAGTAGTTCATAACCAAGTTTAGTTGGGCCAGTTCGCCAAATTTCCCCTCCTTCGAGAGCTGGGTAAGCATCAATAGCACCAAAATTTGGGGAACCAACGGTAATTAATTTATCTGTAAAACAATGATCGGTATTTTTCTGGATGCAGGCTCTTGCCACCAAACCTCCCAAGGAATGACCTACAAGATCAACTTTATTTTCTGGTGGAATGACGGTGTTTTGGATAAAATCGTGCAACTTTTGTGCATTTTCAGTTACTGGTCTGCGCCAATCATAATAAAAAACATGGAAATCAGGATTCCCTTCAAAAGCCTTGAGGAGATTGTCATAAACTTTCGCTCCGGGTGTCATTCTCCAACCTCCAGGATTAGAATCTCCCAAAAACATCTCTTCGAAATTGATACTTCCTCCCAATCCGGGAAGGAAAACAATGGGGGTTGGTGGGGTTGGAGTGGGGGTAGGTGTATTGGTGGGAGTAGGAGTTGCTGTCGGAGTTGGAGTCGGTTCATCCAAACTTGTAACTACCACATTGTCGAACCAAACATCACTGTAAGGGTTTGCACCGGTACTTGCTTGTAGACCAGGTTTTCCATGGTCGAGTATTGTTCCGAGGTCTGTGATATCCCACATGAGGTTTTCAGTGTCAGTTAGTTTATTTTTAATCCAAATACTAATATGTTCGTTTTCAACTCGGACCTTAATTCTGTAAGGGGTGTTGTATTCATATCTGAATGCCCTTACTGGAGGGGTGGATGACCATGCTTGGACAGCAGCTTTCTGAAGGACCAGTTTATTTTCATCGTTAATACCATGAATCCCATACCATTTTCCGTGGTCAATATATCTAAAAACAAGGTTTGTGTCTACTGGTTTATAACTTGGATTTGGTCCTTCTCCAAGAATGAAGTCAACTTCAAAAATGTAGTTTTTCCAAGAATCGTTCCAATTTGTACCAGTTGGAACAGATTCGTTAAACTGTGAACCCCTACCGTTTATAGTCATTCCATACATGCCGTTCTTAAATGTCCAGTTAGCGAGAGAACCATCGCCGTTGTACATTTGTGGTCCAACCACTTCCCAGTTAGTGGCGCTCTCAGTTGCGTTATCAAAATTATCTTGGAACAAAATGGTAGAATAGGCAAAAGAAGGATGAAAAAATAAGAAACTAAACAGAAGTAGACTAACAAAAAAAGTAATAATTTTTCTCACTAATTATATAGTATCTTTGCTAATTTATAATTGTCAAGTTAATATTTAAATTGAAATGCAGAATATTTACGAGATATTCCATAAAAATCGTCATTTACAAAAAAGAATTATAAGCGAAAGAAATTTTACCTATACGAGTTTACTTCCATTGATTAATAAATATTTATATGAAAGAGAAAATATTTTAGATATAGGTTGTGGTGTCGGAACAATTGACTTTTTTATTGCTAGTAAAAGGAAAAAGGTTACTGGTATAGATATATCAAGCAACGCAATTGCACAATGCGTTAGCAATGCAAATTTGTTAAATTTATCGACTTATGTAGATTTTTTTTGCGGAGATTTTTTAAGTTTAGAAATTAACAATGAATTTGACATGATAATTTGTTTTGAAGTGCTTGAACACATAAAAGAAGATAATTTAGTAATTAAAAAAATTTACGAGTTGTTGGCTAGAAATGGTGTTTTAATATTATCTGTTCCTTCTAAAAATGCCCCATTATATAAAATAGGTTTGGCAACCGAGTTCGATAAAAAAGTAGGTCACCTCCGCAGATATTCATTTGAAGATTTGGAAAGTTTAATTACAGGAGAAGGATTTTTCGCTAAAGAAGTAATTAAGACAGAGGGATTGCTAAGGAACCTTCTTTTTTTAAACAAAACTGCAGGAATGATAGTCAGAGTGTTGAACAGAGTAGGATTTTTGTCAGATATAGTAACTTTTTTTGATAATTTAAGTATTCCTTTGTTTGGTGAATCAAATATAATAATTGTCGCTCGGAAGAAATGAAGATTTTGTTTTTTAGCCGAAGGTTTTGGCCGAGTATTGGAGGAGTGGAGAAACATGTGATGGAAGTGGGGAAGAGACTGGTTAAGATGGGGTATGAAGTGACGGTGGTCTCTGAATCCTCCACCTCGGAGGAGTCGAGGTCGTTGCCTCGCCACCATCCGAGGTGTCTTAAGGTTTACTATATTTCAGTACGGGCAAACGAGAAATCTAAAAAGTTTCAGATTTGGGAATGGTTGTGGAAGAATAGGTGCTTGATTCAAGAAGCGGATATTGTTCATTGCCACGATGTCTTTTTTTGGTATCTTCCTTTCCGTTTTCTTTATCCTAAGAAAAAAGTTTTTACCACTTTTCATGGTTATGAAGGTTCAGAACCGCCAACATGGAAGAAAATTTTGTCGCATAAATTAGCCGGTTGGTTGTCAAATGGGAGTATTGTTATTGGAGATTTCCATCGGAAATGGTACGGAGTAAAATCGGAGGCTGTAAGTTATGGGGCTGCAGAAAAGGGATCCCTCGACTCCGCCACGCATCAGCATCAGAAGGTGCATAGCTTCGCTCGGAATGACAAATGTCACTTTTGTTTTGTAGGAAGACTGGCGAAAGATACGGGAATAATGATTTATCTTGAAGCGCTTAAAATTTTAAAAAAGAAAGGAATCAGTTACAGGTTGGTTGTTTGCGGAGAAGGTCCACGAATGGATGAAGCCATCGAATTTTCTAAGAAACATGGCTTAAATGTGGAATTCGAGGGATTTGTGAGAGATGTGGAAAAATATCTAAAACAGTCAAAATTTGTTTTTGTCTCACGATATTTGGGGATTTTAGAAGCGATGATTAACAAAAAGTTAGTTTTTGCTGTTTATGATAGTCCTATAAAGGAAGATTATTTAAAAATGTCTCCTTTTAGCAAATGGATTGTAATTGAGAGTGATCCGAAAGAACTGGCAAAAAAGGTTAAATTTTACTTTGAGAATCCGCTGGAGGAGAAAAAATTGATAGAAGAAGCTTATAATTGGGCAAGAGAGCAAACATGGGAAAAGTTAACCAAGAATTACTTGGAATTATGGGTGATTCCGGAGGTGTGAAGGCTGTATCACACCACGAGTGTGAAGCGTAAGTGTGAAGAAAAAGGATGAAAACGACGATTGTTACGACAGTTTTAAATGAAGAAAAAACCATTGATGTTTTTTTGGATTCAGTGGCGGTCCAAACAATGAAACCCGACGAGGTGATTATAGTTGACGGAGGTTCAGTTGATTGGACAGTCGATAAATTACAAAGAAGGGGAGTAAGTGACATTAATTTGAAAATAATGTCCGAGCTGGGAGCCAACCGCTCGCAGGGAAGAAACGCAGGAATAAAAAAGTCGGTAAATGACATTATTGCCATTACTGATGCGGGGTGCATTCTCGATAAAGACTGGCTTGCTCAAGTAACAAAACCTTTTGTCGATCCAAAGGTGGAAGTGGTGGCCGGCTATTATCGCGGAATGGCAAAGACGGTTTTTGAGAAATGTGTTGTACCTTACGTTTTGGTAATGCCGAATGAGGTCGATCCAAATAATTTTTATCCTGCTTCCCGCTCAATGGCAATTCGAAAGGGGACTTTTTGGCAAGTTGGCGGTTTTCCCGAAGAATTTTCCGATAACGAAGATTATGTCTTCGCTAATTTATTGGCAAAAAATCACATAAAATCTTATTTTGCCAAGGAGGCAATCGTTAATTGGCTCCCCCGCTCCAGTTTGAAAAGTTTTTGGACTATGATTTACCGTTTTGCCAGAGGGGATTCCAAAGCAGGGTTAAGGAGAAAAAAAGTTGCCACAGTTTTCGGAAGATATTTAATATTTATGATACTTTTGGGAATTCTTATTACCAATTGGACAACTCAATTACTTTTTTCTTATCTCGCCATCTGGTTTATATATCTGCTTTGGGCTATAGGTAAAAACTTTCAGTACATAAAAGATGTTCGCGCTATTTTCTTACTTCCTATTTTGCAAGTCACTGCTGATTTAGCTGTAATGGCGGGGACGTTTGCGGGATTGTCCCAAAAGAACCCTCCTACGCTAAAGCTTCAGAAGGGCTAGAGTATGAAGAGTAAACCAACACTTTCAATAGTAATCGTTAAATACCAAGCGGAAGAATATTTAAAGAAATGTTTAGATTCAATTAAACAAAGTAAACAATGGGAAATTATTGTTATTGATAATGATAAAGAAAATATTGGGTACGGAGCCGGATGCAACAAAGGCGCCAGAAAGGCCCGAGGCAAATATCTTCTTTTTCTGAATCCCGATACGATTGTTCTTGGAGATTCTTTGGAGAAAATGGTCCTGTTTGTGGAGGGGAACCCGGATGTAGGAGTTTTGGGACCGAAGATTTACAAAAATTTTAAAAAAGAGAGACAGCTTTCTTTTTGCCGATTTCCTGATCCGTTAACCAGTCTCTTTGTCTTTAGCCCAATAAGGTCATTTTGGCCGGACAGTCCTCTTTTTAACCATTATGTTTATTCGGAGAATAAGATAGACAACGGTATTCTCGATGTCGAAGTGGTGGCCGGAGCAGCTATCTTAATAAGAAAAGATGTTTTTAATGAAGCTCTCGGATTTGATGAAAACTTTTTCCTTTATTTTGAAGAAAACGACTTGTGTCGAAGAATAAGAAAAATGGGTGAGCGAATTGTTTATTTTCCTGAAGCAGAGATCATCCATTTCGGCGGCAAAAGCACAATCGATATCGAAAAAGCCTCCGGTATTTTTAAAAAGAGCAGATATTATTTTTTTAAAAAACATTACGGGATTTTTATTGCCTCAATAGTTGAAGGAAAAATTAGAATTTTAGAAGCTTTAGCTAAAATTAGATAAATGGGTTATTTGAAACATACGATTAAAGGACTTTCTTGGGTGGGAACCTTAAGAGTTCTTTCCCGAGCGCTTACTTTTTTAAAGACGATTATTGTCGCCAGAATTTTGCTTCCATTCCAATTTGGGGTTTTCGGAATCGTTTCCTTAATCCTCACTTTTTTGGAAATATTAACTGAGACAGGGGTAAATGTAATTTTAATTCAGGAAGGGAATCTTTCTCAAAGTTATATAAATAGCTCTTGGGTAATTTCCATCTTCAGGGGGATACTCATTTCTCTTTTGATGATTTTATCACGAGGGGCGGTCGCCTCTTTTTTCCGTACACCGGAGGTAGCCAATCTTATTCTCTTGGCAAGTATAATTCCAATACTACGCGGGCTCATCAATCCAACGATTATCAAGTTTCAAAAGGAACTGCGATTCGATAAAGAATTCAGGTATCGCCTTTTGGTCTTTTTTGTAGAAACGGCGGCATCTCTTTCTCTGGTTTTAATAACTCGCTCGGTTGCTGCTCTAGTTTGGGGAATGATTATCGGAGCGGGCTTTGAAGTAATTCTCTCTTTTCTTTGGAGTAAACCAATTCCCTCTTTTTCTTTTTCCAAAAAATATTTCCGGAATTTAGTCGGCCGCGGTAAATGGGTAACTTTTGCCGGAATATTCAATTATTTTTTCAGCCAGGGAGACACTATTGCTGTCGGCCGACTCTTAAATACCGAATTTTTAGGTTTGTATCAAATGGCCTACAAAATCTCAATTTTACCGATAACAGAAGTTACTGATGTTGTTTCCAAAGTTACCCTTCCGGTCTACATAAAAATTTGTGGGGATCTGGCAAGACTCAAAACAGCTTTTAGAAAAACATTTTTAGGAACATGTTTACTCGTCATTCCTCCTTCGCTTTTATTTTTCTTTTTCCCCAAAGAAATTGTAACTTTTATTTTGGGCGAAAAATGGATACTCTCGGCACCCGCTCTTAAAGTTTTGGCTCTTTTTGTTCCGTTGCGGGCGTTTTCTTCCACTGCTGTGACCTTGTTTTTTTCTTTAAGAAAGCAGGAATATGTAACAAGAGTTTCTTTTTTCAGTTTTCTTTTTTTGGCAGTGACGGTTATTCCTCTGACGATTAAATTTGGAATTGTCGGCGCGGGGATTTCTGTTGTTATTTCTTCGGTCCTGGTAACGCCTTTGGTAATTTATTACCTCTCCAGAATATTTAAATCGAAATGAAGTATTTTTACCGCGGAAAATTTGCACCGGAAAAACTGCCGAAATTAAATATTGATCGCCAAACAGTTTCTCTTGTTCCTAGAGAAAGCCGAGTTTTGGAAATAGGCTGCGCCGACGGCTTCATGGGGGAATATTTTATCAAAGAAAAAGGGTGTAAGGTGACTGGAGTGGAAACAGACAAGGAAGCAGCAATACAGGCACAAAAAAGAGGGCTAACTGTGATTCACGGCGATATTGAGGAGGAAATGATTCTAAACGAATTAAGAAAAGAGAGAAAGTTTCGGGTTATTTTATGTTCATCAATAATTGAACATCTAAGAGATCCAATTAAAGCTTTAAAGATATGGCGGGACTTTTTGGAAGATGAAGGCGTTTTATTGGCGACGGTTCCCAATATCGGGCATTGGTCGGCCCGTCTAAAAATTCTTTCGGGCAAATTTCCCCGCGAGGAGTACGGCATTTTTGACGAAAGTCATCTGCATTTTTTTACCCTAGATTCTTTCAAAAAAATGTTCAAAGATTGCGGTTACTTTATAGAGCGTCAAGGCATTGATCCAGTTGGCGGCGGCTTGCCAAAGATAAGCAGATTTTTTTCACTATTTTTTCCCGGGTTGTTTGCATACCAGATAGTAATTAAAGCAAAAGTATTCCCTTGTTCAAAAAAGCCAGCGAAAAGCTCTTCTTAGAAGAAATTTAACTTGTGCAGCTTTCTTTATTTTAAGAAAATTTTTTAAAAGAATTTTTGGTCTTAGAAAATAAAACCTCAGGAAAGCTTGTCTTTGTAGGGTTTTTAATTGCTTTTTGCTTAGATTGTCGGTAAAAACAGGCGCCGTAAAAGAAAATTCATCATATTCAATTTTTTTAAGTTTTCCTTCTCTTTGCAGTTGTTTGTAAACAGCGGTACCTGGAAGAGGAAGGAAAAGAAAATAGTTTGCCCGCAAAAGTCCTAAATTTAGTGAAAAATTAATTGTTTTTTTGATTTCTTTTTCCGTTTCTCCGGGATATCCGAGAATAAAAAA